>WNFT01002221.1_pt1 | contig 24791 bp, 26 predicted proteins | sample 5400191 | NCBI WGS metagenome assembly WNFT01 (sample SAMN13153359, study PRJNA577476) | soil metagenome | isolation source: 80 cm saprolite under Madrone tree | place: USA:California | collected 2016-06-14 | reverse complement strand
CCTTTGTCACGAGGCTTCGGCTCGGCCAGTTACCTGATCAAACCGCTCGTCAGCTACCAGACCTATCGACTACTATCTGGGTGGATTCTGCCTCCACTGGTTATCCGCGCCTTTCCGGGGCACACAGCGTAATCCGGGAACGCGAACCCGGATTACGCGGCGCTCCATCCGGGCTACGGCAGCATCACCCGAATTTATTCGACCGCGGAAATCCTTTCGGGACGATGCGCCCGGCGTCGGCGCGATTGCCGCGCCAATCGGCAAGCTCGCTCATCCCGAGCGTGAACAGACGCCCGGCCGAGTCCGTCCATGACAATCCGTCCGCGGCCTTGAAGGTCTTGATGTCGGACAAGCCGCCGTCCTTGTAGCGTTGCAGCCGGACGCCGCGCCCGCGCGTCATCTCCGGGACCTGCTCGAGCCCGAACAACACCAGCTTGCGGTTCTCGCCGATCGCCGCAACGATTTCGCCGTCGACGACGCACATGACGCGCGCCTCGTCGGGAGGCTCGACGTTGAGAACCTGCTTGCCCTTGCGGGTAATGGCGATGCACTCGTCCTCCGCAACCACGAAGCCCCTGCCCTCCCGGCTCGCCACCAGGAACTTGCGGCCGCCGACGGCCGTGAACACCGACACGAGGTCGGATTCCTGCTCCAGGTCGATGAACAGCCGCACCGGCTCGCCGTGGCCGCGTCCACCCGGAAGCTTGCCGGCCTCGATCGTATAGAAGCGGCCGTTGGTCGCGAATATCAGGCACTTCGACGTGGTCTCCGCCGCAAATGCGAAGCGCAAGCCGTCGTCGCCCTTGAAGGCGACCCCGGAGAGGTCGGTCACGGTCCCTTTCAGGGCGCGTATCCAGCCCTTTTGCGACACCACCACGGTGATCGGCTCGCGAATCACCATGGCCTCCTCGATCGCCGCCTCATCGTGCTCGGGCGCCTGCGAGAAGGAGGCGCGGCGCTTGCCGAGCGGCGTCTTCGGGCCGAAGGTGGTGCGCACCGCCTTGATCTCGTCCGCCACCGTCTTCCACTGATCCTTTTCGGACTTGACCAGGTCCTGCAGCTTTTTGCGTTCGGTGCGCAAACTCCTGTCCTCGGCCTTGATTTCCATTTCCTCGAGCTTGCGCAGATTGCGCAGGCGCATGTTGAGGATGGCGTCGGCCTGAACGTCACTGAGCCTGAAGGTACTCATGAGGACGGGCTTGGGCTCGTCCTCGTTGCGGATGATCTTGATGACGCGATCAAGATTGAGATAGGCGACCAGATAGCCGCCGAGCACTTCGAGGCGGTTCTCGATTTGCCGCAGCCGATGATTGGTGCGGCGTAGCAGCACCTTGCGACGATGATCGAGCCATTCGCGCAAGGCTTCGGCGAGGCCGACCACCTTCGGGATCTTGCCCTTCACCAGCACGTTCATGTTGAGCGGAATGCGGCTTTCGAGCTCGGTGAGCTTGAACAGCGATTCCATCAGCAGCTCGGCGTCGACGGTGCGGGCGCGCGGCTCGATGACGAGGCGCAAATCCTCCGCGGACTCGTCATGTACATCGCCGACCAGCGGCAGCTTTCTGTCGTTGACGAGCTCCGCGATTTTCTCGACCAGGCGCGACTTCTGCACCAGCCACGGGATTTCGGTGACGACGATCTGCCAGCCGCCGCGGCTGGTGTCCTCCTTGGTCCAGCGCGACCGCACCCGAAACGAGCCGCGTCCCGTGACATAGGCTTCGGCGATTGCGGCGGGGTCATCGACGATCACGCCTCCGGTGGGGAAATCCGGCCCCGGCACATACTTCAAGAGATTGCGGCTCTTGGTATTCGGATGGTCGATCAGGTGGAGCGCCGCATCGCACAGCTCGGCCGCGTTATGAGGCGGTATGGCGGTCGCCATGCCGACCGCAATGCCCTGCGAGCCGTTGGCGAGCAGATTGGGAAAGGCGCCCGGCAACACCACCGGCTCTTCCTCGGAGCCGTCATAGGTCGGGCGGAAATCGACCGCATCCTCGTCGATGCCTTCGATCAGAAGGCGGGCCACCTCGGTCAGGCGCGCCTCGGTGTAGCGCATCGCCGCCGGATTATCCCCGTCAATATTGCCGAAATTGCCCTGGCCGTCGATCAGCGGGTAGCGCTGGGCGAAATCCTGCGCCAATCGCACCAGCGCGTCGTAGACCGCCTGATCGCCATGGGGATGGAATTTGCCGATGACGTCGCCCACCACGCGGGCACATTTCTTGAACGCGGCGCCGGGATCGAGGCGCAGCAGGCGCATCGCATAAAGCAGACGCCGGTGCACCGGCTTGAGGCCGTCGCGCGCATCGGGCAGCGCGCGGTGCATGATGGTGGAGAGCGCATAGGCAAGATAGCGCTCCTCCAGCGCGTCGCGCAGGGCGATTTCTTGCACGTCGGGCGGATCGGGAATCAGTGTGGTAGCCATGGGGATTCGATAGCGAATGCGGAGGGACGGGACAACCGGTCTTAGACGGCGGCTCAGGCGACACAAACGTCCTAGCGGTCATGACGCGGTATCCCGCTTTTCTGCAGGCGTTCTACTTCGGCCCGCACGCGGTTCTGGCGACGTTCAACTTCGGCCCGCACGCGGTCGGGCGCGAGGCCGGTCACGCCGAAGCGTTCGTAGAGCGATGTCATGAGTGGAAACAAGACGGAGGCCAAGTCCTTTTCGATCGTGGATGCAGGAACAGTGGTTTCAAGCGTGGCTTCATCGCCGCGCGCCGTAGCACCTTCAACAAGAAGGTCAGCGAGGGGATTGGCCCACGCCTTCAAGATACGGCCGAGGAGACCGCTGTAGAGAGTACGAAAGCGGACGGTGATCGCACTCCCTTCTTCTTTTTTGAGCAACTCCGACAACCGCGCGGCATGCAACAGCGCCTCCCCCAGCCGCCAGATCGGTAGACCGCTGTCGAAGATCGTGGCCGGCGGAAACGTTTCTTGCGAATCCTCCTGATAACCACGAATAAGGAACATTCGCCCTGTTGGGGCGGCGCGCCAGAAATCGCAGTGCGCGGCATCGAAGTGTGCCCGATCCGTTGATGGGGAAAGCCAGCATTCGATGACACCGTCAACCTCCTGTGGAATGAGGTCCTGTCGGGTGGGAACCCAGAAGGTTGGCCAGCCCGTAAGGCGAAGTTCCGCCTCGGCCAGCATTTCATGGAGCTTATGGAGTTCGATCTGCTTGAGGTCGCCCTCCAACGCATAGTCGATGCGGTACCAGCCATGGGGGAAGCGCGCCGGCGAGTCCTCTGGCAGCTTGGACGTGAGCTCGCGCCAGCGTGCGAAAGCTTCTTGGACAAAGGCTTCCTGCGCTCCATCCTCGGCGGGTTCATCCACGAGGCCCACCACGCGCAAGATGTCAAAGGCCTTGGCGAGCGAAAGCGTTCGCTCGCCGCGATCGAAGGTAACGATCGTGGGGACACTGACGCTGGCCAGCGCCGCGTGCTGACGCTGTGTCAGTTTCTCGGCCTTGCGGCGCCGCAGGGCTTCGTCGACCAGTGCGCGCCAGTTGAGTGGCGCTATTCGCCCAATATTCTGAGACATGCTCCATCCACGATCTCTGCGTAGCGATGAACAAATCCATTTGGCGGTTCGCCAGCCGGCGGCTTCAGGTGTACTGCGGCCCGGCGTACTCCCGCGTGCACGTCGGAGAAGGCCTGACCGATGGCGCGTTTGGGCAGACCGATGCGTTGGCCAAATTGTTCCAGGAACGGGCGGGTCACCGCTTCGAGCTGCACCCGCTTGCCGTCAAATAGAAGCGCCAGGTTGCTGTCATTGTCGGGATAGATGGCCGTATTAACGACGTCATAGAGCGGCGCGAGACGAAGGCCGGCCGGCGTTTCGAGTAGCGAGAAGTTTTTCAAGTGGCCGTCGCAATTGCCGACCAGCGCAAATACCATCAGGCGCCGGAAGAGCTTGTCGAGGTCGATTCCGGACCGCACGGAATGGGTCTTGATCACCTCGGCCACTTCTTCGTAGCTCGCATTGTATTTTCCCGCATAGTCGAGCCCGCGAGGTTTACAGAGTATCTGCGCGAAGTCCTCAAGCCGTAGCTTTTGTCCGTCGGCCGCCCGGTCAAACCGCACGACAATCAGAGCGACCTCGTTCACGACCGCCACATGTCCAAGCTCCGCCTCGCAGACCTCGCTCTTGCCGAGCACAGCGGCCACCCAGCGCAACGTCAGAACCTCATTGCGAACCAGCGTCGGGAAATTCTGCGAATTGAACTTCGCGATGTAAGGGGCTGCTCCGGTAAGTTCGGCGGGGTGGAAGGCATCGGCTTTCTTGATAACCAGCAGCTTCCGCTGGACCCCGGAGATGGTGCGTCCCAGATTGGCTGGCGCCTCGGCTACTGACTGGAGGTTGGCGAGTGGAACGGTACTCTTGATGCTGACGGCTCCGATGCAGTCGGCGCCGTAGCGCAGAAGCAAGCCAAGATCATCCTCCTCGGCGATATGTGCGATGCGGGCCTGGCGCGCACGCAACCACCCCTCGGGGCCGAGGTGCTGGAAGAATGGGTGCACGCCCTGCGCCCACTCATGCTCGCGCTGCCTGATCGGCAGGCAGCACGCAACTGGTGTCTTCCAACCTGCCGCGTAGGTGAAGCGGGTGCCCCCGGCCGCGGTCTCCTCAAGGGTGCCCGCGGGAGTGTCCTTGTAGAGGATATCTGCTTTCCTTAAACTCATAGTCAGCTCTGATTGATCCTGACCAATAGATGACGCCCGTTCACCTTCTTAGATAACGTATATCTTCCTGATTTTGTGCACAATCAAGAAGAAAGTAAATATTTCTTACATACATAAATTTTTTGATAGAAATGTAAAATATAAATCTCTAAAAGAGAAAAAGTAGGCCGTTTTGCGACATGACGAAATCACAATTGACCATTCAACCGGCGTCCAGGGAGAGTGTCTCCGCCGGGAGCAGACCTCGCAGAGGCTTCAGCGGACGCAGCGCACGAAGCATTTTGACGACGCGGGATGAAGTTCGACGCAACCTCATCTGTCCGTTCCGTCAATTTGCCCAGCCACCGTTATCCTCCCCCCACCGCGGCGGCGATGAAATGGTGGCGCGATTCGGGCAACGGCTCGCCCCGCGGCTCGTAAACATGGCGGGCGAGAAAGAAGCCCGTCAGGGCAAATCCGTCCCGCAACTCGGCAGCCGACGGCATCCCTGATTGCGCCGCCGATTGCGCCCCTGATTGTGCTCCTGATTGCGCCCTTTGGCTGTCGGCGCCTAAGAAGGCCGGCAGCGCCAACAGCTTGTGATGCCACGGCTCGCCGGCCTTCCGCGACACCGCCCGGCCGCTCTTTGGCGATACATAGACGAGGTCCGCTGTTGCGCCGGTGGCGGCGCACGAATCGAGGTCAAGGCCAAAACCAAGCTCTGCCAGCAGTTCAAGTTCGAACCGGGCCACCAGTGCGGCGGCGAGCCACGGATCGCCAAGATGGGCAATCGTGTGCTCAAGGAGATCGAACACCGACTGGTGCGGATCGCGCTCCGGCAGCAGCCGGCACAGCGCCGCAAGATGATTGAGGCCATAAAGGGCGTGCGCCATCGACAAGTAAGATGCTGCACGCAGATCGAGCCCCTCGATGACATAATAGCCGAGATGCTCGTCAAGCCGCGCCCGCCACATGGCGCTCACCAGATTGCCGACCTGCAACACCGGTTTGTGGCGGGTGCCGGAGCCGCCGCGCACAAGACCGAGATGACGCCCATGTTCCCGCGTCATCAGCTCAACAACGGCACTCGTCTCGCCATGGCGGCGGGCGCCGAGCACGATACCGATATCGGCCCATTGCACGGGTCGTGTCCTCGCAACAACTCACGATACAATAAATAGGGGTTGAGTACTGTAGCCCGGATTGAGCGCAGCGAATCCGGGGACCACTGTCCAACACGGCAACGCCACCCCCGGGTTTCACTGGCGCTCAACCTGGGCTAAGGGCTGACGGCAAGTGTAAGATGGGGTTGAGCATAGCGGCTCGACAAGTGCTGAAGCGACGCTCGCAGGCGTGGCGCAGCGATTTTGTCAGCCAAGAGCGACGATTTCCGCACCTTCGACGGCGTAGCGCGCGAACAGGAAATCTCGAATCGCGGCAACCTGCTCGTTCGTCCATTCAAGAAGAATGAAATATGTCGGCGGTCCTGCGGGATCGTTGGGATCGAACATGAGGATCGCCGCTCGACGATCCACCAAACCGGGAACACAGTGCCAGTGGCTTGCCTCCGCATAGCCGCGAAAGTATCGGCCCACCTCGCTGCGGCCCTTGAGGCGAAGCCGGTTGACGAGGTCGAGGCGAACATCCTCGGCCAGCATGTCGCGGACGGAGTCGAAATCGCGGGCATTGAACCTGTCGATGTAGGCCATCAGGCGGGCCCGTTCGGGCTCGGCCAAGACGGGCGGCGCACGATCGTCGCCTTCCAGTGCCAGCTCGCGCAAGCGCAGGCGGCCCCGCTGCAATGCGCCCCGAACAGCGAGAATGCCTGTGCTTGTGATATCGCAAATCTCCTCGACCGAATAGCCGAGCACGTCGCGCAGGATGACGGCGCTGCGCTGCCTCACCGGCAGACGCATGAAGGTGCGCAGGCTGGCGGCAGCAATCTGACGGGCATGCACCGCGTCGGTGGGGGCGGCGATCATGTCCAAGTCCTCCTCGGCATGGGTCGCCACGTGCCGTGCGCGGCGGCGCAGATAGTCGATCGCCGCATTGTGCGCGACGCGGAACAGCCATCCGTCGGGATTGGTCGGCAGCAGCGTCTGCGGCGACGCCTCGAGCGCCTTGAGCAGCGCTTCCTGCAGCACGTCCTCGCCATCGATCACCGAACCGGTCATGCGGGCGCAATATCGATGCAGCTGCGGCCGCAGCTTCTCGATGAGCCGCTCGAAGGTCGCCCTATCTTGGGCCGCGGTGCCTTGGGCGGCCGTGTCTTTTGCCGCCGTATCTTGGGCCGGTGGAGCGCCGCTGGCTTCAGCCATGCTCACGTCCTTAAGATATTCGCAGCGCGTGCAATGTCGTTGTTGAGCTCATTCATCGGGACTCCTTGTCATAACGGATGACGGACGACAGACGGCCGACCTGATCTCTGTCACCCATCATCTGTCATCTGGAAGCTCAGGAGGCGTGGACGAAGGTCACGTCGCACGAGATGGTCTCGGCTTTTGACAACGCCACTATCCGCTGGATGGCAGGCCCGAAATCAGGATTTTGCCGGAAGGCCTCGATGTCGCCGGCACTTCTCCATTGTGAATAGCTGATCACCTGGCGGCCATTCTGGCCGGTGAGAACGCTGGATGAAATGCACCCGGGCATCTTGCTGAAAAACGTTTCGATGCTCTCCTTCAGCGCGGCGACCAGCGCCTGTTGATTTTCAGGCTCGACGTTAAGAATGTTGACCAGTGTCGTCACGTTCCGGTCGGCTCGGATTGTCGCTTCCATATGTTGACTCCTGATTTGACCCTTCGCTGGCCCCGCGAGGATGCCGAGCGCACAACCGGACGCGAGACCGGAGGCGACGAAAGTCCGGCGCGATGGCTTGGTTTTGGTCACACGCATGTACAAGTCCTCCGTGGGGAGCTCCTGCCGCTCGGCGACCGAGCAACGGCGCTTGGGAGCCCCCGCGCCTAAGACGATCGGGGATGGCCCAATTAAACGGACGACAGAAATTTTTTTGCCCCGCGCTCGCCAGCCGCCGATCGCGACCGCCTCGCGGGTCAACATGGCGGCGGCTTACTCGGAGAGGCCGTCATGGTCTTGATAGCTAGAAGATGGTCTTGATCAATTCAGGAAGTGCGGTTGCTCCCATGGCCAGGCCCAATCGGAAACGATGCTAAATCGGCTTTACGCGCCGCAAAAATTCGCGCGTCGCGATCCGTCCATCCCAATAGGCGAGCAGCGCTTCGCGGTTAAGGTCGATGAATCTTTTCACCTGATCGGCCAATTCGGAGGGTATATGCTCGCCCTTGATGTTGTAATCGTGAATTGACATTGAGGCCGCCTTACCGCCGGCAGTGAACCGATTTGGCGGATCGACGGCGATTTTGATGCGCGGCCCGTGCCGTTCGCTGACGTAGCCCCTGGTGGACGCGAAGAGCGTATTATCGATGCCGGTGTCGTCTTTCGTCAGAGAAACCATGTCACCGGCCTCATTATCGATTTCGTCATCGGACAGCATCACGATCGCCGTAGGGGCGATCGTGTAATCGAGATCCGACAACATAATCACGCGGCCAGCCCGCATGTCCTCGAGAAACCGCCGTGGGTCGGCCATGATTTCAGCAGCCGACGATGAAATCGCAATGCTCATCTCGTTTAAGCCTTTCGCCACACCTCGCCAGGCGCCCTGCCGTACGTGGCCTAAAGATGATATCACGGTGCCGTCGGCGCAACATCTGCCCGATTCAGGCGCGCTCGCGGCGTCGGTCACTAGCCAGAATCGCCGTTATGGAAGTCAAAGCCCCCCGCTTGCGGGGAGGGTGCCAACAGCGAGCTCGGGTTCTAATTAGCGCGTAATCGTCCATCAATCCCGCGGAAACTCCAATCCCATCTCGCGGTAGCGGGCGGGATCGTCCGCCCAGCCTTCGCGCACCTTGACGAACAGGAAAAGATGCACCGGCTTTTCGATCAGCCGCGCGATTTCCTTGCGCGCCTCGGCCCCGATCGCCTTGATGGCCTGGCCGCCCTTTCCGAGCGCGATCTTTCGCTGGCTCTCGCGCTCGACGAAAATGGTCTGCTCGATGCGTACCGAACCGTCGCGCAGCTCCTTCCACACGTCGGTCTCGACGGTGGAACGGTACGGCAGTTCCTGGTGAAGCCGCAGATAAATTTTCTCCCGCGTTATTTCTGCCGCCAGTGCGCGCATCGGCGCGTCGGATATCTGGTCTTCCGGATAATGCCAGGGTCCCGGCGGGACATGAGCGGCGAGCCAGCGTTTGACGTCAGCGACGCCGTTGCCGCTTTGCGCCGACACCATGAAGGTCGCGGCAAACGTGAAGCGTTCGTTCGCGTCCCGGACGAGGGCGAGGAGGCTGGGCTTCGCCACAAGGTCGACCTTGTTGACGATGAGAATCTTGGTTGCCGCGATATCTGCGAGCTTTGCCGCGATGGCCATGGTCTCGTCATCGAGCCCGCGCTTGGCATCGACAATCAGCGCGACGACATCGGCGTCGTGGGCACCGCTCCATGCCACCGCTACCATGGCACGGTCGAGCCGGCGGCGTGGCGCAAAGATGCCGGGCGTGTCGACGAAAATCAGTTGGGCGCCGTCTTCGATCGCTATCCCGCGGATGACCGCCCGCGTGGTCTGCACCTTGGGAGTGACGATCGTAACCTTGCTGCCCACCATCGCGTTGACGAGGGTCGACTTTCCGACATTGGGAGCGCCGATGATGGCGACGAAACCGCAACGCTCCCCCTCCCTATCCCTCCCCGGCTCGCGGGGGAGGGTAGGGACGGGGTCAGCCTCGTTGGAAGTCCCGTCCATTTCAACCGGCTGCTTCAACTTGGATGCCCTTTTGGACGCCCGTCTCGCTCCCTCCTTCGACGCCCTCTTGGACGCCCTCGCGAGTCAACATGGCGGCGGCGGCAGCTTGCTCGGCGGCACGCTTCGAGCGCCCCACGCCCTCGGCCGGCGTAAACTCAGCAAGGTCCACGGCGACCAGGAATTCCGGGTCGTGGTGCGGGCCGGTGCGGGCGATCTCGCGATAGGAGGGCGTCGGTAGTCCCCGCGCCTGTGCCCATTCCTGCAGCACGGTCTTGGGATCGCGCAACGGGCGCGCCGGCGTACGCAGGCGTTCCCCCCATAGCTGCTCAACCAGGGCGGCCGCGGCCCCGTAACCGCCATCGAGGAACACAGCTCCCACCAAGGCTTCGCAGACGTCGGCAAGGATTGCGGTGCGCTGGCGTCCCCCCGCATTGGCCTCGGAGGCGCCGAGCCTGATGGCGGCGCCGAGATCGATCTTGCGCGCTACCTCGGCACAGGCCTCCTTGCGGACGAGATCGGCCAGGCGGCGCGACAATTCGCCCTCGTCAGCCTTGACGAACGCGCGAAACAACATGTCGGAAACGACCAGACCGAGGACGTGATCACCGAGAAATTCGAGGCGCTGATAGCTGCCCGACCGGCTCTTGCCGCTTAACGCCGAAATATGCGTGAGCGCGCTCTCGAGCAACGGTTTATCGGTAAATTCATAACCGATCCGTGTCTCAAGTTCGCGTCTGCAAGTGACCGTCCTTCGGCTCATCTGACAATCGTAAAGAGCCGGCTCCAACGCACCGACCATGGCCAGCTCCAGATGTGCCAGGCGGGCTCGCCGTCGCCGATGGAGAAGAAAATGATCTGCGCCTTGCCGACGAGATTCTCGAACGGCACGTATCCGACCGCCGACAGCACACGGCTGTCAGTCGAATTATCGCGGTTGTCTCCCATCATGAAATAATGGCCGGGAGGAACCAGGTACTCCTGGGTGTTGTCCAAGAACCCGTTGTCCTGAAGATCGAGCGTCTGGTAGGTCACCCCATTCGGCAAAGTTTCCCGCCATCTCCGAACGCGCTCCGAGCTGCCGTTTTCGTCATCGATGAAGTCATCGACACGCTCGCGTTTGACCGCGACGCCGTTGATGTGGAGCATCCCGTCGACCATTTTGATGCGGTCGCCGGGCAGGCCGATCACGCGCTTGATGTAATCGGTGGAATCGTCCTTCGGCAGGCGGAACACGACCACATCGCCACGCTCCGGCGTCGAACCGAAAATACGGCCAGGAAACAGCGGCGGCGACAACGGCAGGGAATAGTGACTGTAACCGTAGCTGTATTTCGATACGAACAGATAATCTCCGATCAGAAGGGTCGCCTTCATCGACCCGGACGGGATATTGAACGGCTGGAACAACAGCGTGCGGATCACCAGTGCGATGAGGAGGGCGTGGAATACGACCCGGCCGCCTTCCGCAAGCCCGCCCTCCCTGCGCTTTCCTTCCGTGGATACGCTCATCGACCTCTCGTCTTTCGAAATTGCAATCGATTTCTCGACCGCTTTGTCGGCGACCTCTTGCGCGCGCCTTCGATCCTGTGCGCCCATAAAGAACCGCCTCCGCCGCCGCGTGTCCACCGGCTCACAGAGCCAAAATCGCTCACGTTTCAGCAGGTTAGGTGCACCAATCTGACCCGTGCTTGCCCCCGCCCCCCAAATCTCTTGTCCTTTTAGCCGCTTGGCGACCGACGCGCAATCAAATCGGGACGCACGCCTTCACGTTTCAGCCATTCCGCAATTGCACGGCCGAAATAACAACAAACGCCTGGGCCATGGGATACTCGTCCGTGAGGGCAAGGTCGATATGGGGGTCGAATCCGGCTGGAACAATGGCCCGTAGGCGGCAAAGCGCCGCGCCGGCGAGCTCGATGGTGGGCCGTCCGGACGGCAGATTTACCACCCCGAGGTCACGAAAGAAAATTCCGTTGCGAAATCCGGTTCCGAGCGCCTTGGCGCAGGCTTCCTTGGCGGCAAAACGTTTTGCGTAGGTTGCGGCCGGGTTGGCGCGGCGTTCGGCGAGTCTTCGCTCGGTCGCGGTGAAAATGCGATCTAGAAAGCGGTCACCATGGCGCGCAATTGTGCGCTCGATGCGACGGATATCAACGAGATCCGTGCCGATGCCGAGAATCACGTGACCGGATCCGAATTGCCCGGCGCCGCGGGAAATCCATCGGGGCGACCGCGATCCATGGCCGCTCGCATGCGCCGCACAGCCTCCGCGAGGCCGCCCATGATGGCTTCGCCGATGAGAAAGTGCCCGATATTGAGTTCCACCACTTGGGGCAATCCTGCGACGGTGCCCGCCGTTACATAGTCCAGTCCGTGGCCGGCGTGGACTTCGAGGCCCAATTCATGGGCAAGTCTGGCGCCGGCGCGGATACGGTCGAATTCGGCGGCCGCCCGGTCCGCATGCCCCTCGGCCAGCGCCTCGCACCACGCTCCGGTGTGAATTTCAATGACGGGGGCGCGCAGGGCGGCGGCAGCTTCAATTTGCGCTTGCTCGGCTGCGATGAACAGCGAGACGCGAATGCCGGCCGCACGCAGCTCCCCAACCAGCGGATGGAGCGTGTTGTGCTGGCCGGCGGCATCGAGGCCGCCCTCGGTGGTGCGCTCTTGACGTCGCTCGGGAACGATGCAGGCGGCATGCGGCCGAACCCTGACCGCGATGTCCACCATCGCGCGGGTCGCGGCCATTTCAAGATTGAGCGGCCGCTCGATGTGCGCCTTGAGGCGCTCGATGTCGTCATCCCGAATGTGGCGACGGTCTTCCCGCAGATGTGCCGTAATGCCGTCGGCGCCGGCCATAACGGCGATCTCGGCCGCTTGGACCGGATCCGGATGTCGGCCGCCCCGCGCATTGCGCACGGTGGCGACGTGATCGACATTGACGCCGAGACGGAGCTTGGGGAAACCGGTCACCGGATTGGCCTCACCCATCAACCAGCATGCCTATCCGCTCACCCGTTCCGCCCTGGCGACCACCGGCTTTGCCCGCAGCTGCGCGATGATGGCGGTGAGATGCTTGAGGTCGTAGACTTCGAGATCGATGGTCACCGAGGTAAAATCCGGGGATTGGCGGCTCATGCGGATGTTGTCGATGTTGCCGTCATGCTCGGCGATCACCTGGGCAATCTGAGCCAGCGAGCCGGGCTCATTCACCGATTGCAAAGCAATGCGGGCCGGGAACCGATGGGGGACCCCCTCGTCCACGTCCCAACGCACGTCGAGCCACCGGTCGGGCGCGTCCTCGAACTCCTTCAGCGCGGAGGATTGGATGGGGTAGATGGTAATCCCCTCCCCCGGCGTCATGATGCCGACGATGCGATCACCCGGCACGGCGCCGCCGTTCGGCGCGAAGCGGACCGGCAGGTCGGTGTTGATGCCGCGGATCGGAATGGCGGCGCCCTTGTCCTTGCCGCCTGGCACCTTGAACTTCATGGCTTTGGCTTTAGCAAGGCCGAACCAGCCGGGTTCCGCGTTCGGCGCGCCGGTCGCGGTGGCGCGCTCCTCCTTGTAGTCCGGATACATGGCGCGGATCACATCCGAGGCTTTCATTTCGCCGCGCCCGACCGCCGCAAACACGTCGTCGATCGAGTGACGGGCGAGCCGCGGCAACGCGCCGATCAGGTTGTCGTCCGAATAGTCGCGTTTGGCGCGCTGGCACATGCGCTCGACGATGCGCCGGCCAAGCTCGGCATATTGGGTACGCACCGCCTGGCGGGTGGCGCGGCGCATCGCGGCCCGCGCCTTGCCGGTCGCGACCAGCGATTCCCAGGCGGCCGGCGGAGCGACCTGGGCCTTGGAGGTGAGAATCTCCACCTCGTCGCCGTTCTGCAGTTCGGACGCCAGCGGCGCTATCTTGCCGTTGATCTTGCAACCGACCGCGTGGTTGCCGACGTCGGTATGCACCGCATAGGCAAAATCAATCGGCGTGGCGTCGCGCGGCAAGGCGATCAATTTGCCTTTGGGGGTAAAGCAGAAGACCTGGTCCTGAAAAAGCTCGAGCTTGGTGTGCTCGAGAAACTCCTCCGGGTTGGAGCCCTCCGCAAGCAACGCGATGGTGCGGCGCAGCCATGCATAGGCATTTGATTCCCGCGACAACAGTTGGGCCGGCGCGCCTGCCTCGTCCTTATAGACCGTGTGGGCCGCGATGCCGTATTCGGCGATGTCGTGCATTTCCTCGGTGCGGATCTGCAGCTCGACGCGCTGATTGCCGGGCCCGATCACGGTGGTGTGGATCGAGCGGTAGTCGTTCTGCTTAGGCGTAGAGACATAGTCCTTGAAACGCCCGGGCACCACCGGCCACGTCGTGTGGACGACACCAAGCGCCTGGTAGCACTCCGGCATGGTCTTCACGATCACCCGGAAGCCGAAAATATCGGACAACTGCTCGAAGCCGACCGCCTTGCGCTCCATTTTGCGCCAGATCGAATAGGGACGCTTGCGGCGGCCCTTGACGGCCGCGGCGACGCCGCGCGTGGCGAGCTTGCGGGTGAGTTGCGCCTCGATCTCGGCAATCAGCCCGAGATGGCGCTTCTCCAGCGCCTGCAGGCGCTCGCCGACCACCTTGTGGGCTTCCGGATTGAGTTCGCGGAACGACAAGCTTTCAAGCTCTTCACGCAGCTCGTACATGCCGATACGGCCGGCGAGCGGCGCATAGATATCGAGGGTCTCCTCGGCGATCCGGCGCCGCGCTTCCGGCCGCATGAATTCGATCGTACGCATGTTGTGCAGCCGGTCCGCCAGCTTGACCAGCAGCACGCGTACGTCCTCGGCAATGGCCAGCAACAGCTTGCGCAGGTTCTCCGCCTGCTTGGCCTCCCGGGAAACAAGATCGAGCTTTTTGAGCTTGGTGAGGCCTTCGACCAGCCGGCCGATATCCCGGCCGAACAGCTGATCGATTTCGGCGCGCGTCGCCTCCGTATCCTCGATGGTGTCGTGCAGCAGCGCCGCCGCGATGGTGGCGTCATCGAGCTGGTGCTCGGTGAGGATCGCGGCGACCTCTAGCGGATGGGAGATATACGGGTCCCCGGAAAGCCGCTTCTGCTCGCCGTGAGCCTTCATGGCATACACGTAGGCGCGATTAAGCAGGTCCTCGTCCGTATGGGGATTGTATTTGCGCACCCTCTCGACGAGATCATACTGACGAATCAAAGGTTTGGCGCGTTTCGGCGCCGCGTCGAGCATGGCGACGACGGTAGGCGCGGCCCTCGGCGACCCCCTTCGGGGCTTCGCCTGGCTCTCCATTCGCAACAGATCGGTCTTTGGCAGATCGGTGGAGGATGCCATCAGGTTGCCTCGCCGCGCAGCAAAATGCGGCCGCCCGCGCGGATAATCCCTAAGATATCATGGCGCATGAATGGTGCAGCAATAGTTTACGGGTAAAATGAATCCCGGCCCCACGCTGACATTCGCACGGCCGCGCCTATTTCAGGCGCTAAGATGGTTCGTCGCCCTGAGCGGGACGCTTGACGTCCAGGAGATTCCTATGCCGATTGGAACCGCACATGCCTCGACGCACCGGATGACGGGTGCCCAATTTCGGTCTTTCCAGGAGACCCGCCCTGACCGTGAACGCTGGGAGCTGGTCAAAGGCATCCCCATCATGATGGTACCGCCCACAATTTCGCATCAGCGGATCGCTGACAATTTGACGCGGCTCCTCAATGACGCCTTGGCCACGCACGATCCCGCGCGGTTTGCGGTCTCAGCTTCGGGCGTTGAACTTGGAGAGGCAGCGCTTGCGTGGGTCGGCGAGGACTATCGCCCCGAACCTGACGTCATGGTGATAGATGCGGATTACGAGCCCCGCCAGCGCTTTGTCGATCGCGCTTATGTGGTCGCAGAGATCGTGTCCGACACCGACAATGAGCCGGTGCCGGGAGAGAAGGAGCCGTGGATCGCAATCAAGCGCCGCCTCTACCTTGCCCATCCACCCTGCGAGGCTGTGGTCTTGATCGACCCCTACCGTGTCGACGTCAGAGTAGACCTGCGCACGAAGGACGGATGGATCACCGACAGGCTTACGAGCCTCGATAAGCGGCTCATAATTCCGACTTGCGGGCTGCGATGCCTGGTCAGTGACGTCTATCAGGGAACGCCGCTGACGCGCCGACGGGACCACCCGTAGGAGAACATCGTAGCCCGGACTGAGCCGCCGGGTCCGGCCTTCGGCCGGCCCGATGATAAACTCCGCGAAATCCGGGAATACGGCAATGCCATCCCCGGGTTTCGCTTCGCTCAACCCGGGCTACGGGCTGCAAAGGCCCTGCCGCTAACCCATCGACGGCCGCGCCGCACGCGGGGCGACTTGTGTGCAACCTATCCTACTTACCTTAAATCGGCCTACTCTTCCTCGTCCGGCTCCGCAGGTTCCGGTCGCACCTCCGGAGGGGCGAGGCCCTCTAGGCCTTTGAGTAATTCCTCTTCGGTCATGCGATCGGCCGTGATTTCCATATCGTCGGCCTCCACATTGCCGCCGGACCCCGCGATCAACGGTACCGTTTCAGGCTCGGGCTCGTCGACCTCGACATATTTCTGCAGCGAATGAATGAGGTCTTCTTTGAGATCACCCGGCGAGATTGTCGTCTCGGCGATTTCGCGCAATGCAACCACCGGGTTCTTGTCATTATCGCGGTCGATAGTTATTTGCGCACCGGAGGAGACCATGCGGGCGCGGTGGCTGGCGAGCAGGACGAGTTCGAACCGGTTTTCGACTTTGTCGATGCAGTCCTCGACGGTAACGCGTGCCATAGTGCGGAACTCCAAAATGTGACCAAATGTGACGGCGTCAGGTCACGTCATGCAACATTTCTTGCGGTTGGCGCGTTTCTATCGGATGGGGCCGCCATATTTCCCGCGACGGGCCACTTGGCAAGCGATTGCGCGTTGCACCCGTTTCCAAGCTTGAATTCCGTTGCCGCAGCGTTAGCGCCATTTCCGGCGCACTGAGTACGCGCGGGGCTGCGCACGCGACATATTGAAAGAGATCACCAATGACGGTACCCGGTGAAAAAATAGCGTTGTTCATCGACGGCGCAAATCTCTACGCGACCGCAAAGTCGCTGGGGTTCGATATCGACTACAAACGCCTGCTGCGCGAGTTTCAGGCCCGCGGTTATCTGCTGCGGGCGTTCTATTATACCGCAGTGGTGGAAGATCAGGAGTATTCCTCGATCCGGCCCTTGATCGACTGGCTCGATTATAATGGCTACACGGTCGTCACGAAGGCCACCAAGGAATTCGTCGATCAGACCGGCCGCCGCAAGGTGAAAGGCAACATGGATATCGAGCTTGCCGTCAATGCCATGGAGATTGCGAGTCATATCGACCATATGGTGCTGTTCTCAGGCGACGGCGACTTTCGTTCGCTGGTCGAGGCGGTGCAGCGCAAGGGGGTCCGCGTCACGGTCGCCTCGACGGTATCGACCCAGCCGCCGATGGTTGCCGACGAGCTGCGGCGCCAGGCCGACATTTTCCTTGATATCGCCGAGTTGCAGGCAAAAATCGGGCGCGACCCGGGCGAGCGCGTCGATCGTCCGCCCCGCGAGCCCAGGGAGCCGCGCCAGCATACGCCGCAGTTTCTCCAACGCGGATCGACCGCACCGCGCGCCCCGGTCGGCGCCGGCGACGACGAATTCGACGAGGACTGAAACCCGCGCCCATGCCGGTCGCCGGCATCCCGCCCGGGCACCTGATCGATGATGACATCGGTCGGGATTGCTCGCGTTGCGCGCGGCTGGTTGCGCTTCGACATGACTTGCGGGAGAAGCAGCCGGCTTGGCACAATGCCCCGGTGCCGTCGTTCGGGCCGGTGACGGCGCGTTTGCTGATCGTCGGGCTTGCGCCGGGTCTGCAAGGCGCGAACCGCACCGGTCGCCCGTTCACCGGCGACTATGCGGGCGATCTGCTATACGCCACCCTCGCGCGCTTCGGGTTCACCTCGGGCGAATATGCGGCGCGGCCGGACGACGGCCTGCGCCTCCTCGATGCGCGAATCACCAATGCGGTGCGCTGCGTCCCGCCGGAGAACAAGCCGGCCGGCGAAGAGATCAAGCAATGCCGCTATTTCCTCAAGGCCACGATCGCCGAAATGCCCAATCTGGCAGCGCTCGTTCTCTTGGGTCGCATCGCTCACGACAGCACCGTCGCGGCGCTCGGCCGCCCCCTCGCCGCCTTGCGGTTCGGCCACGGCGCACAACATGCGGCCGACGGGCTCACCCTGTTCGACAGCTATCACTGCTCGCGTTACAACACCAACACTCGCATGCTGACCCCGGACATGTTCCGCGAGGTCTTTGCCGCGGTGCGACGCTATCTAGATGACAGATGACAGATGACAGAGATCAGATGACGGATACGGCGAGGCACGCGCCTTCGCTAACCGCCCTCTGTCATCTGACATCCGTCATCCGTCATCTGAATACGACATGAATTCCAGCAGCGAGCCGTCGGGATCGCGGAAATAGACGCTGGTGCCCTCCCCCTTGGCGCCCTGGCGTTTCACGGGCCCTAGCTCGATCGCCACCTGGTGGCGGGCGAGATGCGCGACGGCGTCGGCGATCGGGCCTTTCCATTCGAAACAGATGTCGCTGTTGCCGGGCTGCACCGGCAGCCGCGCCACGATCATGCCGCTCATGCCGGGGCCGTGAAGATTGAGCTGGGTGTCGCCGAACCGATAGGCAAAAAACTGTCCGCGCGGCACCACCTCGGCGCCCACCACGTCGCGGTAGAAGACATTGGACCGCTCCCAGTCGGAGACGTGGACGACGCAGTGGTCGAGTTTGATCGGCAGAGGCATTGGTCTCCCTCAAGGACGATGTAGGGGCGACCCTTGTGGTCGCCCCGTTGCCGGCGGACGCGGTGCGCAAATCGGGCGACCGCAAGGGTCGCCCCTACAGCAGGCCATGAGCGCGCCTGATCACGCCGTCCATGTCGAGTTCCTGGCCGCGACCGCGGTCAAGTGAGTCGACTCCTGCCTGAAGATCGGCGCGCAGGGCGCGAATCTTTAAGGCATGCTCCAACAGCTCTCGCCCGATTTGTTCCTGATCGGCTTCGGGCAGCGTAGCAACCTGATCCAGGGCTTCTTTGAGTACTTTAATCATAAAATTATTTTACCATGGACCTGACAGGCATTGAAGCCGGCGGCGACCTTTGATCAGAGCGCGGTCACCCCTTGACCCGCATCAATCGCCCGCGCTCGCGATCCCAACTCCGCTTCTTCTCGGTCTCGCGCTTGTCATGGAGCTTCTTGCCGCGGCCGAGCGCGATGTCGACTTTGGCGCGGCCCTTCTCGTTGAAAAACAGGCGCAGCGGCACGATGGTCATGCCCTCGCGCTCCACGGCGGCGGCGAGCTTGCGAATTTGCCGCTTGTGCAGCAAGAGCTTGCGCGGGCGCTTGGGGGCGTGGTTGAAGCGGCTCGCCTGCAGATACTCCGGGATGTTGGCGTTGATCAGCCAGATCTCCCCGTTCTTGGCGTCCGCGTAGGATTCCGCAATTGCCGCGCGGCCGTTGCGCAGCGACTTCACCTCGGTGCCGGTCAGCGCAATGCCGGCCTCGACCACTTCGCCGATCTCGTAATTGAACCGGGCCTTGCGGTTGTCGGCGACGATCTTGTGCGGCCGTTCCTTCTTCTCCGCCATGGTGACTCTCGGCATTTTTTAGAATGCGGCACCGAACTCGCCAACGCCCATGTAGAGCGCCGGCCGCAAGAGAACAAGCGCCGATCGCGGGTCCGGGCCGGCGGCTGCAGCCAATTTTAGTATTAATCTAATCTGTACTCGTTCTAAACTACAACCGTTCTAAAATAGTTCGTGACATCCTTAGTTTGACTAATTCTAGGTTGGACATTGTTGTTGACTGCAAAGTATTGCGCAGATTTACGTGGCGGCGTGTCGTACACCTCGCCGCAGGGGGCGAGGCTCTTTTTTGGCAGGGGGGAGCCGCAATGTCGTTAGATCGCCGCTGCGTTTTGGTGCCGCCGTTATCTTCATCTTCCGCCGACCTCGCCTTGCCCGCAGGGGCATGGCGAGCGGCGCTGCTTTCCTCGACGGCGTGGCGCCTCTTTGCGGTGTTGACCGCAACGGCGCTCAGCATCGGTCTCGCTCACGCTCAAGAGCGGCGCAGGGACCAGGACACAGCCCCGCCGGGTGACGCGGCGCTGTTGAAGAAGCTGGAGCAGATGGAACAGCGCATTCGCGTCCTCGAAAGCCAGCTCAAGCAGAGGGAAGCCCGGGCAATCGAAGGCGCCCACGGACAGGCCTCTTCTCCCACAAATCCGCCAGCGAATGCCAAGCCGGCCAAAGATCGCAATGACGCCGAGGAATCCACCCAGCCGAAGCAACCCAAGGATCAAAAGGGCCTGGCCGGCATGCTAAAGCCGGATTGGGCGACACCGGTCCCGCGCGACCTTACCGGCAAGACCGCGCCGGTCAATCGGCCCAACAGCATCATCGGGCTTGTAGATTCGCCGGTCACCGGCATGAGCATCGGGGCCTATGGCGAGATGAAGTTCGGCCTGCAGCAGAACCCGGCTGCCGGCGGCCAGTGGCAGAACGGATTTGACGCCCATCGGCTCGTACTGCTGCCGACGTATCTGATCACGCCCAACATCATCTTCAATGCCGAGATCGAGTTCGAGCATGGCGGCTCCGCTTTCGATGCCGACGACAAGCTGCACGGCAGCGCCGAGGTGGAACAGATCTGGATTGATTTCAAGATGATCGACCAGTTCAACTGGCGTGCGCCCGGCATCGACCTCATCCCGATCGGCTATATCAACGAACATCACGAGCCGACCGCGTTCTACAGCGTCAACCGGCCGGCGCTCTATAACGGTCTCATTCCGTCCACCTGGAAGGCGCCGGCGACCAGCATTTACGGCCGCCTTGCCGACGGCCTGTACTATACGCTCCAGGCCAGTTCGAGCCTTGAAGACTTCGGCGGCGATTTCGATTCCCGCACCGATGCCAACACGGTGCCGCCGTTCCCGACTGGCTACGCGGCCGGCATCACCGGAGCGGGCGCGCTCGGCACCGCGCGACCGGTGGCCGGCGACTTCCGGCAGCTCTCGAACGACGTCGCGGTCGCAGGCCAGTTGAGCTATTCGCCGCCAGCGCTGCCCGGCTTCAACGGCAGCGTCAGCGCCTACTACACCCCCAACACGACGCCGCGCGGCGCCTACACGGACGCCGGCTTACCGCTCGGCCGATCGAGCCTCACCATGTTCGACGCCGAGTTCCGCTACCGGGTGCCCGCTACCGGCTTCGAGGCGCGCGGCGAATACGTATTCGTCAGCTTTGGCAATCCGGCCAACCTTCGCGCCAACAACGATACCGATCCCACCAATAACGTGGGCAAAACAATGTACGGCTATTCGGGCGAGCTCGCCTACCATTTGCCGCTCGGCAACTTCCTGTCGAGCGATTGGGAGCTGGTTCCGTTCTACCGCTACACGTTCCAGAACATTCAAACCGGCAGTTTCGGTGGCACCGACCTCAATACGCCGACCGGTGCCGGTCAAACCCAGTTCCACACCGCCGGCATTGCGGTCTTCCCTTCGCCCCAGATCGTTTTGAAGGCGACGTGGCAGAAGGTGATCAATCGCGATCCGGCCGGCGCCAATTCGGACTCGGTGCTCGGCGGCGTGGGATTTTTCTTCTGATGAGTGCCGAACACAAGATAGGGAGCCGAACATGACCAGTTGGGTGCGCCTGACCTTGCCGGCCGCGGTCGCCGCCGCGATCTCATCACCCTCCTACGCGGTCCAGTATTTGACCATCGATGCGGCTCAGAAGCTCGCCTTCCCGTCGGCCAATCGCTTTGTGGAAAACGGCGGCCTGACCTGGAAGGCGCAGGCCGCCGACAGGCTCCTCGGCCTCTTCGTGGTCGATCACGTCATCGGCAAGCACCTCTATATCGACTATGCGGTGGCGCTCGACACCACCGGGCGCGTGATGCGTGTCGAGATCCTGCAATACCGCGAGTCTTACGGCGGCGAAGTGCGCGAGCCCGGCTGGCTTGCGCAATTCGTTGGCAAGAGCAGCAGCAGCCCCCTCAAGGTCGGCAGCGACATCCGCAACATCTCCGGCGCGACCCTGTCGTCGCTGCATGTCACCGAGGGCGTGAGACGGATATTGGCCACCTATGGCAGCCGCACCCGTTAGCATTCGCCGCGCGCGTCCGCTGCTCGGCACGTTCGTCGAGATTGCGGTCGCCGGACAGACGTTTGATGCGGCCGAAGCTGCGGTCGAGGCAGCGTTCGCGGCCGTCGCCACGGTGCATCGCCTCATGAGCTTCCACGAGGCGGGCAGCGATGTGAGCCGGCTCAACCGCGGTGCGGCGTCGGGCGCGGTTCGGGTTCATGACTGGACCTATCAGGTGCTCGAAGCCGCGTGCGACCTGCACCGGCGCTCGGGGGGAGTGTTCGACATTTCGGTTGCACCAGCGCTGCAGCGGCTAGGCTTGCTTCCGGGCACTTCTCCCTCTCCCCGCCTGCGGGACCCTCTCCCCGCAAGCCGGGAGCGGGAGAAGAACGGCGCGCACGACAGCATCCAACTCCGCGCCGAAAATCGAGTCCGTTTTGCCGGCCCGTCCGTCAAAATCGACCTTGGCGGCATCGCGAAGGGATTTGCCGTCGATCGCGCTGTCGAGGCGCTGCTCCGTCATGGGATCGCGGAAGGGCTGGTCAACGCCGGCGGCGATCTTCGGGTATTCGGACCGCGCTGCTATGCGATCGATATTCGGGATCCGCGGCAGCCGGACCGCCCGCTGTATCGCGTCGCGCTGGGTAATGCCGCGCTGGCGTCAAGCGCCGGCCGGTTCGATCCGGTGTGCTCACATCAAGTGCTCGATTCGGGCGTCGTCGATCCCGCCACCGCGATGCCGGTGCGGGCGATCAGCGGCGCTACGGTCTGCGCATCGGGCTGCATGATCGCGGACGCACTGACGAAAGTCGTCATGGGCCAAGTCCACATCACCGCCGATTGGAAGAACGAGGTGCACCTTGCGGCTTGAACCCGGCCTTCGCTTCTGGAACTACGCGGTGTTCGCGACGCTGCTCGCCACCGGCGCGATCTGGCTTGTCGCCGACATGCTCAAGACAGCCGCGGACGAAGAGCTTTGGCAGGCGATCGCGGCCAACGTGCTGATGCTCCACGGCATGACCGCCATGATTGCCCTTGTCGTGCTGGGCGCCGTCATCACCCTGCATGTCCGGTATTCCTGGCGCGCCGGAAAAAATCGCATGAGCGGCGCCGTCATGGTGGGGGTGAATGCGATTCTCGTCATCACGGCGTGGGGACTTTACTACGCGGGTTCGGACCTGTTGCGAACTTTTGCCGCCGATGTGCACATCGCCGTCGGGATCGCCTGGCCAGCCCTGGTGGTTGTCCATGTGATGCTGGGCCGGCGAACCAGAAAGCGCGCCTACCCGGAGCGGTCCAAGTCGATCGAAATCCCGATCGAAATCCCGGCCGCCTTGCAGACGGTCACGTTTTCAGAAGATCGCGGATCTCGGTGAGCAATTCCACCTCGCGCGACGGCTTCGGCGGCTCGGCCAGCTTGGCGGCTTCGGTCTTTTGCAACTTGGTCAATCCCCGAATCGCGAGGAACAGGACAGCCGAGATGATCATGAAATTGATGACGATCGTGAGGAAGCTGCCCCAAGCCAGGACGGCCCCCTGCTTCTTGGCGTCCGCCAACGCCGTGGCGGTGACCTTCGACGACAGCCCGATGAAATAGTTCGAGAAGTCGAGCCCGCCGGTGATGGCGCCGATGATCGGCATGATGATGTCGCCGACAAGCGAACTCACGATGGCGCCGAAAGCAGCTCCGATGATCACGCCAACGGCGAGATCGACCACGTTGCCGCGCAGGGCAAATTTCTTGAAATCCTCGAGCATGGATTGTCCCTCTCGAAAGTATCAAAGGGCTACGTCCGATCTTACCCGCCAACACGGAAAGCATGCAGCCGTCCGTTAGGCATTATTTGGCCCAATCATCCGGTCGCTGCTGGGCGCCATGAAAGACGCCAAGGACGTGCAACTCGTTCCCGTCAGCCAATACCTCGTACACGATGATGTAGGGGAGACCTCGGACGACCCATTCGCGCGTTCCAGCGGCACGGCCAGGTCGCCCGGCGTTGGGAAAGTCTTGTAACAGCCGGACGGCCGAACGAATTGCAGCACCAATCCGCTCCGCAGCCTTCGAATTGCGTGGACCGATAAATTCCTCAATACCAGCCAGATGAAGGCGTGCGCGACGAGCCCATCGGACCTTTAGAGGCCGAAGCGCCGCCACAGCTCTGCCATCTCATCGTCGGATGCAAAGAGTCCTTGTTTTGCTTCCTGCCGGGCGAACTCCACTTCGGCAACCTGATCGGGTGTAAGCCGGAACTTGTCTGCCTCTCGGTCGGCGAAGCCCAACAACATCGCGGCCGCGTAATCCTGTTCCGCCTCGCTCAGGCCCCGGACTCTGGCAACGGCTTCGTCCAACAGCTTAGTCATTCAGGGCTCCGTCAGTTAATCAGCCCCGCGTGCACCATGGCATCGCGCACCGCCGCCTTCGACTTGTCGGACAAGGCGACCATCGGCAGCCGCACCGCGTCGTCGCACTTGCCCAAGAGCGACAGGGCGTACTTGGCGGGAGACGGATTGGTCTCGACGAAGAGGTTCTGATGCAGCGGCATCAGCTTGTCTTGCAGCTTCAGCGCCGCCTCGTAATCGCCCCGCAAGCAGGCGTTTTGGAACTCGGCGCACAGCCGCGGCGCCACATTCGAGGTCACCGAGATGCAGCCATGACCGCCATGGGCCATGAAGCCCAGGGCGGTCGCATCCTCGCCGGAAAGCTGGTTGAATTCCGGCCCGAGCGTGGCGCGCTGCTGCGACACCCGGAACATGCTGGCGGTCGCATCCTTGACGCCGGCGATGTTCTCAAGCTCGTAAAGCCGCTGCATGGTGTCGACCGACATGTCGATCACCGATCGGCCCGGGATGTTGTAGATGATGATCGGAATGCCGATGGCGTCGTTGACCGCCTTGAAATGGTGGTAAAGCCCTTCCTGGGTCGGCTTGTTGTAATAGGGCGTCACCACCAGCACCGCATCGGCGCCCGCCTTCTCGGCGTGCTGCGCGAGGTCGATCGCCTCCCGGGTCGAATTGGATCCGGCGCCGGCGATGACCGGAACGCGCCCGCGCGCCTCCGCGATGCACCATTCGACGACCTGCTTGTGCTCGTCGTGGGAGAGCGTCGGGCTTTC
>WNFT01000924.1_pt1 | contig 24821 bp, 22 predicted proteins | sample 5400191 | NCBI WGS metagenome assembly WNFT01 (sample SAMN13153359, study PRJNA577476) | soil metagenome | isolation source: 80 cm saprolite under Madrone tree | place: USA:California | collected 2016-06-14 | reverse complement strand
GTCCTGGAACACCATCTGAACTTCGCGGCGGTAGGCGACGAGATCGAGCGTGTCCGCGCCGACAACCTCGCCATCGAACAGGAGCTCGCCCGCATCGGCCGGGATGATCTGCATGATGAGGCGTGCGAGCGTGGACTTGCCGCAACCGGACTCACCGACAATGCCGAGCGTTTCGCCCTTGGCGACGTCGAAGCTCACGTCGTCGACGGCATGCACCGCACCGCGGATGCCGCGGCCGCTAAAGCTTCGCCTGCCGCCGAAATGCTTGACGAGACGGCGCACCGACAGCAGCGGCTGGGCCGGCCCGCCTCGATCGCGCCCGAGGGTGGCCGCGTTCAACGCCTCCATCACTTCACCTCCATGGCCGACCGCAAACCATCGGACAGGAGATTGAACGCGATCGAGGTGACGAAGATCATGGCGCCTGGCAGCGCCGCCACCAGCGGCTGGACATAGATAGCGGTGCGCAGCGTGTTGAGCATCAGGCCCCATTCGGGTTCCGGCGGCTTCGAGCCGAGGCCGAGAAACGACAGCCCCGAAGCGAGGATCATCGACACGCTGATCAGGCTCGTCGCATAGACGAAGATCGGACCGAGCACGTTCCCAAGCACATGCACTCTTATGATTGCCAACGGGCCGGCGCCGCTCACCCGCGCCGCCTCCACATAGTCGCGCGTTCTGATCTGAGTAGTGACCGACTCCGCAACACGGGCTATCAGCGGGGTGAATACGATGGTGAGCGACACGATGGCGTTGAAAATGCCGGCGCCGAGCGCACCGGACAGCGCGATCGCGAGAAGCACCGACGGAAACGCGTAGAATACGTCGACCGTGCGCATGATCACGGTGTTGACGCGGCCGCCGACGAAGCCCGACACAATGCCGATCGCGGAACCGACGAAAAATGCCAACACCACGGGCAGCAGGCCCATCAGCAGGGAGAGGCGCCCGCCATAGACGAGGCGGCTCAGCATGTCGCGGCCGAGTTCATCCGACCCGAGCCGGTAGACCGCGTCCGCGATTGGCCGCAGGCGACGCAGCATCGAGCCGCGGTAGGGATCGGCGAAGCCGAGCCATGGCGCCAGAATCGCCGCAAACACGATCCCGATGATCACGAAGGCCGCGGCAAGGGCGACCGGATCGCGCAGCAGTCTACGCCCGACGCCCGCCCAATAGCCGCGCCCGATCCGCCGCGCGGGGACAATCTTCTCCACAGTCATGGCCGGGCTTGTCCCGGCCATCCACGTCTTTGTCACTGAATGCCTCCAAGAAAGACGTGGATGCCCGCGACAACCCCCGGATCAAGTCCGGGGACGGGCATGACGGTGGAAAGGTCATTGGCGGCAGCCATCGGCTCAAGCCCGCTTGATGCGCGGATCGAGCGCGGTCTGCACCACATCGACGGCGAGGTTCAGCGCCACGAAGAACAGCGCCAGGACCAGGATGGTCCCCTGCAGCAGCGGCAGGTCGCGCTGGAAGATTGCTGCGTTGAGCAGGAAGCCGCTGCCCGGCCAGGAGAACACGGTCTCGATCAGGATCGAGCCGCCCAGTAGATAGCCAAGCTGCAGGCCCATCACGGCAAGCGCGGTCGGCGCTGCATTGATGACGACGTGGCGGAACACGCCGAACTCCCGCAACCCCTTGGCGCGCAGCCCCTGAACGAACTCCTGGCCGAGAATGTCGGCCACCAGCGCCCGCACGGTGCGCGAGATCACTCCCATGGGAATGACCGACATGGTGATTGCGGGCAGGATGATATAGCGCAGATGCTCGAGGTCGGGCCGCCACGCGACGGAGCCGTCCGGACCGGCGCCGGTCGGCGGCAGCCAATTGAGATTGGCCGAGAATATGATGACGAGCACCATGCCGAGCCAGTAGTGCGGCACGCTGACGCCCAGCACCGAGATCAGCGAGGCGACCTTATCGAGCCATCGATCGCGGAAATAGCCGGCAACAAATCCGAAGAACGTGCCGAACGTGAAGCCGATCACGGTCGCGACGGTAGCCAGGATCAACGTATTGCCGACCGCGCGCATGACCTCGGTGGCAACGGAGCGGCCCGTCGCAATCGAGGTGCCGAGATCGCCGTGCACGACCTTCCAGAACCACAACGCGTATTGCACCGGCAGCGGTCGATCGAAGCCATAGGCGGCGCGCATCTGCTCCACCAGCTCCTGCGTCGCGTCGGCCGGCAGAATGGCTGAGAGCGGATCGCCCGGGGCGATGTGAACGAGGAGGAAGCAGATGATGCTCACCCCGATCACGACCGGCGTGACGTAGAGCAGGCGCTTGAGGGTGTAGACCAGCATGGCCTCATGTCCTGGGACCGCAGCCCGGGACCGCGGGCGTCCCGCCCGCTCTTTCTATCTCATTTCTTGGGAAGAGCGGGTCCTCATGAACAGCGGGCGGAACGCCCGCGGTCCCAGGTGCGGGAAGTCACTCCACCCCGATCGTCGTCAAGTCCTGGAACCAGTGCTGCGCCTGGACGAAGCTCTTTATCTTCGGCGACATGGCATGTGGGTTGGTGTCGTGCACCACCCACACCAGCACGGCATCGTCGACAACCGCGCTGTGCGCCTGCGCCATCAGCTCGTCCTGCTTCTTCGGATCGAAGGTGCGCTTGGCCTCATCGATGATGGCATCGACCTTCGGGTTCGCATACCAGCCCCAGTTGACGCCGACCGGCGCAACCTGGCCGGAATGGAAGAAGCGGATGATGGCGTAGAGCGGATCGGACGTCACGTAGGCGATGTTATTTGCCGTGATGCCCGCCATGGACTCATCCTTGGCGCCCTTGCGCCAATACGTATAGAGCGCCTCCAGCTCGACCACCTTGAAGTCGATGTCGATCCCGATCTCCTTGAAGCTCTGCTGCAGGAATTCGTTCATCGGCAGCGACAGCATTTGCCCGGTGCCGCCTTGGGCGATCACGAAAGTGGTCTTGAGCGGCTTCTCGGGCGAATAGCCGGCTTGCCTGACGAGGCGTTTTGCCTCCGCGAGGTCGTACTTGATCTTGAAGCTCGGATTGCCGAACCACGGACTTGACGGGTCGACCTGGCCGATCGCGGGCTTGGCAAGCCCATTGAGGAGCTCGAGCATCTCGTCGCGATTGATGGCGAGGTTGAGCGCCTTGCGCAGCCGGATGTCGGTCCAGGGCGAGCCCGGCAGCGTGCTCAGGTGATAGTTCCAGACGTGGGGCGTCACGTTGCTGACGATTTTCATGCCGGCCTGTTTCAACCGCGGCAACACGTCGGGTGCCGGCGTTTCGATCAGGTCAACTTGGCCGGCGAGCAGCGCGTTGGTGCGGGTGAGCGCTTCCGGAATTGGAATCAGCACCAGCCGATCAACCTTGGGAATGCGGCGCTTATCCCAGTAGTCCGGGTTTTTCACGAGCTCGGCGCGCTCGCGCGGCACCAGCCGGTCGAGACGGAACGGCCCGGTTCCGGCCGGCGCGCTCGCGAACTTGTCCCAGTCGCGCCCGACCTTTTCGTATTGCGCCGGGCTCGACACCAGAAACCACAACATCTGATAGGGAAAGAAGGAGTCGACCTCCTTGGTGGTGATCTCGATCGTATAATCATCGAGCTTGCGATAGCTCGCGACCGAGGGTAGCCGCGGCTTCACCTGCGCGCTCTGGCGCTTGTCGAATTGCGGCGATTTCTCTTCGAGGACCTTGTCCAGATTCCAGATCGCCGCATCGGCATTGAAGGTACTGCCATCATGGAATTTGACGTCGCGCCGAAGCGCGAAGGTCCATCGCTTTTGATCGGTCGCGTCGACTCTCCATTCCGTCGCAAGGCCCGCAATGAGTTTGCCGGGCCGCTCAGCGATATCCATCTCCCAGGCCACCAGCGAATCGTAGATGGTATGTCCGGTGAATTGGTAAGCGCCCGCACCTCGATCCGGCTGGCCGGTGGTCAATGGAATGTCGGCGAGCGAGATGCCGTAACGGACGACTGTCTCGGCCTGGGCCGACAGAACCCAAGGTAGAACCCAAGACGCGAGGATCAGCGATGAAAAGGTGGTGGCGCGGCGCATACGGGGCTCCGATCACAGACATGAAGGGCTGAAGCTGTCACAGGAGTTAGCAAGGTTGGTGCCATGCGCGCGTGCGGCGGGGCGCGAGATGGCGGTGCAGCGCGGATGAACTCTTGAGCGGCTTGCTCAAGTTTTAAGCGACGCGGCGACGGCGTCGCGACAAGCCCGGCCGCGACCCCGTGACCGTAGCCCGGATGGAGCCACCGGGTCCCGCCTTCGGCGGGCCCGATGGCTCCATCCGGGCTACAAGGCTGCCACCCGTCATTGCGCCGGTTACGCACAAAACCGGACAGCATTGATTTCGTTGGGAATTCCAAAATTAGTTCGTTTTGTCTAAATCCCCCACCAACGATCGTTGACGGTATTTAAGTACCGCAAAGGGCCAAGCGCCTCAGACCAGAACGCCTCTAACGCACGCCAACCAAGGTGAGATCGGCGAACCACGACTGCGCCGAAACGAACCCCTGAACCCGCTTGCTCATGGCCCGCGGATTGAGGTCGTGCACGATGAAGAGCCACGGGGGGTTGTCGACCAGACGCTCGTTGGCGGCGCGGTAGGCTGCCTCCATCGCAGCCGGATCGGTCGCTGCCGCGAGCTCTGCCAACGCTGCGTCGAACTTGTCGTCCTTCCATTGCTCAAAATTGAAGCCGTTGGGGGAGAAGTTGGCCGAGGAGAAATAGCGAGCCATGATGCCGGCATCTGACGACGGCGACGATGCGTTGAGCGCCATGGCGCCGCGCAGCGTCGGGCTGTCGGGTGTCGCACGCACCGCGTCGAGCAGCACCTGCCACTCCACGGCGTCGAATTCCACATTGACGCCGCAGGCCTGTTTGAGGTTGTCCTGCAGATACTCGTTCATCGGCAGCGGCAGCATCTGGCCGGAGCCGGAGGTCGAAATCATCACTTTGAACGACAGCGGCTTCTGGGCGGTGTAGCCGGCCTCAGCCAGCAGCGCTTTGCCCCTCGCGGGATCAAAGCCGTAACGATTGGTCGGATTGCCAAATCCGGCATCTTTCGGCTTCAGCCAGCCGATCGAAGGCTCCGCCGTGCCGTTGAGGAGCGTGACCAGGCCGCCGCGGTCGATGCAATAGTTTAGCGCCTGGCGCACCTTCACGTCCTTGAAGGGCGATTTCGCTGCGCCGATGTTGTACATCCACGGCCAGTCGTGCGGATAGGAATTGGTGACGATGTTGAATCCGGCCGCCTTGAGCGAAGGGATGCCGTCGGGCGGCGGCACCTCGATCCAGTCGACCTGGCCCGCTCGCAGCGCCGCGAGGCGGCTGTTTGCATCAGGGATCGGCAGCAGGCGGATGGTATCGAGCTTAGCCTTGTGGCCCTGGTCCCAATAGCCGTCGAAGCGATGGAGCTCGGCGAATTCCCGCGGCACCACCTTGGCCAGACGAAACGGCCCGGTACCGGCGGGCGGCAGCATGGCGACGCGTCCCCAATCGCGGCCACCCTTCTCGAAGGAGGATGGCGACGTGATGAGGAGATAGACCGCCATAAACGGGAAATAGGACGCCGGCTCCTTGGTGGTGATCGCCACCGTAAACGCGTCGACCTTGCGATAGCTGCCCATCACCGGCACGCGCGCCCGGCTGATGCCGGCACTGGGAGGGTCGAACTGGGGACTGTCGTTCTTGAAGTAGCGATCGAGATTCCAGATGACGGCGTCGGCATTGAAATCCGTCCCGTCATGAAACTTCACGCCGCGCCTTAAGTGGAAGATCCAGGTTTTCTTGTCGTCCGCAGCTTGCTCGTATCGTTCAGCGAGCCCGGGGCGAAGGCCAGCCAACCGGTCGGCCCTCGACAGGTCCCAAAGCACCAGTCCTTCGAAGATCGGATAGCCGAGAAATCGCATGCCCTCGAACCCGTTATTGGGCATCCCGGTCGTGGTCGGGATATCCGAGGCCGTCATGGCGATGCGCAGCACGTCCTCGCTGCGTGCCGGCAGCACCAAAACGAGGCAGCTCGCCACTGCAGCGGCGAAACGGGAAAAAATCATGGTGTCCTCCCTGCCCGGGCTTCGAGATCGCCTTCGACGTGGGATTCCGATACCTCGCAAAAAACATGCCGGTTGAACCGATATTGCGGGCCCTATTAGGCTGACCCAACTCTGTAGTGTCATCGCCCGGCTTGACCGGGCGATCCAGTAACCACCGACCGGGGGTACTGGATGCGTCGAAATCGGATGTTTCCGATTTCGAAAATTTAATGCCGAAGTCGGGCAGGCCCGACTTCGGGTCAAGCCGGGCAATGACACCAGGAGGGTCGACCTGATCGTAAAATCCTTTAACGCGCCGGCGCAGGAGACGGCGACTGCTCGGACGTGGCGGGGCCCGGAGCCGGCGGCGTGCCCCGAGGCACGAAAGGCAGCACCACGGAATTCATGCCTGGGCGACCGCCGAAGCCAAAGAATCGCCGGGGCGGCCGGCAAAAATTGTCGCCGCGTTCGGAAAGGTCAGCAATCAATTGGTCGGTGATGTCGACTTCGACGGCAGGCTGCTTGGCGCTCGCCCAGAACTTCTTCACGGCCTGCCGGGTCTGATCGCCGAGCTTGCCGTCGGTCTTGCCCTGGAAGCAATCGAGCCGCCGCAGCTCAACCTGCGCCTTCCTGATCTGCTCGCGCGAATTGGCCGGCAATATCGCCGGCGCATCGGCTGCGTGCGGCTGGCCCGGCCCGTCGGCTGCTTGACCCGCGTCAGGGACATTCTGCGCGAACTGGTCCGCGCGGCTCGTATCAACCGCGCCAGCCGGCAGCGAGGAGAGCGCAACCGCAATCGCAACCGATCCGGCCCGCCAGACACAGCCAAGCATCGCCAACCTCCCCTTCCTGATATTCGCGTCTGCCGCCCCGCAGAGCCTGGCCGATTTTAGAGGCGTGTTGCGGCGGTGTCGAACCGTTTCGCCGGAGTCATCCGTGCCCGCCGGTTCCTGCCGGCATGGCACGCCCCCCCATCGCCGATCGCAAGCGCCGATCGACGAACGGGTTGGGCAGGATGAAAAAGGCCGGCACGGCGGCAAACAAAATGAGCCCCAGCGGCACGTACCAGTGTGCGAGCGCAATTGCGGCTGCGTACACCAGGATCGGAGCCGCATGGATTTTTGCAACGAAGCGGGACAAGGCAGGCGCCATCCCATCGACCGCCAGGTGCGGCCGGGACGTCGCATAGAGCCACATGGCGGTGCCGGCTGCGTTCACCAGCATCAGATTGATGCCATAAAGTGCAACCGCAAGTTCGCTGTCCGCGTGCTGCCCGAGAAGCGCTGCCGGGAATGGAATGAACACGACGAGCAACAGCAGCGTCAGGTTCAACCATAAGAGCTGCCGATCGACCGCCCTGATGAAGTGCAGCATGTTGTGATGGGAGACCCAGTAAACGCCGACGATCACGAAGCTCAGCACGAACGCCCATAGGTGCGGCGCCACGCCCCACAAGGTCTCGAGTGTCAGGGGCTTGTCGGCCGGAAACCGCACGTCGAGGATGAGCAGCGTAATCACGATGGCAAACACGCCGTCGCTGAAAGCCTCAAGCCTGTTCTTTGTCATGGTAACCTCTCGTTTTTCCAGGATGCGAAGCATTTCACGGTGGCAAAACGTCAGTAACTTCGGCTTCGTCGACCTGTTGCAAAATGGCGAACAATCGGCAATTGTCGAATCTGCGCCTCTCATTGCCGGTGCAAGACATCGGAGGCTTGTTTGTCGGAGATCGTGCCAGTCCGCTGACGCCCGCGCGATGCGCCGTCGTCGGTGTGTACTACATAGGCAACGGCCCGGAGCTTCGATCGCTCGGGCCGCCGATTTTCGTTGTCAGCAAACAGGCTCCACAAATGAATACCTCAAACGTCGCCGCTCTTCGCGAGCGCTTTTCTCAATACGGCTTCTTTCGCGCCCTGACCTACGATCCGCAATGGCTCTTCAGCAATGCCATGGCTGGGCCGCCAGTGCTTTGGCTCGCGGAGTGGCTCACCGACCGGATGAAGCTCAAGTCTGGCATGCGAGTTCTCGATCTCGGCTGTGGCCGAGCCACCAGCTCCATTTTTCTTGCCAAGGAATTCGGTGTGACGGTGTGGGCCGCCGATCTTTGGATCAAGCCGACTGAAAATCATACGCTGATCGAAGACGCCGGGATGTCCAGGGATATCTTCCCAATTTACGCGGAAGCGCGTGCGCTTCCTTTTGCTGATGGGTACTTCGATGCGATCGTTTGCCTCGATGCCTACCACTACTTTGGAACGGACGATCTGTATCTAGGAACGATCCTAAAATTCCTGCGCCGAGGAGGACAATTGGGCATCGTCGTGCCTAGTTTGCTCGAAGAGCTTCAAGGTCAACCGCCGTCTCATCTGGCTCCATGTTGGGACTGGGAGTCTGCTTCGTTCCACTCCATGGCTTGGTGGCGACGGCACTGGGAGAAGACCGGCCTCGTCACGGTCGAAACTGCGGACGGACTTTCAAACGGTTGGAAGCTCTGGCTCGAATGGAACCAAATGCTGGCACAACACGGCCCCGAAAAGCTGCACTGCCTCGTTTTGCCGGAAACCGAGATGTTACGTGTTGATAACGGCCGGACATTCGGCCTAACAAGGGTAGTCGCAAGCAAAAACTGAAACGTATACTCAAGCGGCCTTCGCGAAGCCGTAGAGAATTTCCGGGTTCTCGACCAGGATACGCCGGCGTGTGGCCTCGCTCGGGGCCCATTCGGCGAGAAGGTCGAACAACCTCGCATCATCAGGCTTGTTGGTCTCGTTCGGATGCGGCCAATTGCTCCCCCACAGCATCCGCTCCGGCGCGGCCTTGACATAGGCCTCGCCGACCTTGTTGACATCCGCGTAGGTGGGCGGGCCGACCTTGCTCGAATCGTAGGTGACCGAGAGCTTGACCCAGGTGCGGCCCTTGTCGATGAGCCCGCGGACGATTTTATAGGCGGGATGCTCGATGCCGGCCGGCTGCGGCATGTGTCCCATGTGATCGAAGACGATCTGCGACGGAAGACGGTTCAACAGCGCTTCGATGGCGACGATCTGCGTGGCGTCGATGTTGAACTGCACATGCCATCCGACCGCGTCGACGCGCTTGCTCAAGGACTCGATGGTATCGGCCATCGCAGCCGGGATGGGAGGAGAAGCGCCGGCGGCCGCCAGTGAAAAGCGGATGCCGCGAACACCGCCGTCGGCCAGCGTTCTGAGTTCGGCGTCGGTGATTTCCGGATACACGATGGCGACGCCGCGGGCATTGGCGCCAAAAGCCTTGAGGGCGTCGAGCGTCACCAGATTGTCGACGACGGATGCCGGAAACGGAGTTGGCGTCACCACGATGTTGCGGGTGATGCCGAGGCGGCGCTGCAGCAACCGGTAATCCGGCACGCGCGAATCCGCCACCATCCGGGCCCCCGGCCGGCTGAACGGAAATCGCGGGTCGTAGATGTGGTGATGGCAGTCGCAGGCCCCCGCCGGCGCCTTGAGCTGCGGCGTCGCCGTGCCGGCGGAGTTGGGGACCGCAACCGTTTCTTGAGCTAAGCCCTCGACGCAAAACGCCCCGCCGGCGCCGGCGGCCAAAGCGCCCGCGCCGGCCAAAAAAGTGCGGCGGCCGATGATGTATGTGTCCATGAAGGAGGCTCCTGGTGCAAATGTGTCAACTTTAGCCAAGCGCATCATTTCGAGGCGCCCCCGCCAGTGCTGTGACTCTGACAACCCATTCCATTTGGTGTCATGCCCCGCGAAAGCGGGGCATCCAGTAACCCCGAGACCCGCATTTCAATTGAGGGGCTGCGGGTTACTGGATCGCCCGCTTTCGCGGGCGATGACACTATTGAGAGAATCATGCCTTGCCGGTCGGAGGCAAAGCCCCGCTAACGCCATTACCTCGTCGTTTTCAGATACGCCTGCGATGCCGCCTCGTCCTTGACCGGCGTCACCTTATCGGGGTCGATGCGCACCATGATGTAGGTAATGTGATCGTCGATCTTGGTGAACCAATGCCCGGTACCGGCCGGAATGATGACGACGTCGCCGGCTTTGAGCTGATGGGTCGTGCCATTGCGAATCGTCGTGCCGTTGTTGCCGGGCCCATTGAACAGGCGCACGGTTTCCGCTGTCGCGGGGCGGCGCTTCATGTCGGCGATGTCGGGGCCAAGCACGAGCGTGCCTGATCCGTCGATGATGTGATAGACCTCGCTGACAAGGTCGTGCTCGGCAACCGATTCCGGCGCCGGCGCGTCGAGCTTGCCGCGATGCACCATGCCGATGCCGATGTGGGCCTTGCCGATGTCGACGTCGCGCACCTGTTGGTCGACCCGCTTCTCGGCGATCGCCTTCTTGGTGTAGGCCTCCAGTTCCGCGACCGGAATGTGGGTCCCCGGGCACATCTTGCAGGTCGGCTGCGGATCGTTGCTCTGCGCGGCAACCGGCGTGACCAGGCAAATCGCGGCGGCGAATCCCAACATCGTCCTTTTCATGCTAACCTCCCGATTTTCGTGATGGTGCGCTCGTGGTGGCGGTTTTTCAGATCGGCGAGCGTCTCGATGTGAAACCAGACAGTGCGTAGCTAGCATAAAACGGTTGCCGACCGTCGACAAGCTGACACCGCTTTCGGGATGATGAGGGCCGGCGGGAGGACCCAACGTGCAAACGAAATATCGCAATGAACATCGATGCGGATTACGGCTTGCCGCTTGGGTGCTCCTGTTCGCCGGATGGGTACACCCGATGGCCGCCGCAGAGATGATGCACTTCAAGGTCGGCATCTCCGAGCCCGTGAATACCGTGCTGGCCCTATGGATGGCGCAGGCGGCAGGGCTTTATGCGGCGGAGGGCCTCGATGTCGAAATCATCAGCATGAATGGCGGCAGCCGCGGCGCCGAGGCGCTGCAATCGGGCCGCATCGACGCCATGCATGTCGGACTGTCCTCGGTGATCAAGCTCAACCAGGACGGCGGCGATCTGCGCACCATAGCATCGCTCAGCAACGTCATCCGCTTCACTTTTTTCGCCGCGCCCGGCGTGAGAACCGCGGCCGACCTCAAAGGTGGCGCGGTCGGCGTCAGCGCGTTCGGCTCGGAAAGCGATTCCACGGTCACTCTGGCGCTCGCCCGCCTCGGCATGCGGCGCGACGATGTCGTCCTCAAGGAGTATGGCGGCGGCATGCGGCGACTGGAGGCCCTCAAGTCGGGCGAGATCAAAGGCACCGCCATCAACGAGCCGGTGGCGAGCCTCGCCCGCGAGGCGGGCCTCACCGCGCTGGTTGATCTCGTGGCCGAGAAGATTCCGTGGCTGTTCAGCAGCATCGTGGTGAGGGCGGGCTCGCTGCGAAGCCACCACGATGTGCTGACGCGGTTCCTCAAGGCATCGATTGAGGGCAACTATCTGGCTTTGACCGACGAGAAGCGCGCCAAGGAGGTGCTGGCCCGGGAGGCCAGGATCGTCGAAGCGAAGATCATCGATACGAGCTACAACGACTTCAAGCAGCAATCGCCCGTCAATCTCGAGCCGTCACGTCCGGGCGCGCAAAATATCATCGACCAGTTCCCAGCGCTCAAGAGCCGCAATGTCGACGACTACATCGACACCGGCATTCTCGACGCTTTGAAGAAGGACGGTTTCCTCGCCGAGATGGAACGCAAATACGCAAAGCGCTAGAGCGGATTCGATGATTGCGATCCTTGTAGGGTGGGCAAAGGCGCATGCCATGCCGTGCCGCTTTTGTGGTATAATGCGTTTGCATGCAGGACGTATTGCAGGATGCGATCGTACCGCTGCTGAGCCTGCCGGAGGACAAGCAGGAGAGAGTGCAGCGCGGGCAATTCTCGACTTCGCACTAACCGAATCGGAGATCGATGTTTAGGAGGCCCTTGAGCCTCACGAGTCGCAAAGTGCGGAGTCCTACAAATTGCCGTGATTTGAAGGCATAGTAACAGTTGTGCTATGCTGTGTTGTAATACAAAGAGGTAGATTGCGGCTAGGACATTGGCATTTGAGAGGCTTGGGAACAAGTTTTGGACGGTCGCGTTCTTGTGATGCGGCTGGGAAGTACTGTGTTGTGGTACACAGGCGCTTAGCTCAGAAGAGTGTTCTCGGTTGTTGGAATTAGTGCCTAATGTATTGCGGAGATTTTTTGGTTTTGCTTCCAACAACTGGAGGCATGCATGATGAAGGGAATTGTAGTACCTAGCCTGAGGCGCCAAGCGCTTGCGATCGTAATTTGGGCGACGGCAATCCTCGCAGGTGTCCTTGTTGTCATTCCGAGCGACTCAACGGCCGTGAGAACAGAGAGGTGGCTTGCAACTCTCGCGGGCATCGCCCTGGCGTATGTCGGCTATGTCGTGTACCGAGATACCGAGAAACGTGTACCCTCTCGGTGGCAGAGTGCCGTGTGGCTTGGAACGTTTCTTCTCGTTGCTTACTTCGTTGCGCGGGCGATTCTGCGTCAGGGTACCTGACCTAGCTTGCGGTGTGTTCGACCCCGCCCGTGGAGGCGGGGCTCCTGTTTCGGTTGTGGAGCAGAACACTGCATCATTCCGGTTGACCCATCTCCAGAAAGCGCCAATACAATGCGTGCCGCTACGGGTCCATTGGGGGAAGCCGCTATGCGTGTCATTCGTACCGAAATGTACTTCGACTCATCGCAGGTGATTTCGACCGGAAAAGACTTTCAAGAGAATCCAGGCGTTTCGACAGCTTGGTTCAGCGCTGCCGGCTGTGACGTGCCGAGCGCCGATGAAATCAAGACGATACTCGATGACAAGCAGGCAAAGATATCTCGGGAAATTACCCCAGAACTCTTCGATATTTTTGCCGACTTATCAATCCAGAACGTCCGAAGTGCCGGGGCAGAGGGTGCAATATTGAAAGGTGAATGGAATGTCATTAACCCGGTTATTACAACGGCGGTTTTAAATGCACAGATTGTTTACGAGAGTTCTCCGCCTCAGCTCTTGCCTGTTCGAGAGATAGCGAAGGCAGGTGCTCCCGTCGTCATCGGTACATTCCTTGGTTACGAGGTGGCTGATGGGAGCTACCCGCTAATGTTTATTACAATCCCCGTTGGAATTATTGTAATCGGGTCAGCAATAGGAATTTCGAGAGGCTTAGAGAACGGCTTAAATAAATTCGTCGAGGGACTGTTCAAAAATAAAGGTAGAAGGAAAGCGAAAAAGTAGCAATCGTCGTATGTCGAGAAATCCCAGCGTGACGAGGGTACCGGCCCGGCAATGATGGCCTGCGCCTTTGCCCACGCTGTTAGACTCGCCCCCTCCCTACCCTCCCCGCATGCGGGGAGGGTAGGGAGGGGGCTGGGCAACGTCGCGCGAGGCAGCGCGCATTTTCATCAGCTGTAGCAGGCGACTTTGCCCACCCTACGACACCTCCGTTCGATTGGAACACGGTCTCAGCTCTATGCCGGCTTCGAACCCTTGCGCACGGCATCATCGACGATGTTGCGGTGATCGAACGCGAGGTCGAGATCTTCCCAATCTGCGATGAACGCCGCGTCGGCGGCATCATCTCCGGCATGGGGATCGTAGCCCGCGACATCAATCCGGTAGGCGATGCTCACCATGTGCCCCCGTGGGTCGCGGTGCGGATCGGAATAAACTCCGATCAGCGACAGGCTGGCCGCGATCAGGCCGGTCTCCTCAGCGAGCTCGCGGGCGGCGGCGTGCTCGGTCGTCTCGCCGTACTCGACGTACCCGCCGGGCAGCGCGTACCGGCCCAGGAAGGGCGGATGTTTCCGGCGGATGAGCAGCAGCCGGCCGCGCGGATCGAACACGACGCAGTCGACGGCGAGCGATGGACGTTTGGCGTTCATGAAATGCAACCGACCGTGATGGCGAACCGAGTGACGAACATCATGAAAAGCGACCGAAGGATGATGTAGGGGCGACCCTTGTGGTCGCCCTGTTGCCGGCGACGCGGTGCCCAAATCGGGCGACCACAAGGGTCGCCCCTGCAGCAGGCAGTCTGGACAACCCAAGCTCCGGGGGGCAGCATATAACTATTCGAGATGAGAGGGGTGCATATGGCGCCTCTCCGTCAGGAGGGCACCATGAGCACAACCCATCGCCGAGGGCGTACCCCCTCGCTCGATCTGGTGGCCGGTAACGGCTTGATCAATCGCCGCGCCCTGCTCCGCAAAGGCATCGCGGTCGCGGGCGCCATGGGGGCGGCCGGAACCGTCACCGGCGCCGCCGCGGAGCCGCTCAAGGATGAGCAGTGGAGCCTGGAATTCGGCTCGATCATGCCGCCGGTGCAGACGGCCTCGAAGTACGAAAAGGACGTCGCCCGCACGCTGAGCAACCCGCAAGGCGAATTCCGCAACTCCCATGCCCGCACGCCGCATCATCTGCTGAGCGGCACCATCACGCCAAACGGCCTGCACTTTTCCATCAATCACGCCGGCGTGCCGGACATCGACCCTGCCAGGCACAAGCTCGTCATTCACGGCATGGTACGCCAGCCGCTGGAATTCACGCTGGAACAGCTTTCGCGTTATCCGCTGGTCACCCGCATGGCATTCGTGGAATGCGCCGGCAACTCGGCGCCGATGTTCTCCAACCAGCCGTTGCAGGTCACGGCCGGGGCCATCCACGGGCTCGTATCCAACTCCGAATGGGCGGGCGTGAAATTGTCTACGCTGCTTGAGGAGGCCGGCGTTGATCCGCGCGCCAAGTGGCTCATCGCCGAGGGCGCCGACGCCCAGTTCCTCGACCGCAGCATTCCGGTCAAGAAGGCCAACGACGACGCGATGGTCGCGATCTACCAGAACGGCGAGCGTCTGATGCCCGGTAACGGCTATCCGATGCGCCTCCTCGTGCCCGGCTATCAGGGCAACATGAACGTCAAGTTCCTGCGCCGCATCAAGGCGATCGATCAGCCGGCCTATACGTTCTTCGAGACCAAGAACTATTCGCAGATTCTGCCGGGCGGCAAGACGTGGCGGTTCCACTTCCTGATGGAAGTGAAGAGCTTCATCACCCACCCGTCGTTCGGCCACACCCTCAAGGAGCCGGGCTTCTACACCATTTCGGGCGTGGCCTATTCGGGCACCGGCCGCATTGCCAAGGTCATGGTATCGGCGGACGGCGGCAAGAGCTGGGGCGAAGCCGCGCTGCAGGGGCCGATCCACGACAAGGCGTTCACCCGCTTCCAGATGCCGTGGCGATGGGACGGCCAGCCGGCGATCCTGCAAAGCCGCGCCTGGGACGAGGCCGGCAACGTGCAGCCGCTGCGCGCCGAATTCGTCGCGGCGCGGGGCGAGACCAAGCAGCCGCTCGCCAGCCCCTTGCAGTTCCCGAACCAGCACTACAACAGCATCACCAGTTGGGGCGTCGACAGCAAAGGGGAGATCAAGCATGTCTATGCGTAAGCCGCTGTTCGCCCTCACCGCAGCGCTTGCACTAGGGACCGGCGCCGCTCTCGCGCAAAACGCCGGCGTCCGATCGCCGAATCTCGGCAAGCCGTTATCCGAGGCCGACATCAAGGCGTGGGATATCTCGGTGCTGCCGGACGGCAGCAATCTGCCGCCCGGCAGCGGCACGTCGGCACAGGGCGCAAAAATCTATGCGGAAAAATGCGTGGCTTGCCACGCCGAAGGCGGCAAGGGCGGCGGCGCACCGGGCGCCGGACCGCTGGTCGGCGGCGCCCCGCTCGCCAACGGCATCGAAACCGCGAAGACCATCGCCAACTACTATGCCTACGCCACCACGGTGTTCGACTACATCCGGCGGGCGATGCCCTACAACGCACCCCTCTCGCTCGCCGACACCGAGGTTTACGCGCTCACGGCCTACATCCTCGCCCTCAACAAGCTGATCGGCGACAACGACGTGATGGATGCGAAGACCTTGCCGCAGGTGAAGATGCCGAACCGGGACAATTTCATCTTGCCGTATCCGGATCGGATTTAGGAGCCGTATTGGTTCACCAACGGCTACAGGTTACAGTATCGCCCGCCGTCGGGCGTGTGAATCAAACGCGGACCTCATCCTGAGGAGGCCGCCCTCTTGGGCGGCCGTCTCGAAGGATGGGGCGAGTCCGTGCCGTGCAACCATCCTTCGAGACGCGCGCTAAGGCGCGCTCCTAGTACGAAAGTGAAAACAAAATTCCCGCCGGGCAGCACCATGGAGAATAGACTTTCATCCGCAGTGGTCGGCCCCGCCGGTGGGCAACTCAGGATGAGGTCCGAGTTGTTTCGCACGCTCTTTTGCGGGCGATGAACCGATTGAGAGGATCACCGTGGTGACACGCGAACTGCTCAAAGGCGCACTCCTTTCCGCCGCCCTCGTCATTGCGGCCTGCACCGGTTTCTCCCAAGCGCAGGAACACGCCGGCGCTTCCTATGGCCGCTGGGGCTTCGACGAAACCGGGCTCGATCCGAGGGTCAACCCGGGCGACAGCTTCTTCGATTTTGCCAACGGAACATGGGATGCCCGCACCGCGATCCCGGCCGACAGGGCGCGCTTCGGCATGTTCGATGCGCTCGCCGACAAGACGCAGCAGCAGGTGCGCGTCATTATCGAGGAGGCGGCCAAATCGGGCGCCCCTCCCGATACCGACACCGGCAAGATCGGCGCGCTCTACAACGCGTTCATGAATGAAGGACGGATCGAAGCGCTCGATTCCGCCCCGATCGCGGGCGATCTTGCGGAAATCCGCGACGCCAAGACCAAGACCGACATCGCGATCCTGATGGGGCGCTCGAAGAACGGTTTCGGCGGCAGCTTGTTCAACATCGCGGTGGACGAGGACGAAAAGGATCCGACCCGCAACACCCTGCACGCGTCCCAGGGCGGATTGGGCCTTCCGGATCGCGACTACTATTTGCGGGATGCATTCCGGGACAAGAAGGCCAAATACCGCGACTACGTCGCGCGCCTGCTCGACATGGTGGGCTGGGCGGAAGCGCGGCAGCGCGCCGACGAAGTCGTTGAGCTTGAAACCAGGATCGCGGAGGCGAGCTGGAGCCGCGCCGAAAGCCGCGACCGCGACAAGACCTATAATCCGCTGACGCCGGCCGAGCTCGAAGCCCTTGCGCCGGACTTCCCATGGTCCGCCTGGCTTGCGGCCGCTGACGTGGGCGAGCCGCATGTCATCGTGGTGCGCCAGAAGAGCGCCTTTCCCAAGCTCGCGAAGATTTTCGCGCAGGCGCCTCTCGCGACCCTGCAGGCCTGGAAAGCGTTTCGCGTCGTCGACCAGACAGCGCCGTTCATGTCGGCGCGATTCGTCACGGCGCGGTTCGAATTCCGCGGCGCCGAGCTTGTCGGTCAGCTCGAAGAGCGGCAGCGTTGGCGGCGCGCCACGCAGCTCGTCGGCAGCTCGCTCGGCGAGGTCGTGGGCAAGGAATATGTCGCCCGCCACTTCCCGCCGGACTCCAAGGCGAAGATGGAAGTGCTGGTCGACCAGTTGAAAGGCGCGCTGCGTGCCCGGATTGAAAATCTTTCGTGGATGACGCAAGAGACCAAGGCCAAGGCGCTCGAAAAGCTCGACCTCTTCGGCGTCAAGATCGGCTATCCCGACAAATGGCGCGACTATGGGGCGCTCAAGATCGACCCCACCGATCTCGTCGGCAATGTCCGCCGCGCGACCTCGTTCCGGTGGGCCTACGCGGTTGCAAAGCTCGATCGACCGGTCGACCGGCAGGAATGGTTCACGACGCCGCAGGTGGTAAATGCGTATTACTCGTCGACCCGCAACGAAATCGTGTTCCCGGCCGGCATCCTGCAGCCGCCGTTCTTCGATCCGAACGCCGACATGGCAATCAACTATGGCGGCATCGGCGGCGTGATCGGCCACGAGTTGACCCACGGCTTCGATGATCAAGGCCGCAAGTCAAACGGTCACGGGGTGCTCACCGACTGGTGGCAGCCGGCCGACACCGCAAAATTCCAGGCGGAGGCCGCCAAGTACGGCGCCCAGTACGACACCTATGCGGTCGCGCCCGGCGTGAACGTGAAGGGCGCCCAGACCATGGGCGAAAACATCGCCGATCTCGGCGGCATCCTGCTGGCCCTCGACGCCTATCGGGCCTCGTTGCATGGCGCGCCCGCCCCGGTGCTCGACGGCTACTCGGGCGATCAGCGCGTCTTCCTTGGCTGGGCGCAGGTTTGGCGCGCCAAGTCGCGCCCCGACGCTCTCAAGCAGCAGACCACGAGCGACAGCCATTCGCCGGCACGGTTCAGGGTCGACGGGCCGCTGCGCAACGTCGATGCTTGGTACGAGGCCTTCGGGGTGAAGCCGGGCGATAAGCTCTACCTAAAGCCAGAGGACCGCGTCCGTATTTGGTGAGCTCCGCCTAACCCAGTAGGGGCGACCCTTGTGGCCGCCCCGTTGACGGCTGACACAGTGCGCACGACGGGCGACCACAAGGGTCGCCCCCACTGGGGCAGGGAGGGGCATTAGTTCATCATCGCTCGGGAGGAATATACTGATGTTGAAGCTCGCGTTCGCCATCTATCGCAATCGAATCGCGTCGAGGTGCCTGATCTCCGGCGCTGCGGCGCTGGGTGCGAGCGTCGCGCTGTGGGCGGCGGCGCCCGGCGCCAGCGCCCAGACCTCGGCGAGCGGTAAAATTCCCAACCTGGCATCGATCAATTTCGCCTGGCTCGCTTTGGGCGTCCATTGGTTCGATCCGCCGGCCGGCATGGGCCGCGGGCCGATCCGGCAAGACCCCGCCTATCCGTACCACGGCAATCTGGACGGCCCGGGTCAGGTGACGCCGGACATCGGCAACGTCAAGGATCCGGTTCTCAAGCCCTGGGCGGCCAAGCAGATGCAAGAGTCGAACGAGGAAGTCCTGAGCGGCAAGCGCGGGCTTCCCTTCGCGGCGCAATCGGTCTGCTATCCGGGCGGCATCCCGGGGCAATTGCTGACGCCGGCCGAGCCGTTCTATTTCATCCAGAAGCCGGAAGAGGTGTGGATGATCTGGCAGCGCGACCACATGGTGCGCCGCATCTACCTGACCGACAAGCACTCTGAAGTCGTCAAGCCGTCATGGTTCGGCGAGTCGATCGGCCATTATGAGAACGACGGCACCTTGGTGGTCGATACCATCGGGCTCACCGCCCAGATGAGCTTTCTCGACTGGTATCGTACGCCGCATACCGAAAAAGAGCATGTGATCGAGCGCTACAAGCTGAGCGACGACGGCAACCGGCTGGAAGTCCTGGTGACGGTCGAGGACCCCGACACATTCAACGCGCCGCTTCACATGATCCAGCGCTGGCGCAAGGTCCCGAACCCGATGCGGGAAACGGTGTGCGCCGAGAACAACGGTGATCACTTCGGCAAGAATCTGTTTCCGATTCCGCAGGCGGATAAGCCAGATTTTTGATTGGCGTTTCCCCCTCTCCCCGCTTGCGGGGGCGTGCTTAGGACTCGCTCGGGCTAGCCGCATCAAATGGTGTGTCATCGCCCGCAAAAGCGGGCGATCCAGTATCCACCGGATTTTCGATTGGATGACTTACGATCTTCCTGGGGTTACTGGATGCCCCGCTTTCGCGGGGCATGACAGTCTGTGATTCGCTTAATTCACCGGCGAATCCCTCACTGCGTCTGCGGACGCAAGTGCACCTTCTGCACCCGCCAATTGGAGGTTTCGGCGACGTAGATCTCGTTTTCCGACGGGCATGCGAGCGCATGGGCGCCGGAGAATTGCTTGAGGTTGCGTCCCGAGCGGCCGATCACGCCAAGCACCTTGCCCTCAAGCGTAAGCTTGAAGACTCGTCCCGGAAATGTGGATTCGCCCAGGAACATCACCTGGTTCGGGCCCGGCGTGATGCACAGCGAATTGGGCGCCCCGATCACCTGGGTGAGGCGATCGCCGCTCGGCGTGTTGCCGTAGACCGCCTTCGTACCGGGAGCCGGCGGCACATCGACCGAAAACATGCGCAGGAACTTGCCGTCGGTGTCGAACACCTGGACGCGGTGGTTGGCGCGGTCGCCCACATAGACGTTGTCGTTGCGGTCGATCGCGATGGCGTGGACGGTGCGGAATTGCCCGGGTCCGGTGCCCGGCTCGCCCCATGACTTCACCCAGTCGCCATCCTTGCTGAACTTGGCCACGCGCGAGTTGATGTAGCCGTCGCTGATGTAGATGTTGCCTTGCGAGTCCCACGCGACGTCGGTTGGCTGGCGGAACAGGCCATCGATAGGGGGCAGCGGCGGCGTCACATGCTCCCACGGCTTGCTTTCCGCATCCGCCGACTCCTTGCGGCGGCCGAACACCCACACCACGCGGCCGGCCGGATTGAATTTGACGATCATGTCCGAGCCTTTGTCGATGGCCCAGATGTTGTCGTCCTTGTCGACCCGGACGCTGTGGGCGAAGGCCCAGGCATAGAGGCCCTTGCCGACCTCACGGACGAATTCGCCGTTGGCGTCGAATTCGAGAAGCTGCGCGGCAGCCGGCGCATAGGCCGAACCGGTGGCACTGTTCGAGCGGGTGAACACGAACATGTGGCCCTTCGAGTTCACGGCCACGCCCGGCACCTCGCCGAAATTCATGCCCTGCGGAAGCTTCGGAAAGTCCGGCACCGAATCGAAGGCGATTTCCGGCGCAGTCTGCTGGGCCAGCGCCGGCGCCGTCAGCAACGCGAAACAGGCGATCATGAACGCTTTCATCGGGTCCTCCCTTGGCGCCGCGAGCCTTTGGGCTTCGCGGCTTAATCCGCCGATCGTTGTACCGCCGGCCGCCGTTGGCGTCCACCACCGGCCCCGTCCTGCCCTTCCCTCTTCGGCCGGGTAGTCGCTCGCTTCAGCCAATCTGAGGGGAGGTTGCCGGAGAAGGCGTTGACTTCTCAGCTTAAGGGGTGGCGCGTTGGCGGCTTAGATCGCCCATCCCACGTAACTTTTGCCGAGGCACGGGTCGAATATCGATCTTGACTTTAAGCTCGGCTCGCGTCGCCAGGGTCATCAAGGTGTCGAGGGAGAACCTGTTGATTTTCCCATGCAGCAGATCATTGAGGCGAGGCTGCGTAATGCCGAGACGACGTGCAGCCTGAGCCTGGGTCGTGTCCCAACGCCGAACTGTTGCATTGATGATGGCCATAACGTTGGATCGCATCGTCATGTTCGCGGCATCTTCGGGACTATCTTCCAATGCGTCCCACACATTGGTGAAGGTCTGGGTCTTCTTTGGTTTGCTCACCGCTTCAACTCCTTCAATCGAGCCGACGCAATATCCAAATCGCGCAACGCCGTCTTCTGGCTTTTCTTCTGGAAGGCGTGCAGCACATGAATGGCGTCGGCAAAAGCAGCAATGTAGATCACCCGATACGCTCCTGACGCTCCCCGAATTCTAATTTCGCGCACCCCTGCCCCAACCGTCGGCATTGGCTTCCAATCGGTGGGATTTGCGCCTTTCTGCACCTGGTGGAGTTCGTAGCCGGCTTCACGGCGCGCGTCTTGCGGGAAATCGCGCAGTCGATCGAGCGAATCCCCGTGAAAGGTCACCGGCTTGAACGCCATGGCGAAAGCTTATATCATTACTTGTATAAATAGCAAGTCAGTGTGAGGCTTGCACCTATTGCCTCACGTTGCCCCAGTCGCGTGGTAACCTGGAGATCTTGATTTCTGCCTGCTCCGCACCTGCTCGCGCCAGAAGATGTAAAGGCCGGCGGCGATTATGATGGCCGCGCCCGCCAGGGTGAGGAGATCGGGCACGTCGCCGAACACCACATATCCGAGCCCGACGGCCCAGCCGATCAATGTGTACTGATACGGTACGACGACGCTGGCCGGCGCCAGTTTCAGCGAGCGGTTGACGCAAGCGAGCGCCCCGATCGAAACCACGCCGAACAGCGATAGCAGCAGAAAATCGCGCAATGAGGGCGTGACCCACCGTAACGGCGCGAACGCCATGCCGAACAGCAGCGTGGCGCCGACCTGTCCGGAGATGAGAACCATCTCCGATGTGTGCCGAAGCATCCGCGTCGTGACCATCAGGACCGCAAAGAAAATGCTGCCGCCCAGCGCAATGAGGGCCGGCAACGTGAAGCTCGCCGCCGACGGACGCAACGCCAGCACGACGCCGACAAAGCCCACCATCACGGCGCTCCAGCGGCGCCAGCCCACTTTTTCGCCAAGCAGGACAACCGACAGCGCGGTCACATAAATCGGACCTGCGAGATAGAAGGTCACGGCATCGGCCAGCGGCAGATAGGACACCGCCCAGAAAAACATCGCCACCTCGAGAGCCGAGAGCACGATGCGCACAACCTGCAGGGCGGGCTGCGGGGCGGTGATGAAAACCTCGACCCCGGCGCTCCGGAGGAACGGTACAAGGAACACGAGCGCCGCGGCACTGCGGATCAGCAAGAGCTCGCCGACCGAATAATCCGAGAGCAGCCATTTGCCGAGGGCATCATTGAATGAGAACAGGGCGACGCCGGCCAACATCCACCCGATCCCGGCAAGTGGGCCGGTGGGGCTTGCCTTGAGGAAGGACGACGAAGAGTTCATTGCGGGCGTCTGACGCGAGCTAGGACCTTTGTGGTACCGTCCAGCGTCTAGGCCGCCGACGCTGTTACCTCATGCCGCTTGCGGCACGTAGTGCAGGACCAGAAGTTCCGACCTAGGACATGGGGTGATTGCGTACGCGCGCCCGTGCTCGTCGCTGAACTCGACAAGCACCATCTCTTCGTCAAGCAGTTCCACGATGGAGCCGACTTGGCCGCGCGCCAGCCTGTGGGCGGGCAAATCAATCAGCAAAGCCACAACGTCAAGAAGCGATGGCGCAATGCTGATTGCATCTTCCTTTTCCGTCATCGGCCTACTTCCGTCCCGCCAGCTGCCTCCCCTTGTCGAGCGCCGCGAAGCTGCGCACCGGCGCCGCCATCAGGAACGTATAGCCCTCGTTGAGGATGCGCTCCACGTTGGTGGCGTCCACATGCGGGTGGCCCACCGCGACCTTGTTCTCCCGGCAGGTCTTGACGATGTGGGCCATGGCATCGAGCACCTGCGGATGCTCGTATTGGCGCGGAAAGCCGAGTTCCTGGGAAAGGTCGCCCTCGCCGATCAGTATGAGGCCGATGCCCGGGACCTTCTTCAGAATGTCGGAGAGATTGGCAATGCCCTGAGTGTCCTCGATCATCAGCATGACCAGGATTTCGCCGTTGGGGTCGAGCGGCCATACGTCGGCCTTGGCGTAATATTCGGGCTGGGTGAGCCCCCAGTAGCGCACCGCCGCGGTTGGACCGTCGCCGCGGATGCCGGCGGGCTCATAGAGCGGCGCAGTTTTCAACCGCGGATAGCGGCAGGCCGCGACCGCGTTGCGGGCCTGGTCGACCGTCGAGATATGCGGCCACAACACGCCGTAGACACCGAGATCGAGAGCCTGTTTGGCGAGCCATTGGTTATATTCGCCGCCGTTCGGCGGAATCCGCACCATCGGCGTTACGGCGGGCGCCAACGTGCCGCCCTGCACGATCTGGCGGCGGTTGAGCATGTACTGCATGGCGTCGCGCAATGCCCGCGCGTCCCAGAAATTGTGCTCCATTTCATAGACCACGCCGTCGAATTTCGACGTGCTCATGGCGACGGCGGTCTCGACCTCCGCTTGTGCGAAAGACGTAAAGGCAGGCTTGCCCTCTTCCCAGGCGCGGATCACGTTGTTCAGGCGCGGCAGCTCAGCCATCTGTCTCTCCCCGGCACGCAAGGCCTCTGCGAATTGGCGGCAGAACATAGGAAGCAACCCGCGCCCGACGCAATCGGAATCTTGGAACACGGTTGCACTCCGGTGTCATCGCCCTCCCCCGACTTGATCGGGGGAGGGCGATGACAGCCACCAAAATGATGCTTGCTTGCTCTGCAACCGCTGTCCGAAGCAAAATCAATATCAATCCGTTTGACAATCGCATCGCCCTCCCTACCATCCGCGCAACGGCCGGGGGGGCGTGCCGGCATCATCTCGACAATCAGCGAGGCGCCATGATCATCGACTGCCACGGTCACTACACGACGGAGCCGCAGAAGCTGCATGACTTTCGCAAGAACCAGATTGCCGCCATCAAGGACCCCCAGCAGCAGCCGTCGCGGGCGGCATTGAATATCAGCGATGACGAATTGCGTGCGAGCGTCGAAGGCGCGCAGCTCAAGTTCCAGCGCGAGCGCGGCACCAGCCTGACGATCTTCTCGCCGCGCGCGTCCGGCATGTCGCACCATATCGGCGACGAAGGCGTGAGCCTCGAATGGTCGCAGGTATCGAACGAACTGATCCACCGCCTCACCCGGCTTTACCCGGACAACTTCATCGGTGTGTGCCAGCTGCCGCAATCGCCCGGGGTCGATCCGAAGAACTGTATCGGCGAGCTCGAACGCTGCATCAACGAGTTCGGCTTCGTCGGCTGCAATCTCAATCCCGATCCGTCAGGCGGACATTGGGACGCGCCGCCGATGGGCGATCGTTTCTGGTATCCCCTCTATGAAAAACTGGTGGAGCTCGACGTGCCGGCCATGATCCATGTCTCGGCCTCGTGCAATCCGGCTTTCCACACCACCGGGGCGCACTACATCAACGGCGACACCACCGCGTTCATGCAGCTCATCACGTCGGACCTGTTCAAAGATTTCCCGACGCTGAAATTCATCATTCCGCATGGCGGCGGGGCGGTGCCGTATCACTGGGGACGTTACCGCGGTCTCGCCCAGGATATGAAGCGGCCGCCGCTCGAAGAGCACCTGCTCAACAATGTTTTTTTCGACACCTGCGTCTACCATCTGCCGGGAATCGAACTGCTCACCAAAGTGATCCCGGCCGACAACATCCTGTTCGCGTCCGAAATGGTCGGCG
>WNFT01000923.1_pt1 | contig 24825 bp, 22 predicted proteins | sample 5400191 | NCBI WGS metagenome assembly WNFT01 (sample SAMN13153359, study PRJNA577476) | soil metagenome | isolation source: 80 cm saprolite under Madrone tree | place: USA:California | collected 2016-06-14 | reverse complement strand
CGATAAAATTCTACCCGTCCGGTCACATGGTCTATCTGGACGGCAATTCGCGAACCGCAATGAAAGCCGATCTGGCAGCATTTTACGACAGTACGACGGCGGACCGGCCCGCCATGGCACGGATATTGATGCTTCAGGATAAGAAGAAGCAGCTGAGATAGTGCTCGGCGGCGCCGGCAAAGCGGAAGCGAGCCTAGCTCTCCAACGTACCCGCCGCGTGATCGCGCGGCGGATAGCGTCGATAACCCTCTCAGAACGCCTGTTGTCTCAGTGCGCCGGTCTGCACCCAGCCATCCACGCCGCTGCCGGTCTGGATGTGAGTCCACTCGCCGTTGGTATCGATGACAGTGACCTGCTTTCCGGCATTGAGCGCGGCGGCTTTCGCGCCGACCCCCGGCTGGACGACGACGGCGACGTCTTTCTGCAGGATCATTGTCAGGTTGTCGGCTAAAGCCACGCCGGCCACGAGAGAACCGGCAAGCAACATCGTCGCGAAGGCAATCTTCGGCATGGAATCCTCCTGTCAATGGTGGGCAAGAGTGAAACCCGCGATAGGGCCGAAAAAGTCCCGCAAAGGCAGATTAAATTTTGTTTTGGTTGCGAGCGGGCGGTTCTGCGCCGCTACGTTGCCGTATAAAGTGGCTCCGTGTCTGTCGAGGGCCGCATCGAGCGCTCTTACATCTCTCGGCATCGAGCGCGCTCATTTCATGGGTAACTCTATTGGGGGTAGTACATTGCTCACGGTGGCAGCAGATCCGCAACCTGTTTGGCAGATGGACAGGATCGTTGTGGTAAGCGGGGGTGGGCACGCACCAGAGAATGAGGTGCGGCAACCTCAGATAGCCTAAACCGCCCAGCGGGAATCCAGGGCCTCAGCAGCTCGATTGCGGGCCAGTTTGCGGCACATGGCGAACAACGTCTGTCGGGGCCTAGGCGCCGACAGCGGCGTGAGCTCATAAACGCGCTCTTGGGCGGCTTGCTGGAGTCAGCTTTACATCGGTAAGCGGACGTCACACCTAGTAGGCGGCACTTCCGGAACGCGCCATAAGCATACCTTTCGGCGTTTGGGTGCTGCTGACCTGCTCCTCTTGATGTATCCGCTCATGAGTAGGGGCTGTTTGTCGTTTGGCCCTGTGCGGCTCGGTGCGTGGTAAAAATCACGACTGGACGTCAGGCGACCTTGAAGGCCCTTAGAGCCTCCTCATTCACGGTGACCCCCAATCCCGGCTTGGTCGGTAGCGGTATCCGGCCGTCGACGACTGGGAGTTCGTCCAGAACCAAATCGCGACGAAGCCGCGAATCCGAGAGCGACGACGGCAGGAATTCGATATAGGTGCAGGTGGGCGCAACAGCCGCCAGATGCGCCGAGGCTGCGATCCCGATGGCGGATTTCCAGCAATGCGGCACGACGACGATGCCGCGGTCACGGGCATGCATGGCCACCCGCCTGGCCTCGGTCAAGCCGCCGACGCGGCCGACATCCGGCTGCACCACGTCGAGGGCGTCGCGGTCCATCAACTCCAGGAACTCGAAGCGCGTGTTCAGCCATTCCCCGGCGGCAATCCGCACTGGGGATGCGGCGACGAGCTTGCTGTAGCCTTCGTAGTCGTCGCTGGGCAACGGCGTCTCGACGAAATAGATGTCCTGGTCGGCGAACATATCGATGGCGCGCAGCGCGTCCTTCCAATCGCGCCAGCAATAGGCGACGTCCACCATGATGGCGATCTCCGGACCGATGGACTTGCGACAGGCGCGCACGATCTTGGCGATTTCATTGTCGTCGGGGATCTGGAGCGAATTATGCGAATAAGGTCCCTTGATGCAGATCTCCAGCTTCACCGCGCGGAAGCCCAGACGTTTGGCCTCCACGGCGCGCTCGATCAGAATGCGTGTATAGACGTCAAGCGTATCGCCCTCGGGCAGCAGCGAAGCATAAGGCGTGATCGCAGTGTTGACCGCGCCGCCCAGAAGTTGCCAACACGGCCTATTCTCGATCTTACCGCGTAGATCCCAGAGCGCCATGTCCAGGGCACCCATGGCGCAGATGCCGAGCCCGCGCCGGCCCGTCATGGCGGAGCCGACATACATCCTCTCCCATAGACCCTCGACATCGCGGGGATCGGCGCCCATCAGGATCTCCTTGAGCCCGAGGCCCATGATGTGAGTGCCAGGCGCCTCGATCATCGCCTTGGCGACCCAGGGGTTCGTGTCTGTCTCACCGATGCCCACCAGCCCGTCGTCGGTACGGATTTTAACCACCAGATTGTCCTGGGCAGAGCTGCAGGCGTCGGCCCGAAAATCGGGCACCAGAAGCACGAAGCATTCAACGTCGATGATTTTCATCTCGGCATTCCCTTGTTGGCGGATTGGTCGATGGTGTTGGGTAAAACGGCGGCGGGCGCCGCAAGCGTGCCCTCGGCCCGTTGCTGCAGTTCGTCCAGCGGCAGATGGCAACGGATGGCAAGATCCTGGGGCGTTCGCCGCCAGGGCGGTTCGACATCTTCGCAGATCTTGCCGAGCTGCCAGGGGCATCGGCCGGCGAAGGCACAGGCCCGCGTTGCCGGGGCTGGACGCGGTAGCGCGCGTCCGGCACGCGCACCCTCCTGGGTGTGCGCTAGGGTCGGCACCGCCATGATCAGGCTGTGGGTATAAGGATGGAAGGGTGCGGCAAAGATTTCCGCCGTCTCGCCGATCTCCATCAACTGGCCCTGGTACATCACGGCGACGCGGTCAGCCAGTTGGCGCACCACCGCGAGATCATGGGCGATGAAGAGCATGGTTACCCGATGGCGTTCGCGGAGAGCGCGCAGCAGATCGAGCACGCGGGCCTGAACCGAGACGTCGAGGGCCGACAGTACCTCGTCGCAAAGCAGCAACTCCGGCCGCACGATCAGGGCGCGGGCGATGGCAACGCGCTGGCGCTCGCCCCCGGAGAGCTGATCGGGGAATCGGACGGCATAACCAGCGTCCAGCCCAGTATCCGATAGGGCTTCCCTTATCCGGTCGCGAACGCTTGTGGAATCCAGATCGAGGAACAGCTCCAGCGGCCGCGCCAGGGTCTTGCCCACACGGGCGCGCGGGTTGAGCGAGGCGTCAGGGTTTTGAAAGATGTATTGGATCAGGCGGCGATCTTCGGCGCTGCGTTGGCGCACCAGCGGCGGCAGCGGCTTGCCCTGCATCAGGATTCGACCCGAGGCCGGTGCCAGCAATCCGCTGATAGCTCGGGCGACGGTGGATTTGCCACTGCCCGATTCCCCGACAAGGGCGAAGGTTTCGCCCCGGTCGATGGAAAAGCTGAGATTCTGAACCGCCACGAAGGCGCCTGACCGCGCCTTTATGCCGAACCATTGACCGGTCGCACCATAGGACAGAGTCACGTTCTCCAGGGTCAGCAGCGGCGCTTCGACGCTGGCGGCCCGCGCCGGCGCGGGCTCGCCGGCGGGCGCCGCCGTGGGCGCGGCCAATGCGCGCCAGCGCTGGCAGGCCACCTCGTGGCCGGGTGCCACCTGATCGAGGACCTGGAGCCGTTCGGCGCAGGACGATTCGGCAAAATCGCAGCGCGGCTGAAAGGGACAGCCCGGCGGAAGTTCGTCGCGACGCAGCAACCCACGCAGCGGCCGCGAGGGTGTTCCCTCGGGTTCGTCGAGGCGCGGTATCGAGGCGATCAGGCCGCGGGTATAGGGGTGGCGCGGCTGGCTGAACAGCGCGGCGGTGGGCGCTATTTCTACCATATGCCCGGCATACATCACGCCAACGCGATCGGCGATCTGCGAGAGCACCCCCAGATCGTGGGTCACATACAACATCGACATGCCGATGCGCGCGCGCAGATCGATCAGCAGCTCGATGATCTGTTCCTGGGTCGTTACGTCCAGGCCGGTTGTGGGTTCATCCAACACGACGAGGTCGGGGTTGCAGGCGAGCGCCATGGCTATGCAGACGCGCTGTTGCTGACCTCCTGAAAGCTGATGGGGATATCGTCGGACGAGGCGCGCGGGCAGCGGCAGGCCGACGAGGGTGAATAGCTCGATGGCGCGTCGCAGCGCCGCCGCCTCGTCATGGGCCTTGCCGTGGGCGCGCAGGGTTTCGATCACCTGCAGGCCGACACGAATTCCGGGATTGAGCGCGGTGGTGGGATTCTGCGGCACGAAGCTGATGCGATCGCCGCGCAGCCGATCGAGTTCCCCCCGCTTCAGCGACAGCAAATCCCCGCCGTTGAACAGCACACGGCCGCTATCGACCCGGCTGGAAGGATGGCGATAGCCCAGCAGTTGCAGCGCCACGGTCGATTTGCCGCAGCCCGACTCCCCGACCAACCCGAAGGCCTCGCCCCGACCGATGGTGAAATTGACCTTGCTCAAGACCTGTTGCCAGCCCCTTTGCTGGCGATAGGAGATGGCCAGGTCGACGACCTCAAGCAGTGCGGGGGGTACGCTCACCGCGTACCCAGTTTGACGTTGCGCCCGAGGATGCGCGCCAACCCCTCGGTGAAAAGGTTGAGGCCCACCACCAGGGAGGCAAGCGCCAGCCCGGGCCCGAGCACGCATATGGGCGATATGATGATGAGGGCCCGGTTCTCGCTAATCATCAATCCCCATTCGGGGGTTGGCGGTCGCATCCCGAATCCCAGAAAACCGAGCGATCCGATCAGCACCGGGGCATAACCCGCGCGCAACGCAAATTCCACCAACAACACGCTCGTGGCGTTGGGCAGCAGTTCCCGCCGCATGACCGACCAGGCGCTTTCGCCCCGCAGCCGTGCCACCGTGACGAAATCCCGCGTCGCGATATCGATCGCCGCCGAGCGAGCCATGCGGGCGATGCGCGGCGCGTAAACTAGCGCGATGACCAGGACGATAAGCACAGGATCGCCCGCGGCCTCAGGCCCCGCTGCTGCGATGGCCATCAATGCGAGAACGAGAAACGGGATGCTGATGAGTGCCTCGAGGATGCGCTGCAGAATATTGTCGAACCATCCGCCGATATAGCCCGAGAGCAGACCGAGGATAGCGCCCAGCACCAACCCCAGGGCCGTGCCGGACAGAGCCAGCAGAATGACGATATGGCCGCCATTGATGACCCGGCTGAAAATATCGCGGCCCAGCTGGTCGATTCCGAAAGGATGGGCCCAGCTCATCCCCGACAGCGGGATTCCGGCACCCATTTGGGCATAGCCATAGGGTGCGACGAAGGGGCCGAGCGCGGCGACGACAAAATGCACTATCAGAATTGCCGCACCCAGGCGAAAGCTGAGTGGCGTCTGCGACAAGGCGGCCCAGGGCCGTCGGCCCACGCGGGGGGTGAGCATCGGCGGTCCGGCGATTGTCATGGCTCAACCATTGCGCAAGCGGGGATTGAGCAGGATCGCCGCCACATCGGCAATCAGATTGGCCACGATGTAAACCGAAGCGGCAATCATGATGGTCGCTTCGATCACCGGCAGGTCGCGCAGCTGAAGGGCATCGACCAACAGGCCGCCGAAGCCGGGATAGCTGAAGACCTTTTCCACGACCACGACGCCGCCCACCAGATAGGCAAGATTGAGCGCCGTCACGTTGAGCGTCGGAACGACGGAATTGGGCAGCGCATGGCGCAGCAACACGCGGCCGGCCGACAGCCCCTTGAGTTCCGCCATGCGAACGTAGTCGGAATCGAGAACCTCGATCAGATTGTCCCGCAGCATTCGCGCGGCATAGACGGCCATGACGATGGCCAGGGTAAGAGCCGGAAGAGTCATGGCCCGCAGGTATTCGCCGATGCTCGATGTTTCATCCACCAGCGACATGGCTGGCAGCAGCGGCACCACGATGACGAAAGCGACAAGGAGCATCGTGCCCAGCAGAAAGTCGGGCATCGACAGCAGCACGAGGGTCACGACCGAAAGAGCGTGATCGAGCCAGCCGTCGCGCCGAACCGCCTGCGCCAGCGCCGGGATTACGGTCAAAGGGAGGTAGATGACAAAAGCATAGAGCGAGAGCAAGACTGTATTGAGGATGCGAGGGCCCAGGATATCGGCGATCGGCCGATCGCTGACCAGCGAGTTGCCGAGATGGCCGGTCACGAGATTGCCGAGCCATCCCGCGTAGCGCAGCAATGCGGGCTCGTCCAGATGCAAGCGCAGACGCAGCGCCGCAAGCGTTTCCGGCGTCGCGTCGCGGCCGAGGATGCGGCTGGCCACATCGCCCGGCAGGATTTCCAGCATCAGGAAAATTGTCAGCGAAACGAGAAGCAGCGTCAAAAGCGAGAGCAGGATTCGCTCAGTGACGAGGCGCACAAACTGCATTGTCTAAGTGACCCACATCAGCCGACCACCGAATTCTCGCGCCCAGCCGGCGGCGGCAATCGCCCCGGGAGCTGGATGGCTCCCGGGGGCGGTCTCGCTCACTGGCAGCTAATATCTTGGAACTTCAGATTGAAGTTCTGGGCTCGCGGCGTGTAGCCGGTGCAGCCCTTGCGCAGAGCCAACACTTGGTGGACGAACATCGGAATGATTTCTCCGCCCTCTTTGGCCAATAGCTCACCCGTCTGCTGATAGAGCTTTACCCGTTCGGCAGGGTCCGCCGTCGTATTCGCCTTCAACAACAGGGCGTCATAGTCCGGACGCTTCCAATGCGTCTCCGGCCATTTGGCATTTTCGGTATATGCGACCGCCAGGCCTTCTCCCGGCGGGCGCATCGACCATGCCGAAGTCAGGATCGGTTTCTTCAGCCAGGTGTTGTCCCAATAGCTCTCCGCCGGCGTCACGATGACGTTGATGTCGAAGCCGGCCGGCTTGGCCATTTCGGCGAAGACTTGCGCCATCTTCACCATGCCGGGGACGCCCTCGGCCGTGTACATGTCGAACTTCAGGCCATTAGGATGGCCTGCCTCGGCCAGGAGTGATTTGGCCTTGGCAAGGTCCTGCTTGGGCGCCTCCTTGGTGTACGAGGCGGGATTGGCGATCGGAACCGGACTGTCGGCGCCGGTTTCCCCGAAGCCCAACAATACGGTATCGACCATGGCCTGCCGGTCGACGCTCAGCTTCAAGGCCTCGCGCACGCGATTGTCGTCGAAAGGCTTGGTATCGACCCACATAGCGATTGTCATCGAATTGGACGCCGCGGTCTGCAGAAGTTGGACATTCGGATCATCCTTCAGCGCCGTAATGACCGAGGGATCGACGTTGAGGACGAGATCGACTTGGCCCGCCTTGATCGCGCTGACGGCCGCCACGGCTTCCTGGGCCACGGTGATGCGCAGGCAATCGGCCTTGGGCTTTCCGGCATCCCAGTAGTTCGGATTCTTCTTCAGGATGCGGACCGGCGCATTGGGCGTGAACTGATCCTGCATGAACGGGCCCGTCCCGTCTTCGTGCAGGATGAGATCGGCATGTTTCGCGCCATCGGGCACGATATTGGTGAATTTATTCGAGATCAGCACCGGGAGTTCGACCACCGGCTTCTTCGTCGTAAAGGTGACAGTATAGGGATCTGGCGCTTTGATTCCGTCCGAATTGAGAAACTCGAGGACGGCTTGCGCGCCGCTACCAAGCGCAGGATCGAGCAGCCGCTTGAAGCTGTACACCACATCGGCCGAGGTGAAGTCCTTGCCGCTGTGAAACTTGACGCCATGGCGAAGCTTGAAGGTCCAGGTCAGGTTGTCGGGCGACACCGACCACTCCGTTGCCAATTCCGGCAGGACCTTGAAGTTGTCGTCGACATCGACCAACCGGTTATAGACAGCGAAGGTGTGATAGGCATCATCGCCCGAATGCATATCGGCGGGGTCCATGGACTGTTTCTCGCCGCTCCACTCATAACCCAGCACCTTGACGCAATTGTCGCCCGCGGCGGCTGCGGCCAGACGCGATGCTGCCGTAAAAGCAACGCCGGCCATCGCGAACGCCGAGACCCAAGTTGTAAATCTCATTGTTGTTCCTCCCTAGTTTTCTCCGTCACTGGATTGCCCGGTTTGACTGTATCTAAATTCCGAAATGCTGGAGCATGGTTCGGTTGTTTAGAATTCCACAATAGCCATGGTAGATTTGCCGAGTCAAGAAACGGAGAGGTTCATTGGCTCGGATCACGCTGCGGGGCATCACCTGGGGACATCGGCGCGCCATCGATCCCCTGCTCGCCACGCTGCCGGCGTTCAATCGCCAGCACCCGGACATCGGCGTCGAATGGTCGTCGCGCTCCTTGCACGGCTTCGAGTTCACGCCGGTGGAGGAGCTCGCGCGCAACTTCGATTTGATCATACTCGACCATCCCTTCGCGGGGGACATCGTCGAGCGGCGTTGTCTGCGGGCGCTCGACGACCTGCTCAATTCCATGTCGGAGGGCGCCTTCGTCGGCCGCTCGCTGGAGACCTACTGCTACGCGAATCAATACTGGGCTCTGCCCGTCGATGCCGCCTGCCAGGTCGCCGCCGCCCGGCCGGATCTTTTGGACCGCCTCGAGCGGCCAGTGCCCCGCGATTGGGCCGAAATGGGCGCCCTGGGCCAGCGCGCGCGAGACCGGGGATTGCGGCTGGCCATTGGCCTCAAGGGCGTCCACGCGTTGATGACGTTCTTTACACTTTGCGCCAACCTGGGCCGGCCCTGCGCCGAGACGCGGGACGGACCGTTTGTCGATCCACCGACGGGTCGCACCGCGCTGGCAGCGATGCGCCAACTGCTGTCGTTCTGCCCGCCCGAAGCTCTTGATTGGAATAGTATCCAGCTACACGAGGCAATGGTCGATCGCGACGATCTGGTCTATTGCCCGGCCGTCTATTGCTACGCGACATACGCCGAAGCCGACATGCGAATGCCGTTGCGGTTCTCCGATTTACCCGGCTTGGCCGGGCCCGATCCCACGGGCTCGACGATCGGGGGCACCGGCATCGGGCTTTCGGCCCATTGCGCGGAACCTGCGGCGGCACTCGCCTATATCAGCTACCTGGGGACCTCGGCGACGCAGAAGGCATTCGCCGCCCATCATGGGCAACCGGCCCATGTCGAGGCGTGGGAGGATCGCGATATCGATGCCAGGTTCGGCGGCTGCTTCAGCGCCACACGTGCGACCATGGAAGCGGCCTGGCTTCGGCCGCGCTACGCCGGCTATCTGACATTCCAGGCCAAGGGCGGCGAGCTCGTGGAAGATCATCTGCGGGGCGGACTCTCGCCAGATGGCCTGTTGACCCGTCTTGGCGATTTGCACCGCGCAACGGTTCGCGCTTAAAGCCTACCCAGGCGGCGCGACAGGCGATCGGCGGCATCGCGCACGGATGCGATCAAGCGCTTGCGATTATCCCGGCCAAGCCTTTGCTCGGGCGCCACGATGCTGATGGCGGCAACGCACCGGCCGGAAAGATCGATCACGGGTGCGGCGACACAGCCGGCATGATCGTTGGCTTCGTTGATTTCCGTTGCATAACCCTGGCGGCGAAAGCGGCGAATCTGCGGGATCAGCTTCTCGATATCGACGATGGCGCGCTTGGTGGGCGACTGCTTGACCGTCCGGCGGAGCAACTCCTTCAACGCCGCATCGTCGAGATCGGAGACGAGCAGGCGACCCGCCGCTGCCCAGTTCACCGGCACCCGAGAGCCGATCCGACTGATGATGCGGATCGACTGGCTTCCCTCTTCTTTTACCAGAACCAGCATCATCGTGTTTTCCAGCACTGAAAGCTGGACCGTCTCGCCGGTGGCGTCGCGCAACTCTTCGACGATTTGGCTGCCTTCTTTCAAAAGGTCGATCTGGCTGCGATAGGCCATGCCGAGCTCGAACAGCTTGCGGCCGAGGAACAGGCCGCCCCCTTGGCCCGCCCGGTCGACATAACCGGCGTCGGACAAGGTTCGGACAAGTTCGTAAGCCGTCGATTTCGGGATGCGCAGGGCAGCGACGATCTCGGCGACGCTGAGCGGTTCCCCCCGCTCCAGCATCAACTCGAAGATATCGAGGGCCCGGCGAACGCTGCGCGATCCGATCGAGGCCTCATCGTCGGCCGGCGCGGCCATTTTCATTTTGCGTTTTACCATGGCCCCCGACCGGTTCCGTTAGACTAGAATTCCGGTATTGTGCACTATTGTCCGCCATTTGGAATTGCTATGTTGGCCGCCACCCCTTGTGGGACAAGCGCATGAAAATCACCAAAATCGACGTCATCGAACTCCGCATGCCCGGGTGGACGGGGGAGACCTTCGACGGTTCCTACGACAACTGCGTCGTTCTCGTGAATACCGATGGCGGCGTCACCGGCTTGGCCGAGGTCGATAGCGTTCCTTCCGTCATCCGGGCCATCGTCGAGGCGCCGCGGTCGCATACCCATGCCATGGGGCTGGGTGCCGCCCTTATCGGGCAGGACCCCGAGAACGTCGAGGTGCTGTGGGAACGAATGTACGACGCGACAAGCTACTACGGCCGGCGAGGCGTGGTCATCCACGCCATTAGCGCCATCGACATCGCGTTATGGGATATCCGCGGCAAGGCCCGCGGCCAGGCGCTGGCCGAACTCCTGGGCGGACGGAAGCGCTCCCGCGTGCTGGCCTATGGCACTGTCTATCCCCTGGGCGAGACGCCGGACGAAGTGCGGCGCACCATCGACCGGGGCCTCCAATTGGGCTTGCACGCGATCAAGATCGTCGCCGATCCCTTCTGGCGCGACGATTTGAAAAAGACTGCCAAGCTGATCCGCGCCGCGCGCGCGCATGTGGGACCCGACATCCGCTTGATGGTCGACGCCGCTACCGCATGGACGCGGGCGGAAGAAGGCTTGCCGCTGATGCCGATCTTCCGCGATTACGGCTTCGACTGGGTCGAGGCACCCTTGCCCTTGGACGATCTCGAGGGCCATGCCCGATTTCAGGGCTTCGGAGTGCCGATCGGCGGCGGCGATCTGGGACTCACGACGCGCTTCCAATACGAGGCGATGTTCGATATCGGCCGGATCGACATCGCGCAGCCGGATGTCACCATGGTGGGCGGCCTTACCGAAATGATGCGCCTTAGCGCCATGGTCCGGGCACGGGGAAAGCGCATCGTCACCCATGGCTATAAATCCAACATTACAATCGCCGCCAACCTGGGTTTCCTCGCTCAGCATTGGGCCGAAGAACCGGCCGAATATTCGACGAGCGAATCGCTCTTGCGCTGGCAGCTGACGCAAGAAACCTTTCCGATCGATGGCGATGGGATGATCGCGGTGCCGACCAGGCCGGGCCTTGGCGTCAGTCTCGATCCGGCCACTGTGGAGCGCTACCGCGTAGGCTGATAGCTGAAAGACCCTAGTGGCGATCGATGCGCCAGCGGTCGACGAGATCGGTATTGAGATCGATGCCGAGGCCAGGCGCCGTCGGCAGCGCCATGAAGCCGTCCGTCAGTGTCGGCTCGGGCGAAACCAATTCGCGGCGCAGCGGGCTATCGAAGACCTTGGGTGAGACGTATTCGAACAACGGCGAGGCGGGACAGGCAGCTTGAAAATGGCGGCCGACGGCCGACGTAATGCCGGTCTTCCAGCCATGAGGTATGACCTGGGCGCCGTAGAGTTCGCACATATCGGCGATGCGCCTGATTTCCGTCAACCCGCCGCCGCGCCCGACGTTGGGTTGGACGACGGCGACGCGGCCTCGTTCGAGCCATTCGCGGATCTCCCAGCGGGTTGCTGCCGCCTCTGCACCGCATATGCGGATGGGGCTGACAGCGGCAAGTTGGGCGTGGCCGGCCAGATCGTCATGCTGCAATGTCGCCTCGGCGAAGTAGATATTGCAGTCGGTGACGCGATCCAGGACCCATTTCGCATCGTGCCAGCTCTGCCAGCGATAGCCGAAATCCAGGGCCATGAGAATCTTGTCGCCCAGCATGCGGCGGCCCTGATGGATCAGAGCGACCAATTCGGCGTCGTCGACCAGATCGAAGAACAGGACCTCCATCTTGACGGCGCGAAAGCCGGTGGCGAGCGCCGCATCGAACTGGCGGCCGATTTCGCCCATCAGATCGGCGGCGCTGCGGCCGTGGGCAAGTCCAGGATAGATCGTGCAATAGGGCCGCAGCTTCTCACGCCGGGCGCCGCCCATCAGCTTGTAGACCGGCAGGCCCAGCTGCTTGCCGGCCAAGTCATGGAGCGCAATGTCGATGGCCGAGAGGGCGTGGATGCCAAGCCCGCGCCTTCCGGGCCAGAAGGTGCCCTCGTAGATCTTCTGCCAAAGCCCCGCCGTCTCCACCGGATCGGCGCCCATAAGGATCTCGGTGGCGTTACGACTCCACAGATGGGCGGTCGGCATCTCGATGAAGGCTTTGACGACGGCCGGCGGCGCGTCGGTTTCACCGATGCCGTAGCGTCCGTCCTCGTCAGTTATGCGGACGATGACTGTATCGACGGTTCCGTCCAGATCGTTCGTCGCCTGGCCCGGCGCGGCAATGGGTATGACTTCGACGGCGGCAATCTGGGACATATGTTGCAGTTCTCCTTGGGCGCCGTCTGGTCAGTAGGTGGCCCGGCCGCCGCTTAGATCGAAGGTGAATCCCGTCGTGAAGCTGCAGGCGGGCGACACGATCCAGGCGATCAGGGACGCCACTTCGACAAGCTCGCCGCAGCGGCGCATGGGGATTTTGTCGGTCATATACTTGACCGTGGCTTCGGGCAGGGCGTCGACCAGCGGCGTGCGGATGACCGCTGGCGCGAGAGCATTGATGGTCACGCCGCTTTCCGCGTAATCCTTGGCCAGCGACTTTACCAGGCCAATCAACCCCGCCTTAGTGGCCGAATAGGCGGCCATGCCGGCATTGCCCTCTTTGCCGGCGATGGATGCCACATGCAGGATTCGCCCGAATCTCCGCTCCAGCATAGCCGGCAGGACCGCCTGCGAAACGACAAGTGCGCCGCGAAGGTTGATTCGATAGACGCTATCGAAATCCTCGAGATTGACCTCATGACCCTTGATATTGGTTATTCCGGTGATGCCGGCGCAGTTGACCAGGCCATGGAGTTGACCGACCTCGCCGAACACCTTGGCCATAGTCGCGGCAACGCCCGCGGGATCAGTGACATCCAGGCGATAGGCTATCGCCTTCTGCCCGCCGCCGGTGATGGTGGCAACCGTTTCGCCAGCGCCCTCGATATTGCTGTCGAGGCAAGCAATCCGCGCGCCTTCGGCGGCCAGAGCTTCGGCCGCGGCCCGGCCGATGCCGCTGGCCGCCCCGACGATGGCGATGTTGTAAGGCCGTTCGACATATTGACCCATGGCGCGCTCCGCTTTCCAGTATTTTGGACGATATTATGAGATTATGGAATTGTCAGGCAAGCGATCAGGACCGGCGTCCGTCGCGCGAATTCCAAGTATGGTCTTATCGCCACGATATACGACGCTCTGCGGCTATCCCAGAGGGGCCGACTCCGGCGGAAACAGACTGGTCGTGATGCCGCCATCGACTACAAGGACCTGCCCGGTGACGAATGAGGAGGCGGCCGAGGCCAGAAAGACGATTGGCCCGCTCAACTCCTCCGGCAGCGCCCAGCGCTTGAGCGGAGTGCGGCTGGTGATCATGCGCCTGAAGGCGCTGTCGGCGGCGAGGTTGTCGTTCATGGGAGTCTCGAAAAAGCCGGGCGCGATGGCATTGCAGGTGATGCGACGGCTGCCCAGTTCCGCCGCCAAGGCCCGCGTCATCCCGATCACGCCATGCTTGGCCACGACATAGGAGAGGATGCCCGGCCGCGAAATCAGGCCCAGGATGGAGGAGACGTTGATGATCCGCCCATGCCCATCCTCGGACATGATCTTGGCCGCCTCCCGGGCGACGACATAGAGCGCGGTCAGATCGACGCCCAACACGCGATTCCAGTCTTCGATATCGTGATCGACCAGGCCCTTGTAAACCGCGATGCCGGCATTGTTGACGAGTATGTCCAACCGGCCGGCGCGTTCTCCAATCTGCCGCATCGCGGCCGCGACGCCGGCCACATCGCACACATCGAAGGCGAGGCCCTCCGCCTGAAGTCCCTCATCCACGAGACGGGCGCATTGCGCGCACAAGGCCACTTTGTCGATGTCATTCAGAAACAGACGGGCACCCGCATGTCCCAGTGCTGCCGCCATAGCCGCCCCCAGGCCCCGCGCGGCGCCGGTGATCAAGGCCGTACGGCCAGTGAGATTGAACAGGGCTTCGGACATGGCGAAGGGCTGCCCGATCGCGCTATCGAGAAGCCGGCGCTGGTTCGACGAGTTCGATGGTAAAGCCATCGGGATCGCGCATGTAGCAGGCATATCCGGCACCACCAGGAAATTCTACGGGCGGCGAAACGAAGCGGACGCCGGCGGCCGAAAGCCGTCGATAGTCGTCATGGATTGATTTCACCTCGAGGGCCAGATGTGCGGCGCCGACGTTGTTGGTGCTCAGATCCAGCTTCACACCCTTCGGCGACACATATTGGATCAACTCCAGATGGTGCTCAGAGGGCGGTTGCGGTGCCTGGGGTATCCGCAGGGCGGCGATATGCAGCTCTGCCCCCGGAAAGCCGACGACGGTTTCAATGACGGTGCCGGTGCGCACCCGGCGGCGGAGAAGCTCGAAACCGAGCTGGTCCCGATAGAATGCGATCGAACGTTCGAGATCGGAGACCGTCCAGGACGTATGCCAAACGCTCAAGACCATGGGAAAACTCGCTTGATAGAGGACACCGGTTCAGGCCGGCCGTGGGCGACGCTGGCGGCGCGGATCATGCCATGCGGTCCTTGGAATCGACCCAACGGCTGATCGATTTGTTTTCGAACAAGGTGATCGGCGGATGGGCGTCGGGGTCGATGAAGGCGTCGATGACCGTTGTGCCACGGGTCTCGAGGGCAAGCCCCAAGGCATCACCATAATCGGCCGCCTCTGTCACCCGGATACCTTGCACGCCGCACGCTCGCGCGATGGCGGCATGGTCGACGGGCGCGAAATCGACGGCTGACGTATGGGCGCCGAACAGCACATCCTCGGCATGACGCTGGTAGCCCAGGGTCTGGTTGTTTAGCACGGTAACGACCACCTCGATGCCGTGCCTGCGGGCGGTCTCGAGTTCGGACCAGACATGAGCAAACCCGCCATCGCCCACGATACAGAAAACGCGCCGTTCTGGCGCCGCCAGCTTGGCGCCGAGGGCCATGGGAAATCCCCAGCCCAGCCCCGCCAAACCGCGCGGCGCCAGGAAGCGCATGCCGGGCTTCGTGGCGGCGAGATAGTTCGTCGTCCAGATCGAGGCATAGCTGGCATCAGACACAACGATGTCCTTGGGCCCGAGCAGACGCGCCAGATCGCCCATCAAACGCTCCGGCCGCATTGGCTTCGCTGCCGAGCACAGCAGCGGGCCGGCCTCCGCCTCGTGCCGGGCCCGCCCGTTGGCGATGCGGGATTCCACGATGGGCCGCCAAGCTCCGCGTTTGGCAAGATCGCCGGCAAGCAGTTCCTGGGTAAGCGCCGCGAGGGTCAGTTTTGCATCGCCGACGAGGCGTAGCGCCTCGTAGTTGCGCCCGACCTCAGCGCTGTCGATGTCGAGATGGACGAAACGCGCGCCGCGCGGCAACAGGTTCCAGGAATCGGTGCCGTTCTGATTGGTTCGGTTGCCCACCAGCAGGATGACGTCCGCCTCGTCGATGAGCGGACCGTGATAGCGTGCCATTCCACCCGGGCCCATGAAATAGCCGATGACGCCAAGAGACAGCGCATGCCGCTCGTCGACCGCGCCTTTGCCCATGGTTGTCGTTGCTACAGGCAGGCCCACGCGTTCCTGCAGCTGGGCCAGTTCCGTCGCCGCGTCCGACAAATGAACGCCGCCGCCGGCGACGACCAAAGGTTGCGCCGCATCGGCAAGCAGCCGCGCCGCCTCGGCGATACGGTCGGGATCGGCCAATGTGCGATCCAGCGGGTAGCGCCCGAGACTCGCGCCGCGGCCGCCGATGCACGGAGCATCTGCACCAATGATATCGTAGGGGCAGAGCAACACCGCTGGTCCAGGCCGGCCGCTTGCCGCGGCCGTAAAGGCCATGTCGATGTAGTCCTCGATCCGGTTGGGGTCGTGGATCCGCCGTAGCCATTTGGTGCAGCCTTGGAACAGCTGTAGATGGTCGAGTTCCTGAAACGCATTGCGGTCGAGATTAGCCAGCACGACGTCCTGAACCAGCGCAACCATCGGGACTGAGGCAGTTAGGGCTTCGGCCAGCGCCGGAACTAATAGGGTGGCCGCGGGCCCGTTCTGGGCGGTGACGACGGCCACCTTGTGCGAAATCCGAGCATAGGCATCGGCCATGATGGCGCCGGCGTTTTCTGTTCGGTAGCCGATTTGGGCGATACCGAATTCGGGCGCCGCGAGGTGAATTCGCGACGGGATCGACTGGCCGAACATGTGCTTAACGTCATGGCGGGCGAGCGAAGCCGCGAACAACCGGCCCGCCGACAGGTTCGACGAACCCGTGGACCGGTCAGGCGACGAAGCGATGCTGGCGATTGGCTTTTTCAAAAGCCTGCCTTCACATTCTGGAGCATCTTGGCGGTTCTCGAATGAACGCCATCATAACTCAGGTTCCCACGCTGCCGCATTCCCCAGCTTGAGGCCGCGTCAGCGAATGGTATAGCCGCCGTCCACAGCAAGATACTGCCCCTTCGTCCACGCTGCAGCGTCGGAGGCCTCCATCATCGATACGCTCGAAACGAGTTTTCGGTAGGGACAGCCGACCAGACCTGCACAGCGAACCATCGGCGGCTTGAGAGACGATGCCACTCTGTTGACCGCTGTGTCGCATCTGGGTAGCTTCGCAGTTCAGAATATCAAACATTTGTCCGACATCTCGGAAACTCCTCGCATGACGGAGCGGACGTACAAAGCAGAGCTGCGGCCATGTCCTATGTACAGATAGAATCCTTGGTCAAGGCCTTCGGCGAGACGGAAATCATCCATGGCATCGGCCTGGAGATCGACAAACAGGAATTTGCTGTATTCGTCGGACCTTCTGGTTGCGGCAAGACCACCCTCCTGCGCCTGATTGCGGGGCTAGAGGAAGTAAGCTCGGGAACGATCCGGATCGGCGATCAACGCGTTGACAATCTGCCTCCGGACAAACGCGGCCTTGCCATGGTGTTCCAGAATTATGCGCTCTATCCCCATATGACCGTCTACGAAAATATGGCATTCGGCTTGCGCGTATCAAAGGTTGACAAGTCGGTCATTCGTAACCGCGTCCACGAAGCGGCAGGCATACTGCAAATAACGGAACTACTCGACCGCAAGCCGAGGGCGCTTTCAGGAGGCCAGCGGCAGAGAGTTGCAATCGGCAGGGCCATTGTTCGCGAGCCCAAGGTATTTCTCTTCGACGAGCCCCTGTCGAACCTCGATGCCAAGCTCCGCGTGCAGATGCGCGTCGAGCTGACCCGGCTGCACCGCGAGCTGAAAGCCACCATGATCTACGTCACCCACGATCAGGTCGAGGCGATGACCATGGCGGACAAGATCGTGGTTCTGAACAAGGGCTATGTCGAACAGATCGGCCGCCCGCTTGATCTCTACCACTATCCAAGAAACCTCTTCGTCGCCGGTTTCATCGGCTCCCCCTCCATGAACTTCCTCAAGGGCAGGATCGCCGGCCTGTCCAAGAGCAATGTAAAGGTGGAACTCGGCGAAGGGCACATGGCGGTCGTCCGCTGCAAGCCCGACAGCAAAGCGGCGGAAGGCGCGGCGGTCACGCTGGGAGTGCGCCCGGAGGCGCTCAGGCTCGATGGTCAGGGCGATTCCACCATCTCCGCCAAAGTGCATACCGTCGAGCGCCTCGGTGGAGACACGTACCTCTATCTCCATACCCTGGAGGGCACGGACGTCACATTGCACGCACCCGGAGACATGGTCATTGCTTTAGGGGATCAGGTCAGGATCGGTTTCCACGCCGACAAGTGCCACCTCTTTCACGAGAACGGCGAGGCATTCGAAAGATTCCCGGTCTGAGTGAAATTCGCCGCGCCGTCCGACAGCCGGGGCGTGGTGCATTTCGTTGCGCTGTATCACAAAGGGAACCAGGCTGCGGGCTTCGAAATCGCATATCCAGTCGCGTCGACACCCAGGACGGCGCCGTCGGGCTTGAAGACATTTAGGCGAACTGTCCCGGTAATCTCGGCACCCGGTTGCAATGTCATGAGCCGCCCGCCGCGCTGCTCCACATCGGCGAGACCAGTCGCCGGCCAGGTGGTATTGGGCTCCAGCCCGATCAGCCGCGCCTTCCCGCGCCATGGCGGCTCTGCTGTCCCGCCGAGTTCGTACCAGAGCCAGACATTGGGAAAGACAGCGGGATCCCACGACAATGCCGCTCCGATGAAACCGTCCAGGCGGCGTATCGCCACCCAGGGGCTGTCGAAATCCTGCAAGTAGACCAGCGCGGCAACGTTTCCCACGGGCCGGCTCAAGTCGAAGGATCCTCTTTTTCCCGGGACCGATGGCCAGCGGCCGATGGCCCCCGGTATCAGGGGGTTCGCGTCGGGGTCATAGCGGTCGTCGATCATGACGTTGCGGGCACCCGACTGAATCTCGAACGCGCCGTCGAGAAGGTCCGAGCCAAAAGTCGGATGATGCCCCCACATCACCTTTGCCTGTTGGCTACCGAGCATGCGAAGGGTTTCCCGGATCGTGAGAAGCTCGCCGGCGACTGTCATTTCCCGGTGCATTTCGGCTGGCACCGTGACGAACCTCCGCGTCAGCCGAAGGACGGCCCCATCGACATCCGCCTCCCAAGGAACGACGGACGCCTCGCCATGGAAGCCGTGGAAGACACCGGCGAACTCGCAAGCGTCTCCGCCGTTAGGAAACAGGATGGGCCAACCCCCGCCATAGTACTTCAACCAAGTCAACTCGTCCGGGGCCGCGATGAACTGTGGGGGAGAGGTCTCCGGCTTCCACGGCGTCCTGCCAAGGACCGACGCGCCGAGACCGCTATGCTCGACCGCCGCGATGGTGCCCCCCACTGCGGGATCGACGGTGACGCGAAGCAGCTCGCTCTCGAGCACCACCGGGTCGCCGCGATTCATGTCTGCCATGAAGATCGCAATGGCCCGACACCCTTGCTCACTTGAGCGCTCCCGTCATCAGGCCCTGGATGAAATATTTTTGAAAGGCGATGTAGAGCATGACCATGGGCGCACTGGCGATGACCATTCCTGCCATCGTCAAGGGTATCTGGTTGTCGTAGCGGCCCTGAAAGATGCTGATCCCCGCCATCAAGGTACGCTTGGAATCGTCCTGCAGGAAAATGATCGCGATGATCAGGTCGTTCCACACATAGAGGGCATTGACTACCACGAGCGTCAGCAATGCCGGGAGGGAAAGCGGCAGGACGATTTTCCAGAGGATGCGCAGGTCGCCTGCGCCGTCCATGCGCGCGGACTCGAATAGCTCCCGCGGCAGGGTGCGGAAAAAGGTGGTCAGCAGGTATACCGAGAACGGCGTGATCAGTCCGGCATAGATGACGATGGCACCCCTGAAGGTGCTGATCAGCCCCAGTTGCGAATACAGCACGAACAGAGGGACGATCATCACCACCGGGGGCACGGCCATTAGCGCCGTACCGACGGAAAACAAAAGCCCCCGGCCCTTGAACTCCATCCTGGCGATGGCGTAGGCGCCGAGACAGGATACCACAGTGCTGAGGATTACGGCGCCGGCGGCGAGGACGATGCTGTTTCCCATCCAGGCGAAGAACGGGCTCTGGAACAGGACATTCTCGAAGTGATCGAACACAACGGCCAGGGGAAGCCCGACTTTGTTGACGGTGTAGTCGTCGTCGCTTTTCAGGGAGGTCACGACCATAAAGATGGAGGGCACGAGAGCGATGAAGGTCGCAACCAGCAGGACGCCGTGCTTGAGAGTTCGATCCGATTTCATCTGTTAGCGTGGATGTCCAACGATTGTTGCATTTCGCACAGCTCGGAAAGGGTCATCCGACTTCCTCCTCATTGGCCCGCCGCCTGACCGCAAACAACGGCACGATCAGAAGCAAGGATACGAGGAACAAGAGAACCGAGACGGCGGAAGCGATCCCGGGAAGGCTGGTCTTGATCAGCGCGCTGAAGATGTAGAGCTCGACGACCATCGTCGACGTTCCCGGTCCGCCGCGCCCGCTCCCCATGATGTAGACATAGGAAAAAACGGAAGACAGCATCGTGATCACGCTGACCACCACGTAGAACTCTATGACCACCTTCATCTGCGGGACGATCACGTACCACGTCCGCTGCCACCAGGAGGCCCCCTCCAGCTTTGCCGCCTCGATGAGCGACTCATCGAGGCTGAGCAGTCGCGCAAGAAACAGGATGATGCCGAGTGCGGATTCGCGCCAGATGATGAGAAGCATGACCGTCCACAAGGCAACGCTGGATGAGCCAATCCAGTCCAGTGCTAGGAAATCCACGCCCAGCCAGTGCAACACCTCGTTGACAGGTCCACTGAACTGAAACATTTTTTTCATGACCACGGCGATGATCGGGATTGCCAGGATGTAGGGAACGAACAAGACGATGCGATAGAGCTTCCAGCCCGTTATGCGATCATAGAGCACGATCGAAATCAGCAGGGACCAGACGACCATGACGGGGACCGCCAGCAGCAAGAACAGATTGTGCAGGACGGACTCCCAGAACAGGTCCTGGGACAGAATCAGCTCGTAGTTCCTGAAGCCGATCCACGGACCGTCGATGCCGCGGATCAGCTTGAAGCTGAATTCGAAGATCCGGACGAGCGGGTAGCCGAAGACGAACAAGAGCAGGACGACGAGCGGCAGGACATAAAGATAAGGAGTGAGCTTGAAGGAGTGGCGCATTGCCCGGTCGTCGCTTCGCTGTGGCCGCATTCAAGGAAACAGCTTCGCGGAATTGGGCCGGAGCCCAGGCGCGGCCAAGCGTCCGGGGCCCCGACTGCTTGCGGGATCAGGCTGATAAGTCCTTTGCCCACTTCTTGTAATTATCCACCATGTCCGGATTGAAGTCCCGCCATTGCTTGGCGACCTTGAACGCCAGTTCGCCGGCCTGCTCGCCGGTGATCTTGCCTTGCACGACTTGCTGCGCGGCGGGGACGAGGGCCTGATCGTAGAACTGCCCCGGCACCAGGTTGGAGATGTAGGGGATGTTTTCGGATTGCCCCCAATTCTTCCACATTGCCTTTACCACCTCGTCCGTGATGACCGAGGTATCGAAACTGCTGTTGGCCGGTATCCATCCGGTCTTTTCCCAGAAGACCTTCAGCCTTTCGGGCGACTCCAGATATTCCAGGAACGCCGCAGCGGCCTTGGGATTCTTGGAATCCTTGCCGATGCCGAGGCCCTGGGTGTCGAGGATCGGCTTTCCGGCCATCTTGCCCTTGCCGTAGACCGGCATCACCATGGTGCCGATCTTGCCTTTGGTCTTCTTGCTGTCGGCGGGAACCCGTGAGCCGATGGATTCCCCCATCGCCAATTTTCCGGCAACGATCAGGTCGATGCCCGGATAGAGCTCGAGCGATGACATGTCCGCATTGAGGAAGCCGTGCTTCTTCAACTCCTCGAGGCGGACCCAGTGCTCGTGATATTTCGGGTCCCGGAAATCTCGGGCACCGGTGAACAGGTCGATGGCTTCGCCGGTGGTGTCGATGTTCTGCGCCAGGGCGTGGCCGAAGAACCACTCGCCCCAATAGCCGTCCTGGATGCCGCCGCCGATCGGGGCGATGCCCTTGGCCTTCAGCTTGTCGCACGCAGCGAGGAAATCGTCCCAGGTCTTGGGCGGATTGTCCGCGTCGAGGCCCGCCTCATCGAAGAGGTTCTTGTTATAGCACCAGATCATCGGCAACGGATACCAGCCCATCCGGTAGATTTTGCCGCCGAAATGGCTGAGCAACGTCGGGCGTGACGCATTGAGCACAACGTCGTTCACGAGCCCGTTCAACGGCTGCAGATAACCCAGCCACACGCTTTCCATGTGGTAGATGCCGTTCCATAGGTATTGGATGTCAGGCCCCTTGCCAGCGGCGGCGGCCGTCTGAAACTGGGAGATGACGACGTTGGTATCTTGGAGCATCGTCTTGACGCTCGCCGCCGAGTAGTTCTTGACCGAGTCTTCGACGAAGGCCTGCAGGCCGGGCAATTCCTGCTCGCCCCACCACCACATGTTCAGCGTCGGCGTATCCGCCTGCGCCATCAGGGAGGGCAGCATGCCGCCCAATGCTGCCCCGGCACCCAGCCCTGCAGACCCCTTGAGAAACTTTCGACGAGAGAAGTTATCGGAGCCTTTTCCGTTGATCGTCATTCTTGCGCCTTCCTGTTTGCTGCGGTTGTCACATAGGCGAATTCCGGCGCCGGAGAACCGAGAGATGCCCCGGAGCATCTTTCGATGGCACTAGAACGTACTCATCAGCCCGCCATCGACGACAAGCAGTTGGCCGGTCATATAGCGGCAATATTCGGATGCAAGAAAGATCACCGTGCCAGAGACATCTTCCGGATAACCGGTCCGGCGCAGCGGTATCTTGCCCTTATTCACGTACAATTCGATGAATTCGGGGGTCTCGGTTTCATTGACCCCGCGCACGATCGACATCGGCGTCGACATGAATCCCGGCGCAACGGCGTTGACGAGAATGTTATAGGGCCCGAGTTCGACCGCCATCGACTTGGTCAACGCGATCACGCCGCCTTTGGCGGCATTGTAGGAGCCCACCTCTCCGCTCGACGCAAATCCCTGTATCGAAGCGATGTTGATTATTCTCCCGGCCTTTCTCTGCGCCATATGCGGCGCCACGAGCTTCGAGCCCATATATACGGCCTCGAGATTGATCTGGATAGTTTGGCGCCAGTCGTCCAGATTGTCCTCTAGTATTGTCCTACTAGGCGGGTTTATCGCAGCGTTATTGACTAGAGCGTCTATTTTTCCGAATTTCCCGAACACATCGGCGATCACGGCGCCATAGGCGTCGTAGTCCGTGACATCGAGCTCGTAGGGCTCGGCATGGCCGCCGTGGTGGGAAATCTCGGTTGCCACCCTCCCGACCGTGTCCGGGTTTCTTTCCAGCAGGACCACTTTGGCCCCTTCCCCCGCCATCTCAAGGGCAACTGCACGACCCAGGCCCTGGCCGGCACCGCTGACAATGCAAACCTGATCCGTCAGCAGATTCATTCCGTCCCCTTTGGGCTATCGCTTTCGAGCCGAGCCGCTTGGCCGTTCACGCAACCCGGCCGCTCAAGTAAGGGCTGCTCAAACTCTCGGCCCCGCGCCGATCTTCCAGTATCCTGGACCTTGCTCTAACAGGCCGGAAAATTCTAGGCTGTCGCGTAAAGTTCGGTCAAGGGGCAGTACCCTAAGGTCGCGAGCAAGTGTGGGCCGATCGTTACACGGCACCGGGAACAAGGCTTCCATCGTCATCAGAAGGCCAATCATGAAAATCGATAGCGTTGATTTCTTCTATCTCTCGATGCCCAAGGTCACCACGGCGGGGGATGGCAGCCAGGATGCTCTGGTGGTTCGCGTTTCGGCAGGCGGACACGTCGGGTGGGGGGAATGCGAGGCCGCACCGCTGCCCTCGATCGCAGCCTTTGTCTGCCCCATGTCCCACGGCGCCTGCCGCCCAGTTTCGGCGTCGGTCCTTGGAGAGACGCTGGACGGCCCCGGGGATATCAAGCGGATCGCCGCGAGCCTTGCATTAAACAGCATGGACCTGCTGCAGGCGCCCCATACTTGGTCTGGCATCGAGGTGGCATTGTGGGATCTGCTCGGCCGCGTCCGGGGCGAACCGGCGTGGAAGCTGCTGGGCTATTCAAAGGCGCACCCCAAAACGCCATACGCATCGGTGCTGTTCGGCGCCACACCGGAGCAGACCCTGGAGCGGGCCAGGCAATTGCGCGCGAAAAGCTTCAAGGCCGTGAAGTTCGGATGGGCGCCGTTCGGGGACAGCCTCGCAGGCGATATCGCCCAGCTCGAAGCGGCCCGGCAGGGTATAGGTCCTGACGGAATACTGCTGATCGATGCTGGCCAGGTCTTCGGTGACAACATCGACGCCGCAGCGGAGCGCCTTGCCGCCCTGAATGCAAATAGAGTCACTTGGTTCGAGGAACCTTTCGGGGGCTTCGCCTACGATGCCTATCGACGGCTTGCCGATCGAAGCGGCAAGGTGAAGCTTGCCGGGGGTGAAGCGGCTCACAACCGCTACATGGCCGAACACCTGATCGAGTACGGGCATGTGGGCTATATCCAAATCGACTGCGGGCGGATCGGCGGTTTGTGGCCGGCCAAACAGGTTGCGGACTTTGCAGCGGTAAAGGGGGTGACCTACGTGAATCACACGTTTACGTCGAACCTCGCCCTCAGTGCATCGCTTCAACCCTATGCCGGCATGCAGGAGTGTCGGTTCTGCGAATATCCCACGGCGCTCAGCCAGCTTGCCGTCGACCTGACCTCCACGCGCATGGTCCCCAATGCCAATGGCGAAATCGAGGTTCCCGATGCTCCCGGGCTCGGGGTCGAAATCAACGAAAGTGCGCTCAAGGCCTATGCCGTCGACGTGGAAATCAGAGTCGCCGGCAAAACAATATTTGGTACGCCGGTTGTATAGCCGAGGCGCTGAAATTTGGGAGCGGGATCTGGAGGCAGCGGCGGGATCTTCCACCTTGCTGTCCATGTAGGCATGCGCGCCCAGTTCAGAGAGGCGTTTTCGCTTGTAAAGTCACCGCAATGCGATTGTGGGCCAGAGCCGCCGCACCGTCTGGCTGCACATATGCCATCGAGATCAGTGAAAATGATGGCGCCCGGCGTTCCGGATCGGCGAACGGCAATTGAAGACCTAAGAGACTGTTTGAAAATGCTTGGAGCGACGCGGAGCGGTGTGATTCAAGCT
>WNFT01001229.1_pt1 | contig 24827 bp, 18 predicted proteins | sample 5400191 | NCBI WGS metagenome assembly WNFT01 (sample SAMN13153359, study PRJNA577476) | soil metagenome | isolation source: 80 cm saprolite under Madrone tree | place: USA:California | collected 2016-06-14 | reverse complement strand
TCTGGACTCAGCGAACCCAGCGACATGGCCTGAGTACTGAACTTTTTCAAAATGTTTTCCGCCGGCTCGACTTCTTCGATGGAAATCGGAGTGGAAGCGACGGTTTCGAGCAAATCGCGGAGAAATACTACCGCGCCGCCGTTGTCGGCAAGCTCTTCGAATGCAGGATATTTTCCGGCATCGGGGGATTTGACGTGCGCGTGGAGTCTGCGAACGACTTCCGGAGAATTGGCGTGCAGTTCGGCGCCTTTGCGAAAGCGGTAGAGGCCGGCATCGGGCATTTCTTCGGCGGTTTTTGCGAATGCTTCTTTGTGCAGGCGGAGATAATCGGCGAGAAGATCGTCCAGCGATTTCTGGCCGGCAAAATCGGCGGCGTCTTCGAAGAATTCCGCGCAAATTCCTTCCGACAAACCGACGATTTCAAATAGATAGCTGTTGCGATAGCTGGCAAGCGTGGAAACGCCCATGCGCGCGAGAACTTTGCGAAGGCCAGCGTAAATCGCGGAGCGGACTTTTATCATGCCGCCGCGCTCTTGGGCTTCGGCGAATTGTTCCATCAAGTGCGGAACGACAGCGGTGGCGCCAGCCGCCACCAGCAACGCCACGTGATGCGTGTCGAAAGCCTGCGCGGTTTCGACAATGAGTGGAACGTCGGCGAATCCTTCGCGCACCATGGATTTCCACAACGCGGCGGTTGCCAACAAAGCGGGAAGAGCGGCACGGTCCGGCCCTAAACCCCGATCGGACAGGAGGAAGAGTCCCGGGCGCGCGTCGCCACCCAGAGGGGTAGATGAGCACTGAGCGATTACGCTTCGCGCTCCCGAGACTCCCGTTTTGGCAGGAAGACTAAAGTCGATGGATCGTAGCGGCCCGAATTGCGCCGCCAGATCCGCAAATTCGCCTTGGGTGAGAATCGGGCCGGGCAAAACGATGCCGCCAAGCGCCGCCGAGTTGGCGGGCAGGTGCACTTCGAGCGACATCACGTGCGTTTCGCGCAGCGGATCGATGGGCGGATTGGTGACTTGCGCGAAACGCTGCTTGCAGTAATCCCAGAGGGTGCGCGGAAGCGCGGAAAGAAAAGCGGGAGGAGCGTCGTCGCCCATGCTCCAGTCGGCTTCTTTGCCGTGGATGAGCGCGGAAAATAAAATTTTGAATTGGTCTTCAGTCCAGCCGCAGGAAGCGGCTACGCGTTTTGCCGATTCGACCGGGACGATGGCGGCTGGAGTGAAAGTGTTGAGGCGCCTGACACGAGGCGGAGTCAGTTTCGTTTGGTGGCTGCCGAGGCGTTTCAAAATATCGCGCCAGCGGAGAAATGTGCCGGAGTCGGGGTTGGCGACGATCATTTCGCCCGGGCCGAGCCGGGAACGTTCGGCGATGCGGGATTCTTCAAAATCGACGAGGCCGGTTTCGGAGCCGACGACGAGCAGACCATCGTGAGTCAGCGTGTAGCGCATGGGGCGCAGGCCGTTGCGGTCGAGTTTGGCGCCGACGTATTGGCCGTCGGAAAAAATCAATGCCGCGGGACCATCCCACGGTTCGCTTTGCTGAGAGAGAGCTGCCAGTGCGCCACGTACGTCGCGAGAGAGTAAGGGGTCGTTTTCAAATGCGGGAGGAACAAGCGCGAGCATGGCTTCTTCCACGCTGAAGCCTTCGAGGAGTTTGGCTTCCAGACCATTGTCAAAGCTGGCGGAGTCGCTGACGTTCTCTTCCAGGATGTGAAACCAGGAGCCTACGTTGAGGTTTTGGCGGATTTTCGGTTCCCTGGCACGCATCCAGCGGCGATTGGAAACGATGGTATTGATTTCGCCGTTATGGGCAACGTAGCGGAAGGGCTGCGCGAGATTCCAGGAAGGTTGCGTGTTCGTCGAATAGCGTTGATGGAAGACCACGAAGGTGGTTTCGAACGATGGGTCGCGGAGGTCAGCGTAAAATTGCGGAAATTGCCATGGGGTGAGCAGGCCTTTGTAGACGACCGTTTGCGAGGAGAGCGAACAAACGTAACAGCGTTCGGGCAGCAGTGATTCACTTTTTTTGCGAAGAAGGGCGAGACGCCATTCGAAACGTTCCGCTGGGCGCGCGGCGTGAAAAGGCGCTACGAAGAATTGCCAGGACTCGGGCATGGTTTCAAGCGCGCGGCGGCCGAGGCAGTTGGGATTTACGGGCACGCGGCGCCAGCCGAGAATGCGCAGGCGTTCCTGATCGGCGGCGGCTTCGATGGCGGATTTTGCCGCGGTTAGGGTGTCGGCTGGGAAAAATGCGAAACCCAAGCCGAATTGTTCGGGGAGCTCGATTCCCTGTTCGCTGGCTTTGGCTCTAAAGAAATTTTTAGGGAGTGCGGCCAGGAGGCCTGCGCCGTCGCCGCTGGCGCCGTCGGCGTCTACTCCGCCGCGGTGGGTGAGGCGTTCTAGCGCGGTGAGGGCGTAATCGATGATGTCGTGGCCGGCGGGTCCGCCGAGGCGGGCCATGAAGCCGGTGCCGCAGGCGTCATGGTCCGGATGGCCCCAGTTGGGGCGCACACGGGTGGGCGATTGCCACTGGCGCAGATGGGATGGCAAGTCCATGACTGTTTATAGGGGGGCGGGACGGAGTCTGTACAACGCAGAAAATTGATACGCAAAATTGAAATTGTGATTTGGGAGGTTGGGTGAATTTGGGCAGTGGGACGGGTGGATCGGAGTGGAGTGGAGGGTTGATTTTAACGCAGAGGGCACAGAGTTCGCGGAGAAGAGACGGAGAGATCGCGGTGCGGACTTCACCGCACACAGACTGAAGTCTGTGCCACTAAAGAAAGAGCATATGAAGAGGGAGATGCGTGGCTTGAGGGCGCCTATTTAGAATTTGGTGGGTTCGGTTAGGTGGAAATTTTTGACTTTCATGGCGGGGACGACCATTTCGAAGGCTTCTTCGGCGGTCGCGCGGGAAGCGGGAGACATGGCTTCGACGTTTTGCAGAAGTTCGATGAGGGATTGGTTGAAGCGAAAATTGCGGACGGCGCTGGTGATCTTTCCCTTTTCGACGAGGTAGAGGCCGTCGCGGGTCATGCCGGTCATGATTTTTTCGTAGGGATCTACTTCGCGAATGTACCAGACGCGGGTGACGAGCAGGCCGCGATCGGTGGAGGCGATCATTTTTTCCAGTGAGGAGTCGCCGCCGCTGAACACCAGGTTCATGGGGGCTTCGCCGTATTCGTTGGGCAGAGCCAAACCGTGGCCGGTGGGTTTGGTCTTTGCCTTTTTTGCGCTGGCGCGCGAGTACACGAGATTTCTTGGAATGCCATTTTCGACCAGATTTGCGCGCTGGCGTGGTATGCCTTCGCCGTCGAAGGGCGCGCCAAGTTGCTCCGGATGGTAGGCATCGTCGGTGATGGAAATATTTTTGCCGAAGAGCGGTTTGTTCATGCGTTTGAGAAGGCAGGAGCGCTGGTCGGCTACGGCGGTGGCGGCAAAATCGTAAAACAAGAAACCTACCAGATCGAGAACGGCGGCCGGTTCGAGAATTACGGTGTATTTTCCAGGTGCGAGTTCCTGCGCGTCTTTCGCCATTTGCGCTTTTTCGCTGGCGCGGGCGGCGAGTTTTTGCGGATCGAAATTGCGAACGTTGCCGGAATTAGCTTTGTCCCAGCTGGCGGCGGGTTCGTCCTGCATGGTGATGGAAAATTCGGCTTCGGTTTGGCGATGAGTGGCGAAGAGACCGCGGGAGTTGGCTAGGGCGTGTTGCGATTGGCCAGTGGAGAAAATTCCGGCGGCGACTTGTCCGTTGCGAATTGCCAAGTCGCAGGATTTTTTTACGGCGCGGGCGCGGTCTTCGGGAGTGGTGGCGGCGGTTTCGTTGGCGAAGCGATTGACTTTGCGATAGCGCTGCTTGCCGGGCATCGGCAGCAGGCCGGGAATCTTTGGCTGGCTATGCGCAAGCTGCAGAGAGGCTTGTACCGCCGCTCGGAGAGAGTCTTCGTCGAGGCGATTGGTGGTGGCGCGAGCAGTGCGGCCGTCTACGACGGTTCGAATCGAGATGGTGACGCCGTTTTCGGCTACGTTTTGGTGAATGGCGTTGTTGGCGAAGCGCGTGAGGGCGTCGATAGTTTCGTCAAGCTGGGCTTCGGTTTCGTCGGCTCCGGCGATTTTGCCGAGGCGCAGAACGGCGTCTAGGCGCTTTTTCAGGTCGCTTTCGGACGCTAGATGCGTTTCGGTTTTGCCGGTTTTTGATTTTTTCGCCATTCGAATGGTCATCGTTCAGATCAGTGGCCGGAAAACGCTACTCCCATTTTTATATTGCGAAAACGGGCGGGCGATGCGCCGTGCCCGGTGCCCATGGTCTGCATGGGCTGACCTTTGCCGCAATTTGGCGTGCCCCACAGCGTCCAATACTCTTTGCCGCAAATTGCGTCACAGCTGTTCCAAAATTCGGTGGTGATGCCACTGTAGCTGGGATTCTTGAGCATACGAACTTTCTTGCCGCCTTTGATTTCCCAGCCGATTTCGGTGGAAAACTGAAATTGATAGCGGCGGTCGTCGATGGACCAGGAGCGGTTGGTTTCCATCCAGATGCCGTCGTCGCTGCCGGCAATTAATTCTTCGGGCGAACCGCTGCCGGGCTTGATGCTGATATTGGTCATGCGAATGATGGGCAGACGATTCCAGCTTTCGGTGCGCATAGTGCCGGAAGAACGATTGAGGCTGATCAGCTGGGCCATTTCGCGGTTGGAGAGATAACCGCGGAACTGGCCGTCCTTGATGATGTCGGTGCATTGCGCGGGGACGCCTTCGTCATCGTAGGCGAAGGTGCCGAGGCCAGGGCCGTGTTGGAGGCGGGCGTCGGCGACGACGTTCACGATTTCGGAGCCGTACTTTAATTTATTCAGTTTATCGAGAGTGAGAAAACTGGTGCCGGCGAAATTCGCTTCCTGGCCGAGGACGCGATCGAGTTCGATGGGGTGGCCGACGGATTCGTGGATTTGCAGGCCGAGCTGGCTGCCGTCGAGCAGGAGCGTGCCGGTTTTTTCCGGGCATTGCGGGGCGGAATGGAGCGCGACGGATTCTTCGGCTACGCGGGGAGCGTGTTTCAAGAGTTCGAGAGATTCGATTAATTCATAACCGGCAAGCTGGTATTGGCCGCCAAAACTGTTTGGGTAGGAGCGTTTTTGAATTTCAGTGCCTTTGAAGGAAGTGGCGACGATGCCGCAGCCGGAGATTACTTTGCGCTGGTGAATGCGCGAGCCGATGCTGGAGGCGTACCAGGAATCGATTTTGCGGAACTGCATATCGGTTTCGGTGAGGGTGACGCCTTTTACGACGCGCATGGCGGCGTCGGCTTTGAGAAGCAGGTCGAGTTGCGATTCCAAAGGAATTTCGAAGGGATCTTTTTGCAGCGGCGCCTGCCAACTGTCAATGTACGCGTTTTCCGGGACCATTTTTACTTCGCCACGTTTCGCGAGGGCCGAGGCTTTGGCGATGGAGACAGCTTGCGCGGCGCAGGCTGAGACGCCTTCGCGGGTTAATTTATCGGTGGAGGCAAAACCCCAGGCGCCGTTGGCCAGGACGCGAATGCCGATGCCGATGGATTCGAACTGGGCAAGAGTGCCTACCGCGCCGTTTTTTGTGGTTAGGTCGCGCTGGCGGATGTGCATGGAGCGGACGTCGGCGTACGTGGCGCCGCGGAGTTTGGCGGTGTCTAGCGCGGTGGTTGTTAGGTCCCACATGGAAGCACCAGATTAATTTTTAGAATTGTGCAAAAAGAAAGGGCGCAGCATGCTGCGCCCCTACAAAAAGAGGTGGTGCGAACTATGTGCCTTCTTGCCATGAGGCCAGGTAATGCTCTTGTTCGGCGGTTAGTTTGTCTAGTTTGTGGCCCATGGATTCTAATTTGAGGCGGGCGATTTCTTTGTCCAGGTCTTCGGGAACGACGTAGACCTGCGCTTTGAGATTCTTGGCGTTCTTCACGAGGTATTCCGCGGAGAGGGCTTGGTTGGCGAAGCTCATGTCCATCACCGAAGCGGGATGGCCTTCGGCACTAGCGAGGTTGACGAGGCGACCTTCGCCGATCAAATTGATGCGGCGGCCGTCTTTGAGTAGAAATTCATCCACGAGCGGGCGCACTTCCCGTTTGCCGCTGGAAAGTTTTTCCAGGGCGGGAATATCGATTTCGACGTTGAAGTGGCCGCTGTTGCAGATGACCGCGCCGGACTTCATGTGCTCGAAGTGTTCCCCGCGAATAACATTTTTGTTACCGGTGACGGTGATGAAGACGTCGCCTTCTTTTGCGGCGTCGGCCATCGGGAGAACGCGGAAGCCGTCCATGACGGCTTCGATTCCCTTCACCGGATCGATTTCGGTGATGATGACGTCGGCGCCGTGACCCTTGGCGCGCATGGCAACGCCGCGACCGCACCAGCCATAGCCGGCGATGACCACTTTGAGTCCAGCGAGAAGCAAGTTGGTGGCGCGAATGACGCCGTCGAGAGTGCTCTGTCCGGTGCCGTAGCGATTGTCGAAGAAATGTTTGGTTTGCGCGTCGTTGACGGCGATGATCGGATACTTCAGCGTGCCATCTTTGGACATGGCGCGAAGGCGGATCACGCCGGTGGTGGTTTCTTCGGTGCCGGCGATGACGTTGCTGACGAGATCGGTGCGCTTGGTGAGGAGCATAGTGACGAGGTCGGCGCCATCGTCCATGGTCATTTGCGGCTTGTGGTCGAGCGCGGCCCGCAAATGGGAATAGTAGGTTTCGTTGTCTTCGCCCTTGATGGCGTAAGTAGGAATGTTGAAATCGCGATTGAGCGAGGAAGCGACTTCGTCCTGCGTGGAGAGCGGATTGGAGGCGCAGAGAACAACGTCGGCGCCGCCATCGCGTAGAGCGATCATCAGGTTGGCGGTTTCGCTGGTGACGTGAAGGCACGCTGAAACGCGCAGGCCCTTCAGCGGCTGCTCCTTGATGAAACGCTTGCGGATGATTTGCAGCACAGGCATTTGCTGCTGTGCCCATTCGATTTTGCGTTTGCCGGCATCGGCCAGCGAAATGTCTTTTACGTCGCCCTTCTTGAGTTCTGCTGTCGCCACAGACTAGCTCCTTTTTGAGTTTCTGAAATTTGCGAATGAAAGCTAAATTGCGATTGTGGAGCCGTCAGCTGCGGACGGCTACTTCCGCGGCTGCACCGGCGGCCTTGCGCAGCGCGTCGGCGCGATCGGTTTTTTCCCAAGTAAAACCGGCGCCCTTGCGGCCAAAGTGGCCGTAGGCGGCGGTGTCCTTGTAAATTGGACGGCGCAGATCGAGTGTTTCAATGATCGCTTTGGGAGTGAGCTGGAAAGTTTCGCGCACGACTTCGGTGATTTTTTCTTCTGGAACGGTGGCGGTGCCGAAACTGTCTACCATTACGGAAACGGGCTCCGCGACACCGATGGCGTACGCGAGTTGGACTTCGGCTTTGGTGGCAAGGCCGGCGGCGACGACGTTTTTGGCGATGTAACGCGCCATGTAGCAGGCGGAGCGGTCAACTTTGGATGGATCTTTGCCGGAAAAAGCGCCGCCGCCGTGACGGCTGTATCCGCCGTAAGTGTCCACGATAATCTTGCGGCCAGTGAGACCCGCGTCGCCCATGGGACCGCCGATGACGAAGCGCCCTGTTGGATTGATGTAATACTTGGTGTTCTTGTCGAGCATCGCGACGGGGACGACGGGCTTAATGACGTGTTCGAGAACGGCGTTGCGGAGGTCGTCGTTGGAAACGGTTTCGCTGTGCTGGGTGGAGATTACGACGGCGTCCACGCGGAATGGCTTGCCGTTGCGGTACTCGACGGTGACCTGCGACTTGCCGTCGGGCCGGAGGAAATCAACTTTTTTGGATTTGCGAACTTCGGAAAGCTTGAAGGTGAGTTGGTGAGCGAGTTGGATGGGCATAGGCATCAACTCGGGCGTTTCGTCGCAAGCGAAGCCGAACATGAGGCCCTGATCGCCGGCGCCTCCCGTGTCCACGCCCATGGCGATGTCCGGGGACTGGCGCTTTACTGTGCACATGACAGCGCAAGTTTCGGAATCGTAGCCGAACTTGGCGCGATCGTAGCCAACACCGCGAATGGTGCTGCGCACGAGCTCATCGTAATCAATGTGGGCAGTGGTGGTGATTTCACCGGCCACGACCGCAAGGCCCGTGGTGACAAGAGTTTCGCAGGCGACGCGACCCTTGGGATCCTGCTTCATCACTTCATCGAGCACGGAATCGGAAATCTGATCGGCGATTTTGTCTGGGTGACCTTCGGTTACCGATTCCGACGTAAATAGAAAATTCTTAAGTCCTTGGCTCAAAACGAACGCTCCTCTGGGGTTAGCGGTCCTCTCCCGGTCAAGTTCATTTCAGGTCGAGCCTGGAAATGGGCTTTGTGGAAGTGCAGCTATGCCCGTGCACAGTTCGATTTAACAACTAGATGTCACGCACTACGGCGCCTGAAGGCGCGTTTGCCCGACTAACCAAAATATCATCCCGGAGGCATTGCAGGCAACGAATTGAATTAAGCGGTCAAATTCAGCATTAAACGGGAAAATTCAGCATTGAATGGAGATTGCCGGCAGCGGAGTTGTGGGGCTTCGCCCCGCACAGCTAGTATGTAACCTGCCTGGTCGGTTTGCTCTAAATCAGGCGGCGTCTTCGTCGGGCTCTACTGTTAGCTTGCCTTTAGTTTTTTTGGCCATTAAATAGGAACGGATGAAGGGGTCGATGTCGCCGTCGAGGACTTTGTCCACGTCGCCTACTTCGAATTTTGTGCGATGGTCTTTGATCAGGCGGTAAGGCTGCATTACGTAAGAGCGGATCTGGCTGCCGAATGAAATATCCATTTTTGTTTCATCCAGTCTGTCGGTTTCATCCTGGCGCTTCTTGATTTCCAGGTCGTAGAGTTTTGAGCGCAACATTTTCATGGCCATTTCGCGATTTTTGCCCTGGCTACGCTGCGCCTGGCAGGCCACGACCACGCCGGTGGGAAGATGCGTGATGCGGACGGCCGTTTCCACTTTATTTACGTTCTGGCCGCCCTTTCCGCCTGCGCGGTAGGTGTCAACTTTTAGATCGTCTGGCTTGATGTTGATTTCGATGCGGTCGTCCACTTCCGGAATTACAAAGACCGACGCAAACGACGTATGGCGCCTTGCGGCTTGATCGAACGGCGAGATGCGTACGAGGCGGTGAACGCCGGTTTCTCCCGCCAACATGCCGTAGGCGTTCTCGCCGGAAAACTGAATGGTGGCGTTTTTGATTCCTGCTTCCTCGCCTTCGGTTTCATCGAGCACCTCGGCGTGTATTCCTTTGCGCTCGGCCCATCGGAGATACATGCGAAACAGGATCGAGGCCCAGTCCTGGGATTCGGTGCCACCTGCGCCAGGCTTGATGGTCATGATGGCGTTGAGATGATCGCTTTCGCCGGAAAGAAGCGTGCGTGTTTCGAGTTCGGAAATGTAGGTGTCGGCGTTGGTCAGCTCACGGTCTAGTTCTTTTAATAAATCTTCGCGCTGCTGAGCGTTGCTTTCTTCTTTCGCAAGGTTGATGTAAGTATCGATGTCGCCGACCAGTGAAGTGAGCTTGGTGTCGGCGGAAATCTGGTCGTCGGCGCGTTTGCGTTCGCGGAGCACAGCTTGAGCCTTCTCCTGATCGTTCCAGAAATCCGGCTGTGCGATTTTTGCTTCGAGCGATTTCAGTTCTTCGCGGAAATGCGGAACGTCAAAGATAGCTCCGTACAAGAGCGATGCGCTGCGTCAGGCCTTCGTAGTGGTATTGCAAATCTTCAAGAATCATGTTTTTTCCCAGAAAGTTGCTAATAAAAGAATAACCGAAACCAGTACGCACATCCAGGCGAACCAATCGCCGAAGCGCGTATAAAGAGTGGTGTCGGTGCGAAAATCGTATGGCAAATCAACGGCTCCGCGCATATCGCGTGGGATGTTTTCGTACATTTTGCCATACGGATCGATGGCGGCCGTGATTCCGCTGTTGGTTACTCGCAACACCCAGCGTCGGTTTTCCACCGCTCGGACGCGAGCCATGTGCAGGTGCTGCACCGCGGCGGCGGATTTTCCGAACCAGCCGTCATTCGAAATATTAATGAGCAAGTTCGCACCACGGGTCGCGAATTCGCGAATCTCTCCTGGATAGATGGCTTCGTAACAGATGAAGACGCCGAATTTATAGCCGCCAGGAAGCGTTCCGATCGCCGCGACTTTGCCTTTGTGAAAACCGCCAACTTCGTCCGAGACACTTTGCACCACGCGGTGAATCAATGGGAAAGGCTCCTACTCACCGAAGGGGACGAGGTGACGTTTGTCATAGACAAACACTTTTTGGCCTTGCGGATGGACCAATAAAGCGCTGTTGTATGGCGCTTGTCCGATGTGGCCAGAAGAGAATTGTTCGGTTTTCCATTCGATGACGCCGGCGAGAAATGGATGTCCAGCCCGAATGGCGAGGCTCGAAGCGCGCTTGGAAAACTGATTGTCCTGCCAGGAAAAGGGCGCAGGGGCCTCAGGCCAAATGATCAGATCGGGGCGATGCCCGGAAGGCTGCAGGCTCAATTCGTCGAGTTCGTCGAGGTCGTCTTGGTGGACGGCGAACCAATTCGCCGGATACGAATCGACTTCTGGAAAATTCGGCTGCACGGCGCGGGCGAAGTGAGTTGCCCGGGCCTCAGGAACGAATCGGGCGCCGAGGAACATAACGCACAGAATTGCGGCCAGAGCAGCCATGATGATGCCCAAACGTTTCTTCAGGCTGACCGATTTGGCAGCATCCGCCCAGGCGAGCAGCGAATTGAATGCCGCCATTACGAATGACAAACCATAAATTCCCGTGATCATCGTCACTTGCAGCAGTGCGGGATTGGCCGCGGCGGAATAGCCGAGCAGGTTCCACGGAAAACTAATTTCCGGCAAATGCGCGCGCGCGAATTCCGATGTGACCCAAACAAATGGCGCAGCGATGCACGCTAACGCGACACTTCGGCTTGCGATGCGATTCACGGTCCATGTGAAACCTCCCGTGAGGATTCCCCAGACCATCGCGATCAACAGCAAGATTAGCCATCCGACGAGCCGCGAGGTTCCACCGTGAACCGCGAGTACTTCGGCAATCCACGGAACGGACGCGAACACAAATGCGACAGCGTGAAAGAAACCGCAGAAGTACGCGGCTTTCGACTTGGCGCCAAGTACCACCATCAGCAACAGCCCGATGCTGATCCAGGCATAAACAGGAAAATAGAGCCAGGTGAAGGACAGCGCGAGCCCCGCGCCAGTGACGGCGGAAAGAATCAGGCGAAACGCGGCCGGGAAATTTTTCTGGGAGTCGGGATGCAGCCAGTCCGGCCAATGGGACGCGGACATCAGTGCTTGATGATCGCTTTGAAGCCCGCGGTCTCGAGACCCTTTCTGGCGGTTTGCATGGCTTTCTGGTCCGCATACGGGCCAACCTGCACGCGATAATACTTATCGCTTTGCGGCGCTTGCACAAAAGCGGGGAATTTCTTCTTGCGAAGTTCATTGGCGATGGAAATGGCGTCAGACTCGGTGCGCAGAGCAACAACCTGCAATAAATACGACCCGCGCGGAATGGCAGGGGTTGTTACGTTCGAACGCCCAGCAGGCGACGAAGCAGACTTGGCGCTGGTGGTAATCGTTTTCTGCTGCGCGGAAGAAGCAGCCGGGGCGGGCTTCAAATGATCGTTCGAGGAATTCTTGTCTCCAGCGCGATAGAATTCCCATTCCGAACTTGGCGGCGTAGCGGCATCGGTCGCGGGATCACTATTGCCAGGAGTGCTGACAGGACTTTTGTTCGGCTTCGCGGAGGGTTCAGGCTTAACAGGCAATAAAGTGTCATTGCCATGCGTGGACGCGGCGCGCACCTGCGCGTCGAGCTGATTGCGTCCCATCACGTAGCCCAGCGTAAAAAACACGCCGGAGAACAGCAGCATCAGAAAAAACAGACCGATGACGTGCCGCCCCTCCAGAACGCGTTCCCCCGCGCTGGATTTCCTGCTAGCCATACTTATTTTTTTACCCCACCCAAACTCTCGACCCAGCTATTAATAATATCTATGGGCAGCGGAAACACAATCGTTGTGTTCTTCTCGACACCTATCTCGGTCAAAGTCTGCAGATAGCGCAACTGGATAGCGGACTTCTGCGTCTCAAGAACTTTGGCGGCGTCAGCGAGTTTTTGCGAAGCTTCGAACTCACCGTCAGCGTGAATGACTTTGGCGCGGCGTTCGCGTTCGGCTTCGGCCTGGCGAGCGATGGCGCGCTGCATCTGTTCGGGAATGTCCACCTGCTTGACTTCGACTTTGGTGACCTTGATGCCCCAGGCTTCGGTATCCTGATCGAGAATGATCTGCAATTTGCCGTTGACCTTGTCACGCTGGGAGAGAATTTCGTCCAGGTCAAATTGTCCGACCACACTGCGCAGCGTGGTTTGCGCCAGCTGCGAAGTGGCATACTGAAAATTTGTGACCTGCGACAACGCCAGATTGGCATCCACAACGCGGAAGTAACATACCGCGTTTACTTTAACGGAGACGTTGTCGTGAGTGATGATGTCTTGCGGCGGAACGTCGAGCGTTTCGAGGCGCAAACTGATGCGATAAAGGGTTTCAATGGGCCAGAAAACAAAATTCACTCCGCCGCTTTTGGCTTGCGGCAGCAGACGTCCGAGCCGAAGAACTACACCGCGTTCCCATTCTTTGATGACATAAAGCGAGTTCTTGACCCAAATCAGAAACACCAAAATTACAAATGCGATGCCCAGTAAGCCTATGTTCATCTGCGTCCTCCCGGACCTTCTCAGTTACGCTAGCTTGAAACTTTCGCGGCGCTGTGCGATTCCGCTGGTTCTACGTACAATTTCAGCCCGGCGATTTTTCGGACGCGCACTACGGCCCCCGCTGCGACGTCCCGTTCGGCGATCGCGCGCCAAGTCTCGCCATGGATTCGAATCATACCTTCCACGCCACTCGTGAGTCCGGAAATTGCGATTCCCTGCTCGCCCAGCATTTCTTCGGCGCCTACTGCCTGCTTCCATTTGCGCGAGCGCAACACCAGCCGCATCAGGAACACGCTGATGAGCGCGAATGGCAACGTCACCGATATTGCCGTGCCGACGCTAACGCCACCCGAAGTTAGAGGTGAGCGAATCAGAAAAATTGCGCCAAAGATCATGGAGATCACACCGCCGGCCAGCAGAATTCCGTGGCTAGTGTACTTCGCTTCCAGCACGAACAGCGTCACGGCAATCAGGATTAATAAGATTCCAGCGAGATTCACCGGCAACAGGTGCATGGCATAGAGCGCGAGCACCGAGCAGATTCCGCCGACGACGCCGGGCACGACAGCGCCAGGATGAGTGAATTCAGCGTACAGACCCAGAGTTCCCAAAATCAGCAGCAGGAAAAACATATCTGGCTCGACGATGCGCGCGAGAAACTTTTGCCGCGCAGAGAGTTCGAACGATACACGCTGATAATTTGCGATGGCCAGAGTGGTCTTCGTGCCGTCAAAGCGCGTCACGGTCTTACCATTCAAATCGCGCAACAATTCTTCCGGTGTCGCCGCGACGTAATCGATGAGCTTGCCATCGAGCGACTCCGTTTCCGTGAATGCGCGCGCGTCGGCGACCGCGGTTTCGGCGAGCTTGGCATTGCGTCCGCGCTTTTCCGAGTAGCTGCGCAGAAACGCCATGGCATCATTCATGATTTTCTTGCGCAACGTTTCGTCCACGCCAATCGTGAATCCGCCGATGGCGATGATTGGCGAAGCAGCGCCGGTACGCGTGCCCGGCGCCATTGCAGCCACGTCCGCGCTCAACAAAATAAAAAAGCCGGCCGAGGCGCCGCGCGCTCCCGTGGGTGAAACGTAAACGGCTACGGGAACCGGCGAAGCGAGAATGTGCTGAATGATGTCTTTCATGGAGTCGCTCAGGCCGCCGGGCGTGTCCATCGTAATGAGGACCAGGGCAGCGTTGCGGCGCGCGGCATCCGCGAGGCCTTCCTCAATATACGTAGCCAGGACGGGTTCGACTTCACCGTCCAGCTTCAAATCCATCACGATGGGCTGAGCGGTGTGTTGTTCGGCGTGAATCGGTCTTGCGACGCACGAGATGAGAAAAAACGCCGCGGCAATTCCTGCGAGGATTTTGAAGTTCGACTTGCGCGAAACTAAATACCACTTCATGGTGTTTTCGACTGCGCGTTTCCGTTCTGCAAATGCTCCTGCAACTGACGGGCTTCGGTATAGTTTGGCGCAATCTTCAGGGCACGCGCTACTTCCGCTTTTGCCAGGTCGGGCTTGCGTTGCTCGAGATAGATTCGGGCGAGCGTAGTGCGATCGACCGCCGAATCGCGCAGTTCAAGCGCAGCTTGCAATTCCTGAATGGCTTCGGTGCGCTTGTTCTTGCGGCGGTACATTTCGGCCATTCCGCGATGTGCGGAGGCGTCATGCGGGGCGGTAGTCAGCGCGGCGCGAAACGCCTGTTCCGCCATGTCCAGTCTTCCCGCAACCAGCTCTTGCCGGCCTTTGCGCACCAGCGACGATGGCGAACTGGCGGCGACCGACGCGGTAGCGCCGCTATTGCTATCGGAATCGTGCGAAGCGATTTCTAGCTGCAGCGTAGCGGTGTCCAGTTCGGTGGTAATGCGTTGCAGCCTGGCAAATGTTTCCGGCTTCACCGCAGGCAGCGCGTTTGGACCAAACGACTCCGCCGCGGAGTTGCGTTCCTCGTTGGCTTCGGACTTGTTTCCAGCTTTTTCCAATGCGTAGATCAAAAGTGCGCGATCTTCAGGATTTTCCGGCTCGCGGTCGGAAGCTTCACGAAAATATTTCGCAGCGGTTGTCGTATCGTTGCCGCGCAAATACATCAGGCCGAGGTTAAACGGATAATCGTCTTCATCCGGGTCAAGATCCAAGGCGCGCAATAAACTGGAAGCAGCGGCGGTGGTGTCTCCGCGCCGAGCCTGCGCCACAGCTAAATTATTCAGAATTTCCGGCAGTTCGGCACCGGAGACAAACGCCTTTTTCAAGCGATCCTGCAGCGACAGAAAAACTTCCTCGGCTTTGTCCGGCTGATTCAGCAGGAGGCGGCAGACTCCCATCGTGAATGTCGCCTCCGTCACCCGGTAATTTGCGGCCGGGACATGCGCGAGCCACGGCAAAGCAGAATCGCAATCGCGCCTGGAGAAATACGCCTGGCCAATCGCGAACGCGGCCTCGGGCCATTCAGGCTCGAGTCGCGCGGATTCGCGCAGTTCACGCATGCGCGCGTCGTCATCGTTTGCCTGCAACCCGCGAATGTAGTGTTCAAATGCATCCAGTCGCAGCGGGCGCTGCGATTTTGAAAAGTCCGCGAGATTCAGAGGAAAACCTTTGTCGTTGGCGGCGAGCAACTTCCAGGTCAGCGTCGCGTGCGATTCCATTAGAGAGTCGAGCGGTCCGCTCTGCCGAATCGGAGCGGAGAGCGATGTGGGATTGACGCGCAGCAATTGCACTTCGATGGCCAGCGACTTGCCATCGGAATTAAACTTCCCGAAGACCACAAAGTCGGCATCAAGATCCGCAGCAATGCGCAGCATGGTGGCATGGCTGAATCGCGCGGCCGGGGGCAAGCCATTGCGGTCGAGTTCAGTGGTGCGCGCCTCGCGCGTATACACCTGCTGGCCCACAGCTGAGAGGCGCTGGATTGTCAATTCTTCCAGGCCTTCGCTTAGCCAGTCGAGACGCGGACTGGCACCATCGTTCTCAAATGGAAATACCACAAATATGCCTTGCGAAGCGGCGGCTAGCATGGGATGAACACTGGTGTCCCGTTGCGCGGCAGCAACATTCCCGCACAAAGTCACAGCAAAACCCAGGCACACGGCCAAGAGCGCCTTCATTGCAAATGTTTGGGGCATCAGAGGAATTGTAGCAGAGCGCGAATCGCAGCCAACGTGGATAGAAGCGCGGCGGTGCGGTTACGGCAACGTGGAATCGGGGTTCCTCGGCGCAAGGATCTCCTGCGTTTCCGGAAGGTTCAGCATCGCCGAAAAGGAGGGATCGGTTTTCACCTCGTTCATGGAGGCGTAGCCCTCTTCCTTGGCTTTGCGGAGATAGATCAGGCTGCGGTCAAAATTTCCAGCTTCGGCAAAAGACTTCGCAAGCAGGAAGTAGAATCGCCCGCGATCACTCACCGAGCGATCCTGCAGTACGGAGCCTCCGCGGGAGGAAGAGTGCTCGAAGAGTTGCGGATCAATCGCCAGCGCATGCCGGAAGGACCCAATAGAAAGTTCGTATTTCTTTTCTCCGAAATAGGCGTAACCCAGATTGCTGTACAACACCGCCATGTCGCTGCGCAGCTTAATCGCGCGTTCGTATGCGCGAACAGCTTTGCCGAATTTCTTGCGCTGATACCAGATGGTGCCAATGTTGTTCTGGGCGTCGGCGTAGTGTGGATTCACCTTCACCGCCTGCTGATAAGACTTCAGTGCGCCCGACAGTTCCGCCTGTTGGTGCAGTGCAATGCCAAGTTTGTTCCAGTAGACAGAATTTCTTGGATTCTGATCGGCGAGCTTTTTGTAGGAAAACGCCGCTTCGCGATATTCCTTGCGGGCCATCAGGATATCCGCCAGCTCTTCCGGCGTCAGCTTCTGGGCGGCAGACTGCGCTGACACCTGCACAGGAGCCTGAATGGGCGTCACATAATTTGAAGCTGGCGACGTGTCGTCAGTAGTTTGTCCTGCGGAGGGAATGCTGAGGCTTACGAGGATCAGTGCTGCTGGAACCGCCATCCCAAAGTGCGTCATGGCGACTCTCCCTTCTCCGGCGGCTTCTGCTTGTCGGAGTCCTTCTTCTTGCCTCCAAAGATACCAAAAACCTTTTGTAAAGGGTTCTTTTTCTTTTGTGGAGCGGCTTCCGGCCCAGGGGGGAGCGGTTTACCATCCGGGCCGACGGCGGGAGTCTCGGCGTTAGCGGAAGGGAAAGTTCCAGTCTTGGGCAAATCGGCCGGTTGTTTTGGTGAGCCTCCGCCAAAAATGTGCGACAGCAAGGATCCGGTCGAAGAGATGACTCCGTGTCCGCCACCATGCAGTTCGCACATTTGCGTCGGCGCCGAACCAGACACGTAAATTTCTTCTCGTGGGGACGGGCAGCTGGACGTCGCCAATTGCGACGATTCCGGGTCAATCATCACGGACTGCACGCCCTGCGGCATTGCGAAGTCCTTCACGTTCTTGTACGCGGGCAACAGCGTGGCTTTTTTCATGAACTCGGCCCAAATCGGCGCGGCAGTAGCTCCGCCGGCCAGTCCCAGGTCGCGATTGTCGTCAAACCCAATCCAGATCACGGTAACCAGGTTCGATGTGTATCCGGCAAACCAGCCATCGCGCGATGTTCCGGTCTTCCCTGCCGCGGGCAAGGAGAATCCCCTAGCGCGAACCGTGGCTCCGGTTCCTTTATTCAAGACATCTATCAACAAACTGGTGACCAGATAGGCCACACGCTGATCGAGCACCGGATGCGTCTCCGGGGATGTTTGTTCGAGCACCGTGCCGTTGGCACTGACGATGTCGTGCAGGAATTGCGGCTCGGCGCGAACTCCACCCTGCCCAAACGCGGTATAACCCGCGGCGACATCCACTGGCGTCATTTCGTAAGCGCCCAGCGCGACCGCCGGAGTGGCGCGAATATTATTGCCAAGACCCATTTGCCGCGCGATCTGAACCACGCGGCCATAGCCGATCATTTCTGCAACTTTTACCGTGGCCACGTTCAGTGAATTGGTGAGGGCTTCGCGTACCGTCACATGCCCCATGAACTTCTCGCCGTAATTATTGGGCGTGTATTCCTGTCCGTCGAACTCAAATGTAGTTGGCTCGTCATCCACTGGCGTCGAGGGAGTCACGACGGGCTGCACGCCATCTACTGCGTTGTCGAAAGCGGCGGCATAAACGAACGGCTTAAACACCGAGCCGGGCTGCCGGTGGGCAATCGCGTGATTCAGCTGACTCTGCCCGTAGTCGCGGCCGCCGACCAGTGCCTTAATTTCGCCGGTGTGTGGATCGAGGGAGACCAGCGCCACCTGCACTTGAGGGATCGATTCTTTTTTGCCTTTTTTCGCGTTTTCTCGCTTCCACTTGGCGTATTTCTTCTCTAGCAGAAGGTCCACATTCTTTGCGCCGCTTTCGACCGCCGCGGACGCCGCGCGTTGCAGCTCCGGGTCCAGCGTCGTGTAGACGCGGTAATTCTGACTGAGCAGGTCGTTCTCCGAATATTTGTCCAGCAGGTGGTCTTTCACCATGTCCACAAAATATGGCGCTTCGCTGGATGTCGCCGAGGTGTGCACGATTTTCAGAGGCTCGCGTTTGGCTTCCTGCTCGTCCGCCACGGTGATGTATTTGTTGTCCACCATCTGCGGCAGCACGCGATCGCGCGATTGCAAGCCGCGCTCCGGATGGCGGTCGGCCGAAGAATAATAATTTGGCGCGCGGATAATGCCCGCCAGAAACGCGCATTCGCCGAGGGACAATTGGCGCAGGTCTTTGCCGAAATAGACTACGCTGGCTTGGGCAAATCCGCGGACGCCAAAACTGCCGCGATTTCCCAGATACACTTCGTTGGCGTACATTTCAAAAATACGTTGCTTGGAATAACGCTGTTCCAGCTCGAAACTCAACATGGCTTCCGCGACTTTTCGCCGCCAGTTGCGATCGGTATTCAAGAAATAGGTCCGTGCCACCTGCATGGTGATGGTGCTGGCCCCTTGCAGGTGCGTGCCGTGCCGCAGGTCATTCCATGCGGCGCCAAATATGCGGATAAAGTCGAAGCCTGGATGCTCGAAGAAACGTTTGTCTTCCGCGGAGAGGATGGCGTTGACGAGGTTGGGCGGCAAATCGTCGTAGCGAACCGCTCGCCGTTTTTCCCTGGCGCTGTCAAACAGATTGGTGATCAGCTCCGGCTCGATTTCCGCTGAAGCCATTTCAGGTCCGCCACCGATTGGACGAATTGTCCGGATCGTTTTTCCAGCGAACTGCACTGCCAGAGCATTGCCGCCGGCAAAATAGGACAACTTCGAAGGCCGGATGTCCACCACATTACCGTTCACCGTATATTGGCCAAGCGACGCGTCATCCGCCTCTGGGCGGTAGCCAACTCTCTGCAGATAGGTGGTCAACTCATTGGCGGTGAATATCTCCGCGGGAGAAATCGTGACCGGCGCGGAGAAAATCTGGGTGGTGTTTTGCAGAACATTGCCAGAGAGGCGGGCATCGATCATGTGCCCGTATTTGACGTAGTAATATCCGAAGATGCTGGCCGCAATTAAGATACAACCGAAGACCGAGCCAAGCAGGATCAGTCCGTATTTTGACGTCCAGAATCCCTTTTGTATGCGGATACGCAAGGTTTCTCCAACGGGCTGAATACTTAGTGTCTCTTACTGTCCCAGTCTAGGATAGATGCAGAATCCTTGGAAAACGCCGTTCAGACGGCTGCAATTTCATCAGGTCAGGGATTTGTTTTCGCTGCTTGGCGTGAAATGTAAATCCACATGATAAAAAAGGAGATCTACCGGTACAGTATAGTCCACCACAATCGCCACTTTGCTGGTTGACGCGTTGACTTTGATATTTTCGCGGGTGGCAGGAATTTCCAGGTCCTGAACCGTCTTGAACACGGTATCGCGGATCTGTTCCTCGCTCTTATGCTCGACCACCGCGAATCTCGCGATTTCCTGAATTTTATCGTTCAGCTGGTACTCCGCGGAATACGGCGGGACCAGCTTGAAACCTGCATAAACTCCGAAAATCAAAATCGCCGTAACAATCAGCGCCTTGATCTTACCCGCGCCGCGCTGCGCCCGAAGTTCGCCCTTACCTTGTTGGATCGGAGACAATTTGCCCGCTCCTACAGTTGCTTTTGTTGGTTGGCCCTACGATTCGACGTTAGCACCGTCATTTCCGGCTGTCGATACTTCTGCCGGACAGTGTTGCTTGGAGCTAACCTCGGCGAAGGGACAGCTCTGTAGAATCTCTGCCTGACTCGAGGCGGCTAGTAGGCGCGTGCGAAAATGGCTCGCTCTTTTGCCGGCCGTCCGCAGTACACGCACTTCCCGGTCGGGGCCGCAGCGCCGATTCCCAAGACATCGTCCTGATCTATCGGAATGCAGCGCATGGTTGCGCGAGTCTCTTCCTTGATTTTTTCTTCGCAGTCGCCTGTGCCGCACCAGCCGACAAATGCAAACCCGGTCTCTACTGCCGTCTTGAATTCGTCGTAGGTCGCGGTGGCGTGGGTGTTCGAACGCCGAAAGGCCAGAGCCTTGTCGTACATGGATCGATGAATTTCGTCGAGCAACTTTTCAATGGTGGGCGCCACATCCGCGAGCGAAACGGAGACTTTGCCTTCTCTGCCCGGACGATCGCGCCGCGCTAGTACCGCTGCTTGCTTGGCGACGTCCTTGGGACCCAACTCCACACGCACCGGTACGCCGCGCATTTCCCAATCGTTGAATTTCCAACCCGGACTCTGACCTTCGCGCTCATCCAGCGTCACACGAATCTTGGCTTTCACCAATTGAGCCTTCAAATCCTTCGCTGCGCCGAGCACTGCGGCCTTCTCTTCGTCGTTCTTGAAAATTGGGACGATCACTGCCTGATACGGAGCAAGCTTCGGCGGCAGCACCAGTCCCTGATCATCGCCGTGCACCATAATGATTGCACCGATGAAGCGCGTCGAAAGTCCCCACGAGGTAGTCCAGCAATGCTGTTGCACGCCAGTATGATCGAGATATTTCACTTCGAAGGCCTGGGCGAAATTCTGCCCCAGATAGTGTGACGTGCCCGCCTGCAGAGCTTTTCCATCTCCCATCATCGCTTCGATCGAATACGTCAGATCGGCGCCGGCAAACTTTTCCGCGTCCGACTTCGCCCCTGGAATCACGGGAATCGCCGCTTCGTTCACGGCAAAATCAGTGTAGACGTCCAGCATCTGCCGGGTCTCTTCCATCGCTTCTTTCTGCGTGGCATGCGCGGTGTGCCCCTCCTGCCAGTAAAATTCCAGCGTGCGTAAAAATAATTTTGTACGCAGCTCCCAGCGCACTACCGAATTCCATTGGTTCATCAGCACCGGCAAATCGCGGTAGGACTGAATCCACTTTGACCACATGTGTCCGATGATGGTTTCGGAAGTCGGCCGCAGAATCAGCGGCTCGGCCAATTCTTCGCCGCCGCCGATAGTGACGACCGCGAGCTCCGGGGAAAATCCCTCGACGTGATGCTTTTCTTTCTCAATGAAACTCTTCGGAATCAGCAGAGGGAACGCCACGTTCTGATGGCCAGTCGCTTTAAAGCGGGAGTCCAACGCCTGCTGAATGTTTTCCCACAACGCCCAGCCGTACGGCCGCACAATCATGCAGCCGCGCACCGGCGCGTAATCCGCCAGTTGCGCTTTCAAAACCAGCTGGTTGTACCACTCGGAAAAGTCCTGTGCTCGTGTCGGAAGTTTTTCTTCAGCCATGCGGCGCTCTATCGTTCCTCAGCAGAAAAATTATGCATCATCGAACCAAAAAGCGTAACGGACGCGCTACACACTGTCAACGCGGCCCGTTGCCGGCCGAACACGCTGCCATCGCGCCTTATTCGGAAAAATTCCGAGCCTATTTGTGCGAGGGAAGCAGGACCAGTTCGTAGCGTTCCTTGAAAGTTCTCGCATCCGTGAAGAACAGCCATTCGCGCAGGTCGCCGCGATTGAGGTAACACCACGCCGTCCGGTCTACCGGGTCCCATTCAATCTTAGCGGAATAGGCACGCGCCAGATCCATTGCGTCCGGCGCCGAAATGTAATTGGCGGTGGGATTCGGCTTGTCGTTCAACCCCGTCGCCGGATCCTTGGCCGGCGGCCCGGCATACCAGTGATATCCGTACAGTGGAATTCCGAGTGACAACTTCGAGCGCGGGACCACTTTCAGCGCGAATTCAATATTTGTGACGGTCCAGTTCCAACCGGCGACAGGCCCCGGCATGGTCCACCGCGTATTCTGGTCATAGGTCATCAAGCACACCAAATCGACCGCGTCGGCGATGGCTTTCAAGTCGTACGCACCGCGCCAGTTTTCGTAGAGCCAAGCCGAAAAAGCAGTTTCGCTTCCCGGTCCGCCGGGTGCGTTCGGCACCGTTGCAATCGAAAGCTGCAAGCCTTCGCGGTGCAACGCGGCGGCGCTCTCCTTCACCAGCGCGGAAAGCGCGTCGCGATCCGTCCAATTGACGTTCTCAAAATCGAATTGAATGCCGGCGTAACCGTTCTCGTTACAGGCGCGGATGAGCGCATCCAGCATTCGTTTTTGCGCGGCGCCGTCGGCAAGAAGTTTGTGAAATTCAGCCTGTACAAACCCGGCGTTCACGATAATCGGCATCACCGAAACGTGATGCTGCCGGGCAGTTTCCAATACCAGCGGATTGGGTCCACCCGAAACCAACCCGTCCGCGGTTGCCGCATACCAGGCGGGCACAAGAATATCCACCTTATCCGCGTGAGCCAGAAACGAACGGACCGAAGCCGGGTCGCCGGTCAAATAAAACAACGATTTCGCCTGTTGGGCCTGAGCTTCTCCGCCAAGCAAGAAAACAGAGCAAAGAAAAAGGAGTGTGTGTTTCATAGCGACGCAGAGTCTAACGGATGATGCGCGCGAAGCGCAATTCGTGTTTGTTTGCCACAATCGAGTCATCGTTTCGACAAATTTTGTTTTTGCATTGTGTTTTTGCTCGTCGCACTTTGCAATTCGGGCCGTGCAGGGTAGCATCCTTCGCCAAGGTCTTCCTCTTGACTGCGAACAACAAGACCACACCGGCAGATCGAGCCACTCCGGTCCGCACCATCGGGTTTCTCCCCTTGCTAGCGATCTTCTACGGCTACACCGCCGGCGGGCCATTCGGCTACGAAGAAATCTTTTCTCAATCTGGCCCCGGCATGGCGCTCGTGTTCCTCACGTTTGTGCCGTTTTTCTGGAGCATTCCCATGTCGTGTGCCTCGGCGGAACTGAACAGCATTCTTCCGGTACAGGGCGGATTCTATCGCTGGACGCGCGCGGCTTTCGGTGACTTCTGGGGATTTCAGTGCGGCTGGTGGAACTGGACCGGGACATTTCTGCTGAACAGCCTTTACGGCGTGCTGGTCATGGATTATCTCGTACAGTATTTTCCTTGGCTTACCGGAAACACCAAGTGGGCGGGCGCCTGCCTCGTGCTCTGCTTACTTTCCTATTTGAATATACGGGGGATACAAATTTCCGGCTGGGTGTCCGTTGCCATGCTGATGGTCGTGCTGATTCCTGTAACGTGGCTGTGCATCGTGTCGTTGTTGCACTGGCACCACAATCCGGGGCTTCCGTGGACGCCACCGGGCAAACCATTTGGAGCAATCTTCGGAGTGGGGCTTGCCCTCGCGATGTGGAATTACGCCGGTTACGAGCAACTCTCGAGCGTCACCGCCGAAATGGAAAATCCGCAGAAAACTTTTCCGCGCATTCTTCTCTGGAACACGCCGATGAATATTCTCACTTACACGCTGCCCGCTTCGCTGGCCATCGCAGCGCTCGGCAACTGGCAGGAGTGGCAGACTGGCTACATCGTCGAAGCATCGCGCAGGATCGGCGGTGAGGCGCTGGGCATCGCGATGCTAGCCGCCTCGATCATCGGCACCGCTTCCCTTTCGAACAGCACCATCCTTTACACCACGCGCATTCCCGCCGCCATGTCCCAGGACGGTTATTTTCCCGCGTGGCTTGGCAAGATACATCCACGGTTTGGAACGCCTGCGCGTGCGATCGGTGTCTCTCTGGTGGTTTATTGTTTGCTTGCGAAATTCCCGGTCGCCGATCTCGTCAACATCTATATCTGGGCGCGCATCGCAACTTCCCTGCTTACTCTACTGGCCGTTTGGGGCATGCGTCGCAAACTTCCGAGAGCGGAGCGCCAGTTTCGCCTTCCTGGAGGCAGCGTTGGACTGGCTTGCGCAATCCTGTTTCCGGCAATTCTCTGCGGCGTAAAAGTTTATTACAGCGAACCGTTCGTATGGCGTTGGGCGCCATGGCTCCTGGCATCTGGTCCAGCTGCCTATGTCATTCTGCGCTGGGGCCTGGGCTTAAAACCGCATCCTCAGCGCATCGAAACATCGCTTAACCAAGTCTGACCCAGAAAAGTCCAACGCTATTTTCGCTGCAAACGCGCGTCCGGCAGGCTATTCGGGCAAATTCTCGTAGCAAACTCAGCGCTCTAACCGCATATTTGTCGTGGCCGCAATCACGATTCCAGGTACCTTTCTTCGATACGATGGCCCACATAAAGTTGCCAATTTATCCGTGGGGGCGTAAAACCTCGACCTGTAGGGCGGGGCAATCCTGCTGTTGCAGAGAGCGCACCGGCACGTTGCCAATCAGCGCAAAGACTTTCAGCACAAGTTGTGGGGCGTGGACTACGCCTTCAAGCGCAAACAGCGGGGCAGTTCGCACCTGCGCATTGCCCTTATCATTATGGCCATGAAAGTCGCCGCTCGCCGCCATCTCTCCGAATTTCGTGACAACTATCTCGCCTATCTCGCCCGCAACGATCTGGCGTTAAGGGCAGCATCCGCCGCCAAACGATTGTTGAAATGACCTTCCCGGTTACTTCACTTCTGGCGGCGTTTCTTCTGCCGGTGTAGACTCTCGGGCCATGCTCAAGACTACGCGTCGAACATTTCTAAAAAATATATCGGCATTCCCTTTGCTCGCCGGCTGCCCGCCAACAGTCGATTTGGCTTGCAAATTCTCTGGCTTTTCCTCTGACGAACCACACATTGTCTTCCCG
>WNFT01000921.1_pt1 | contig 24840 bp, 18 predicted proteins | sample 5400191 | NCBI WGS metagenome assembly WNFT01 (sample SAMN13153359, study PRJNA577476) | soil metagenome | isolation source: 80 cm saprolite under Madrone tree | place: USA:California | collected 2016-06-14 | reverse complement strand
GCCGTGCGCGTGAACGTGCAGCTGATCAAAGCAGCCAATGATTCCCATCTTTGGGCCGATACTTTTGATCGCAAACTGACCGACATCTTTTCGGTCGAGAGCGAGGTGGCAAAAGCCATCGCCGATCAGTTGCGAGCGAAACTCACAGGTCAGGAAAAGCAAGTTATCGCAGCAAGACCAACAGACAACGTCGAGGCTTACGATGCCTACCTTCGTGGCCTGGCTTATTATCTGAGAGCGCAAACCACACCGGCCAACTCTCTTGGCGCGCAGAAACATTTCAGAGAGGCTGTGCGGTTGGACCCGCAGTTTGCGCTTGCTTGGGCGCTGCTGTCAATGGTAGAGGCCCGGGGCTACATCGCACAGAATCTTCAACCAACGATCGCCCTACGTGAAGAGGCAAGGCAGGCGGCCGAGACCGCCTTTACTCTTCAGGCTAATCTCGGAGAGGCTGTGCTGGCCAAAGGATTTTACCACTATGCTTGTCTAAAGGATTATGACAGTGCGATCCGTTATTTTGAGCAAGCACGTCAGTTCCTGCCAAATAACAGCCGGATTCCTGAAGCGCTGGCGAAGGTCACGCGCAGGCAAGGCAAGTGGGACAAGAGCGAGGAATACTTCAACGAAGCCGAGCGGCTCGATCCGCGCGACGCTTACCTACTTGGTGAGCATGCATATTCCTATATTTCTCTTCGCCGTTTTCCCGAAGCGCTGCGGAAGCTTGAGCAGGTGCTCGATATTACACCAGAGGACGTGGATGCTTTCGCGCTAAAAGCAAGCATTGCACAAGCGGAGGGCGACCTGACACGAGCATCCGCACTGGTCGGTCCGCTACAGCTGAACGCTGCCGACACCCAAGCCTTAGAGGCACAAGTTTACCAAACGATTTTGGAGCGTCGGCCCGCGGAAATCATCCCTCGGCTGAAGGAAATACTTGGCACGCCCGATCCAACCCTAGGCTTCCTTAACGGCGAGCTGCGCTTTTGGTTGGGCTGGGCGCAAGAGGTTGCTGGCGATCACGCTGGCGCCCAAGCGACTTGGCGGCAGGCGCGCAACGAACTGGAACCTTTTCTCAAAGAACAGCCGGACAACTACAGTCTTCTTGGTGATCTAGCGCTGACCATGATGGGTCTCGGTGACAAGGCAAGGGCGTTAGCTCTGTCGGAGCGCGCGATGGCCGCGAATCCAATTGAGAAGGATGCGATGCGAGGCCCGGTCTCACTCGAGATCCTTGCGCGTGTGGCAGCACGTATGGGAGAACCCGACCGCGCCATCGCCGCTTTACAGAAGTTACTCGTCATACCGTATGCAGGTCCATTGGCTAACAACGCCCCGGTTACGCTGGCGCTGCTCCGGCTGGATCCAATGTTTGATCCGTTGCGGGATGATCCACGATTCCAAAAACTCCTCGCTTCGTCCGCGCTGAAATAATCCGGCCCCGATTTCGGGTTCGCCAACGCCAGACTTGTGCAGAGTCACGGCCGAAACCCGGTCTCAGATTGCTCCGCCAGGCTCTGTCACCACTCCCGGATCGTTTCGCGATCCGATGCTACACGCCGCTTTGACTCAGCGTCGGCGGCGGCGCGGCTTCGGCTTGCTAGGCTTCGGACCCGCCTTCCGTGGTTTAGGCCGTGCTTTTCTGCCGACGCCCGGACCCGGGTAAAGTGGTTCTTGTTCAGAAGCATTTTTCATAGTCACACGAGAAGTTTGATTTGATGCGTTTGTAATGTCACGCCTTTTTTACTGTTCGCCTCAGTCGGCGCTTCTCGAACGGGGCACCAAGACATTCCCGCCTGTCGAACATCAATTTAGGATAATTACGACTGCTCTTTGCAATAAAGTGCAGAAACAACTGAATGTATCCGCCGATGCGAAATCGTTCTCTCCAATGTTCAACCTCTGTTCCAGCGTAAACACATCCGTCGCCCTCGAACATTTCAACTTTGGTTTTCTTCAATTTAGGAGCTTTCAGATGCACAACCGACGGTCCAGCCCCTTCTGGAATCTGGACTGATATAGTTACCGAAACTTCGCAAGCAGCACGATCTATGTGTCGGGCCAGCGCTTCCCCTTTCGCATATTGCCGCGTATAGGAGAAAGTCGGCACCACATCGAATCCAACCAGTCGACTGACCTCCGGTTGGACCCATTGCAAGACCGCGTCTAACCCCGCGTCGCCACCGAGAGACAATGATGACGGACAGGCGCGGTCCTTCCAAAATCTGTTGTTGGCCATAAGAATGGCATAATACACTTTCAAATACTCCAAAATGGGCGTCGGCAGTAGGTTTTTGACTAACAGATAGCGCCTTTTGCGGAACCGTCTGGCGGTTCGAACGTAATAAGTGTGAGGATGATTGCTCATGCGAGCTCGTTCAACCCATGCGAGCTATGATAGCAGTCGTCGCCTTAACACGAATACACCGTAAGTGATTTTATCATTTAGAACGAGTGGCTGGTCGATGTCGCACCGGAAATCGTAAACATCGCACAGTTCCAGCGACGGAACCGAAGCGAGCAGTCGCCGAAATTGCCGTGGTGTGTACGTGCGCAACTGAAATTCGCTCCGCAGGCGAAGTTCTTTCCATCCGCGGCGCGCCACAAGCGAGACCTGACGGTGCTCGATCCGGCGCCGCAAATCCTTGCGTAGCACTCGCTGCGTTACGGTCACCTTCGTCTTTCCTCGCTTTCGCGTCCAGCGCTCTGACTCGCGTCTGTCGGCGGGCAACGGCAATAGATCCATACCGAGCACATAAATGCCGCCCGGACGAAGACTTCTGGCGATACATTCTAGATGCGCGCATGCCGCCTGCTCGATCAGCAAGTGTCGAAACGTATTAATAAGGCAGTAGGCCACATCAGCCGATCGACCGACCCGGAAATCGGACATCTCGGCCGCGAACGTGTCAGCATAAAGGCGCCGCCGCGTGAGCCGCCGTCGAAGATAGCTCAGCGCTGGCTGGCTTACATCGAAGCCGGTTACTTGGTACCCTCGGACAGCCAACTCGGTGATCAGTCGGCCACTACCGCAGGCTGGCTCCAGGAACCGACGGACCTCGAATCCGCAATATTTGCGACCTGCAGCCTCCATGAAGTCGGCCTCGGGCGAGGTGCGTGCCTGGAAGGCGATGTCGTAGTATTCCGGATAATCATACCAATTTGCTTGCGGGATTCGGCTTTGTCCCATTTGCTGACGGCGATCAACGCCCTGCCCGGCTTCGTGCCACAGATTCTTCAAATCAGCCCACGCGGAATCGGATGTCGCGAATGGTCTTTCCGCCAAAGCGTTGTTTCAATTTTCGCAGGATTTCAGACTTTGAAATCTGCTCGAGCTCGTAATGCAAAGCTGGTTGGAGCACGCGAACGTAGAGAATGCCTTCGCGCAATGCTACTGGAGCCGAGTGGGCGGCGATGAAGTCGCCGACGATCTTTGACCAGGCATCGATTACTTCTGTTTCGTGCAGACGCTCGCGAAGTCCCAAGCGCTGCATCAGTTTTGGAACTACCTGTGCCGGCGACTGCCACCGGTCGGCTTGCATTTTTCTCTCAGGCAAACCGCGCCATTCGGCGATGACGGCGGCACGAAGAGAGGGATTCATCAATAACTATCTAGCCACAGACGCCGTGCTGAGCAACGCCGAAGCATAGACACAGATTAAACACAGATTTCGAAAGAATAATCGGAGAGGCCTTGTGCAAAGCAGCTGTCTTTTTTTGATTCGGCGGTTGGCACAACCGCCGCTACAGTTTTCCGTCGCCTAATACTTTCGCCTCATGTGGCTCGGAAGAATATTCAGCTCCGTGCGGTACTTGGCCACGGTGCGCCGGGCGATCGGAATGCCGCGTTCGGCGAGAATTTCGACGATCTCGTGATCGCTCAACGGCGCGCCGCCACTCTCGTGTTTCACGAGGCCGAGAATTGCTTCTTTCACGCTGATGTTGCTCAGCGATTCACCGGTCGCGGTTTGATAACCCGACGTGAAAAAGTACTTCATCTCGAAAATCCCCTGCGGCGTAGCCATGTATTTGCCGGAGACAGCGCGGCTCACCGTGGTCTCGTGCACGCCCACGGTATCGGCAACTTCTCCCATGGTCATCGGCTTCAGATGTGACGGGCCATGGTCCAGGAAATCGCGCTGCCGCAAAACGATCTGCTGCGCGATGTTGAAAATTGTTTGCTGGCGTTGATGGATCGAGCGGATAAGGAATTTCCCGCTCCGGATTTTGTCGCGAATGTAATCTTTGACTTCGCCGCCCTGGGTATTGCCCGACGCGATGATGTCCTTGTACAGATTACTGATTCGCAGATGCGGAATCTGCTCATTGTTTAAGATGATCTGATACTCGCCATCCACCTTTTCCACTACTACGTCTGGCAACACATAGTTTTGCGGCGCCGCAGCGAAAACCTGGCCTGGCCGAGGATTCAGCCGCGCGATGTTGCCCGCAGCCTTTTGCACGTCCTCGACGCTAATTCCCATCCGGCGCGCGATCTCCGGAAAGCGTCGCCTCCCCAAGTCTTCCATGTGCTCGGACACGATTTTGTATTCGAGGCCATGTTCTCTTCCATCTCGCTGCAGTTGAATGAGCAAACACTCGCGCAAATCACGCGCGCCGACGCCCGCCGGATAAAAACTTTGAATCAGCCTCAGCATCTTCTCGAAATCTTCCCTTGGGATTCCCGAGTTCAGCGACATTTCCTCCGGCGTGCTTTGGAGAAATCCGTTATCATCGATGTTGCCAATAATTAGTTCCGCAGCTTTGCGATCGCCGGCACTGAGCACGCTCTGATTCAGTTGTCCGATCAAATTTTGTTGAAGCGTTTCCTGCACGGGAATCGAATCGAAAAGGAACTGGCGCTTATCTTGCGCTTCCCTTGAACTGCGAGGTCCGTCCGAACTGTAGCTGGCCGACTGCGCCATATAATCGCGCCATTCCTCATCCAGACTCGCCAGCTTCTGGAATTCGTCTTTGAAATTGTCGTCTGCGGAGGGTTCAGCCTCGCTGCGTTCGTCCGCGCCAAGCTGGTCTGATAATTCCTCGAGCACTGGATTTGTTTCCATTTCCTGTTGAACGAGGTTGCGCAATTCGAGCAGCGGAGTCTGGAGAATGAGCAGGCTTTGTTGCAGCTGCGGCGAGAGAACTTGGTGCAGGGCAAGACTCTGTGTCTGCTGCATTCCTAGTCCGGCCATACGCCGAGTTTACGGGCGCGGCGCGCAGGCATCAAGCAATTCGGCGCACGCGTGTCGCCGGCACTACAGCTTTCCGTTCACCATTATCCAGTCGATCAAGCCGTCGAACCCCACGATTTGCTCGAAAGGATTGTCGCGTTCACTGCATTGAACCGCTACGAGATCAGCGCAAAATCCTGGCCGAATTCGTCCGATTACGTTTTCCTGATGCAAGGCCATCGCAGGATTGACCGTTACCATTTTCAGAATTTCATCCGGCGAAATCCCAGGCTCGCTGCGCTGAAACGCGCGCATCTCGGCGAATAAGCTCAGAGTCTTGTTACTCGCGAGACTATCGGTGGCCAGACAAATGTTGAATCCCAGAGAGTGCAGCCGCTCGAAAGAGAATTGGCTGTGTTTGAAATAATCGTGACTGCGCGGGGAATGCACAACGTGGAATTGTCTCTTTGACCTTTCCAGCAGCTCGAAGTCGCTCTCTGCAACTTCATTTAGATGCACGATGATCCAAGACAGGTAGGCGCGATTGACCTCAATCGCCCGCGGGCGGCTCGGTGAACCGGCTCTACCAATCAAATGCAAGAACAGCTCCAGCGGCGTCTCATTCCCGCAGTCATCCATTGGCCGTCCGATCCCCTTCAGGAATTCGTAGAGCGGCCCCGACGCGTTGCGGAACATCTCCATCTCCTCACTCGACTCCGCCAAATGCGTGGTCAACAGAACATTAGCGCGTCCCGCAATTTCCTGGCAGCGCTCATACAGATTTTTTGACGCGGTGAATAACGCGTGCGGCGCTAAGCCCCAGTTCTGCGCGCACTTCAGCGATTCAATTGCAAGATCGACAATTTCGCTTGCGTGGTCCGGCGCGCGCACATCGATCAACTCCGCAAACCACCACGTGCGAATCGGTGAAGTAATCTGCGGAGCCAAATCTGGAAACGCGGTGAGATTCGCGATTGTCGTTGTGCCAAATCTTTTGGCCTCCGCGAACCCTTCGTTAATCGAGGCGAGATAATCTTTTGGCGAGAGCTTTGCTTTCTCCGCGTTGATCACGCGAATCCAATCGGTAAAAGCCTTTTGCGGCGCGATTTTGCCACGCAAACAGGTGTAATCGAGGTGGCAATGGGCGTTGATCAGCCCGGGCAACAGCGCTTGCTCGCCAAGATCGACGATTTCGCCGGCATTGCGCGTTTTGATCCCATCAAATTTTCCAACATCGACTATTTTATTTCCGGAAACGGCGACTGCGCCGTTGTCGATGGGCGCTCCATCCATCGTCACGACGGTCCGCGCACGAATGATCATTCGCCCTTCACCACTTTCCGGCATTCGGCGATCAGCAGATTGCACGGTTCCTGGCAGAGCAGCGGAACTGTAGCCGGGGTCGCTGACCCCGGCTCATGCAGCGCCTTAAGCTGATCACGCGCGGGATCAAACTTTTCATTCGGCAACTTTGTCGATGCGATCGCTCCGTCTACATCGCGTTTCCACAAGATGGTTCGCAGGCAGCCGCCATTAGATCGGCAGAAGTCCGCAACGAGATCATCGATCTGCGAATCGGAAATTTTTGCCGCCACGCGATACATTCCTGATTGTCGATCCAACGTCTCGCGCAAGGAGGTGGTTTGCAGCTGGTCGCGTTTCCAGGCAGCGAAGACAGCGAGCCTGCCGGGATAAAAATAATCCAGTGCGCGTATCAGTTCTTCCAACGTATCAAGCTCCAGCCGCCAGCCGTGACGTAAGTTGGGCGCGGTCTTGAGTGGCCGATAATTTCCCGCGTCATCATATTTTGCGATTTCGATGGCGTCTTCTGCATTTCGAAATGTCTGCAACTGATCCACCGATTCATCATCGCGGTGCGACAGGACAAAGCACCCGGTCATTATTTTTTGAACAAGAACTTGACCGAAAAAGAACGGTGCAGTCAGCGCAGCCTCGAGACATCGCTCGATAGAATTTGCCATTGCAAGTGAGTCCGGCAGCCTGCCGGATCGGGCGGCTCGCGCTAATGCAGACAATGAGCGATCAAGCCGCCTGCGCGCTCCAGAAATTGCCGGTCTTCGTCGCCGAACGCGTTCAAGTGATCGCTCTCTACGTCCAACATGCCGAGAATATGCCGGTGCTCATTCCTCATCGGAACAACGATCTCGGAGCGGGTGGTGTGAAAGGTGGGTAAATACCGCGGATCTTTGTGCACATCGCCCACGATGATCGGCTTGCCCGAGTCAAGCGCCGCGCCGCATAGGCCCTGCGTAATAGGGAAGCGTGCATATGCCGGTGGCTCGTTGCCGGTTTCGGCAAGAATCACGAATTCGTCCTTGATGATCTTGTAGACTGCGACCCACCGATATCCGCGCGCGGCGCGAATCATCTCCACCAATTGCTTCATTCGCTTTCGGGTGCACCCGCCGGCCAGCGCAAACCCCCCAATCTCCTGCAGCTTTTTGCAAGTGGTTTCCTTCATTTGCGGGAAGCAATCTCGCGCAAAAGAAACCGAGCGCGAGCACGATTTCAACTTTTTGCGTTCAACGCTTGCTCAAGGATGATATCGGCAAAACCGGGATCCGTGCCGATCGATGGCGCATAGAACAGCGAACGATTGTCGATCTTGTAAGGATTGCTGCGGAAAATCTCGCCGCGTGCTGCGTGCGAACCAGTTCTCGACCCGCCATTGGGAATCCCAAGCAAAATCGGAATGTCTTCGTAACTGTGTAATCCGTCAGAAATAAAAAACGGAACCACGACTACATTCCGGGTCTTCGTCAATTCCCGCCAATCGGCGACCAGCGGCGACTCTTCCATGTAAACGTTGAGCACGCTCGCGTATTTCCCGAGTGCCCGGATCTTTTCCGCCTCGCGTTTGGCCGCTGTCGCACTGTTTTCGTTCAAATCGGTTCCGTGTGCGACAATCAACAGTGTAGTGTCCTCGTCGGGAATATTCGGCGCGATTTCACGAGCCCGACGCAAAAGCAACTCGGTCATCATCGGGTGATTGCCAACCGGCTCGCAATACTTCCATAGTTGGCCGTTCGATCGTTTTGTGACGGGACCGTTCAACTCAAGCTCGCGCGGAACAACTGTCTGCGTGAAATAGCCTTCACTGATAAAATTCGGAACCACATAAACTTGGCGAATCGATTCCGGATCGAACAAAAACACCGCATCGCGCAAACTCGGTTCTTCTTTCCAGAACGCGGAGGCGACGTCCGCAAAAACTTTCCGACGCCGAATCTCAGCCGCGTGCGCTAGCGTTGGCGTACTGGAGTCCGGATTCACGGTCGATCCATGAGCAACAATGAGAAGGGCTGTTTTATCTTTCGAGGTCATGCAGATGACAAAACGTCGAACGCTGAGCGCTCAACGTCCAATGCCGAATCGTGTTACTTGCTGGCGGCTTTGGCTGCGGCAACGATCTTGTCGAAACGCTTATCACCGCGCAAAGAATCCCAGCATGGATTGAAGCGGAGATCGCCGTATGTCGGGCCGCCCGGGACCGTCGCCACAATTTCGAGTTGCTCGAGCGCACGGTCGTGCTCGCCCGTCCACGCGTAAACCAGTGCCAGGTTAGTGACAATCCGCGGTCCGTTGAGTGAGTCTTTGGCAATCGGCAGGAGCTCAACCGCGCGAAGTGCCTCGCGGATCGCGTCTTCTTTTCGGCCAAGCCCGGCATCAAAGTCGGCGGCTTGCGCGAAGTAGGCTTCATCCTTGCGCTTGTCGCCCCATGTCGCGTTCAGCCTTTTTCGCGCAGCTGCAAACACCGCCTGCGCCTTCTGCTTATCGCCGCGTAAACGCGCAATCAACCCGTCAGCCCAGCTCTCCGGAGGCTGCCCATCGAAAACGTCATCCGCCCACTCCGCAGGAGTAGCGGCCATCACCCGGTTCACCGCATCATAATCACGCAGGTAAAGAGCTGCGGTGAATCGAGTGTCCCATATTTCTTCAGTCGGACTAAAGTCCAGCGGCACTTGTGCGAGAAGAGCTTGAGCCGCGGCCAGATCACCCTTATCCAGTTTGATCTCAGCTAGCTGCATCTGAGCCCAAAGATCCCGTCCTGGTTGGCTCGCAGCATATTTTGGTAACAGCTGTTCCCATTCGTTATAGCGACGCATCTCACGATAAAGCTGGGCCAGGTGGTATGCGACCTCACTGTTGCGCGGATCAAGTTCGCTTGCTCTTTGAAAATTGGCGAGCGCATCGCCCCAGCGGTTTCGATGGCGATCAATCTGGGCCGCGATTCGAAGCACGTCCGAATCGTTAGGCAACATGCGACGAGCGACGGTCAACTCGTCATATGCGCGGTCGAAATCATTCACCGAAAAATAGTAGCGCGCCAGCTCACGGTGACCTTCGCCCAAGTCCGGGCGCAATCGTAATGCAGCGTCCGCCGCTTTCTTCGCCAATTCCAAATGCGTCCCCAAGTCACACTGCGTTTTCGCTAGGACGCAGTAGGCGAGCGCGAATGTTGGATCACGCTGTGTAGCCTTTTCGAGCAGTCCCACTTTTTGAGCCATGCTTTTCTCCGCCCCCTCCCAATTGCCCCAAACGTCGATCGCTTTTGCTTTAGTATATAAAGCATAGGCCACTGGATCGGCGGTCGGCCGTTCCGCCATCGCTGCTTTTTCCGCAGGAGAGAGCTTGGCTTGAAGTTGATCGGCAATTTGCTGCGCGATCTCACTCTGAATCGCAAATACATCTGTAACATCGCGATCGTAATGCCCAGCCCAAAGGTGTGTGTCAGTGAGTGCATCGATTAGTTGCACCGACACACGTACCTGGTCACCGGCTCGACCGACACTGCCCTCCACCACGTTACTGACACCCAGTTGCTGCGCGATCTCTTTGAGATTGCGCGTGATGCCGCTCTTATATTGCATGACTGAAGTGCGGCTGATCACTTTCAGGTCCTTGATCTTGGAAAGGTCCGATAGCAGTTCATCCTGAATGCCATCGGCAAAAAACGCATTCTCCTTTTCGTCGCTCAGGTTTTCCAGCGGCAAGACGGCAATCGATTTTTCTGGCAACGGCGCGTTTTCTGCCGCCAATTCTTGAAAACGAGGATCGTTGCGGAGCGGATCGAACATCGGATCGAGCCGGAGCAGCGCAGGAGTGAGCGGGCCCGCAGGGAAAGCGCCTGCGTACGGTATCGAGAGCAGTTTCTGTAAGGCGGCGATGGCGCGATCGGGTTCCCCCATCTGCGCCGCCACCCGAGCGAGGATCTCGATTGGAATAGGACCAAACACAGCGTCCTTCTCGATCGGGACGGCGGCCATTGCCTGCTCAGTCAGAGCGAACGCGGCGGCTTTCTCACCAACGCCCATATTGGTCAGCGAGAGAGTTCCGATGAGACTATAATTTTCCGGCTGTTTTTTGAGGAAAGGTTCCAGTTCGCTGCGCGCCTGTCGCCAACTTTCCTGAGCAGCGGCATGGTCGCCGGCAACTTCTTGGGCCCAGCCTAAGTAAAAGCGTAGTTCCCCATTGATGACACCCAAGGCTGGATCAGGCTTGGCCAGTATTTCCTTCAGCCGAGGGATGATTTGTGCAGGGCGGCGCTCCAGGATCGCTTGGTAAACGTGTGTTCCCAAGGCGTAGGGGTTGTCTCCGTTCGGATGCAGCGGAGCTAGGAGCGCAGCAGCCCGCGGCAGGTCGCCCTCGGCTTGTGCAATAGATGCCTTTAACGCGATGATAGCCGCGGTGGTAGCCACGTCGTCCGGCGTAATAATTAGAACCTGATCAAGCTTTCGCAACGCTTCGGGGAAACGACGAAGGGCGATATATGAAAGCGCGTGCTGGGTGAGCAGGTTAGCGTTGCGCGGGTCGAGCCGCTCGGCTTCATTAAAGTACGATTCGCTCCGGTCCCACTGGCCTCGCCTCCGCGCGACATAGGCCAGCGATTCAGGAATCTGGCTGCTATTCGGCAGGAACTGACGTGCCTGCTCAAAATAACGCACTGCGGTGTCGTAATCCTTCAGGCAGCCTAAGTGGTAATATCCCTTGGCCATCAGCGCTTCGCCGAGATTGGGTTGAAGAGTGAGCGCTGTTTCGGCTGCCTGCCGTGCCTCTTCGCGGAGGGCGACCGTTGGTTGAAGAGACGTTGAGAGGTAGCCGGACGCATCGACGTATGACAGTAGCGCCCAACTCAGCGCGAACTTCGGGTCCAAGCGCACCGCTTCTCTGAGATATTTCTGTGCGCCAAGGGCGTTGGTGGGTGTGTACGCGGCTTTCAGTGCATAAACCAGGCCACGCAGGTAGGCATCGTAAGCCTCCGGATTGTCTGTAGGTTTGGCGGCGATGACTTGCTCTTCCTCGCCGGTCAGTTTCGCTCGCAACTGCTCAGCGATGGCTTTGGCCACCTCACTCTCGACCGAAAAGATGTCGGTCAGTTTGCGATCAAACGTATCGGCCCAAAGCTGAGAGTCATTGGCTGCTTTGATCAGCTGCACGTTCACGCGCACGGCATCGCCGCTCTTCTGCACGCTTCCTTCCAGAATGTGGGCGACACCAAGCTGCCGGGCGATCTCAGGCAGGTTTTTAGGCGCGCTTTTGTAATGCTGCGTGGATGTGCGCGAGATCACCTTCAGATCGGCGATCTTCGATAAGCGCGTCAGAATCTCATCTTGGATGCCGTCGACAAAGTACGCGTTCTCCTTTTCCTCGCTAAGGTTTTCCAGCGGTAACACGGCGATGCTTTTATCCGGTGGTAGGCTCGTCGTCAGGTTCCGATGCCAGAAGAATGTTAGCGCCAGCGCCAAAGCAGCTACTAACAATACGAGCACCAGAGCAGTGGGCGATCGTGTCCAGCGTAGCCATGAAGGCGCCGTGGTGGAGCGCTCCAACTCGCTGCTAACTTCGAGGTTGTGGCGTAGGTTCTTGAGCGCTTGAAGCATTTCGCCGGCGCTCTGGTACCGCTCTCTTCGATCTTTGCGCAGCGTTTTGCCGATAATCTGCTGAAGCTCAGCTAGAGTCTGCCTGACGTAACTCGCGAGCGGCGGTGGTTCCTTCTCAAGAATCGAAGTAATGACTTTTCTTGGTGTGTCGCCGGTGAATGGCGCGTGCCCTGTTACCATTTCGTAAAGGACCACGCCGAGACTCCAGATATCTGTGCTTTTATCAACCGGTGCGCCACACGCCTGCTCCGGTGACATGTAACGAACGGTTCCCAATATCGATCCCAAATTGGTCTCAGCGAGTGTCATCGATCCTGTCCCGTCCGCCGTAGCCTCGGCGAAGGCGGATTCGGCAAGCTTTGCAATCCCGAAGTCGAGCACTTTCACGTACCCGTCCGGCCGCAGCATGATGTTTTCCGGCTTGATGTCGCGATGGACAACGCCGGTTTCGTGGGCGGCGGCGAGCGCACTTACCACTTGGATCGCGACGTCAACAGCTTCACCGACCTCGATTCGCCCGCGCATCAGACGTTGACGCAGCGTCTCGCCTTCGATCAGTTCACTGGCTATGTAATGGGTTGAGTGATCCTCGCCGATCTCGTAAATCGTCAGGATATTTGGATGATTGAGTCCAACTACGGCATGCGCTTCTTGTTGAAACCGCTTCAGACGCTCCGAGTCGCCGGTAAAGCGCTCGGGCAGGAGTTTCAGCGCGGCCTTACGGCCAGCTGTCATGTCGGTGGCCAGATAGACATCGCCCATCCCGCCCGTGCCGATCCGTTTAGAAAGTTTGTAGTGGCCAATCGCCTGACCGACGAGTAAATCAGCTTGCGCATTTTGAATAATCTTTGTGGCGAGACCAACAGCTGATGTTTCAATGAAGCTGCCTGGTCGTTGATGGAAAGCCACGAGCGCTTCAACTTTGCGGCGCAAAACTTCATCGCCTTCACAGGCCGTTTCCAGGAATGCGCTAATCTGGTCCGGCTCTTGATCCAGCGCTGCACGAAAGATTTCCTCAATCGTTTGTAACCGCGCCGGCGTCATAGGACACGAATTACACGAAATTTATCCAAAGACCGAGACACGAATTGCACGAATTCTCACGAATTTCGTACAGCCAGGACAACCTTGATATCAATTCGTGTAAATTGGTGAAATTCGTGTCTTCCGATCTGAATTGGCGCACTTCGTGTCTCATAAAACAACCCTTTTTCACTCCAGCGAATCGCCGCCAAAATTGACCAATAGACCGAGCCGAAGTTTCGACGCGGCGAGATAGTTTAGCACTTGTTTGATGTGCGAATCAGCCAGTTTTTCGACGGCTTTGGCCTCAGACAGAATCTTATCCCACACGACGAAGTCCACGTAATAATAGTGAGGCAGGATCACTCCCTTGTAGCTGATTTCATAATTTTTCTCGCGCAAAAAAGAAATTCCAGCGCGACTCAGTTCAACGACCAGAGCCTCTTTGTAGATCACTTCGTCGTGGCCCTTTCCCAACTCGCGATGAATCTCCATGCAAAAGCCTACCAGTTGAAAAACTTCCTCCTTGTAAAACAGCTCATTCATCTGCAACGCCAATTACCGACACGAATTACACGAATTGCCACGAAATTTCATACGGCTTGAGCCAACCACTGGATCAATTGGTGTGAATTAGTGAAATTCGTGTCTCTGAGATTAAGTGTAAATTCGTGAAATTCGTGTCTGTCAGGTGGCGTCGTGCAATTCTGTGTGTAGCCATGCCCTGGCAAATTCCCAGTCACGCCTCACCGTTACACGTGAAATCTTGAGCACTTCCGCCATCTCGTCATAGTTGAGGCCGCCAAAATATTTTAGCTCGACTACTTGAGCTTTTCTTGAGTCGAGCGTGGCCAGTCTTTCGAGTGCTTCATGCAGATCGACAATTTCCTTTGATTCCGCCGGTGAGACAATCGCTGCTTCGTCCAATTCTATCCTGAGGAGGCCGCCGCCGCGTTTTTGTGACTGCTGACTCCTGGCGTAGTCAACAACGATTTGGCGCATCGCTCGGGCGGCCACAGCGAAGAAGTGCGCGCGGTTCTGCCAGCTCGGGTTGGTTTGATCGGCCAGGCGCAGATAAGCCTCGTTGACCAGCGCCGTCGTTTGCAGTGTGTGGTCGGGACGCTGCCCCTCCATAAAATGATGAGCGAGGCGTCGGAGTTCGTCATAGACGAGCGGGGTTAACTCGGCGAGAGCGGCATCATCTCCGTGACTCCATTCCGTGAGGAGCTGGGTCACTCTGTGCGGAGAGGCCGAAGGCTCTTCCATAAGCTCCTCTTCAGAGCCTATCACCTGCAGAAGCTTTCCGCACGCGCGGAAGCTTTTCCAAAAAAACCTGGATTCAGATGATCACTTTGATCGCCCGTTTTCGTTTATGGCGGTGAAAGGCAAACCCCGAAACCCAAACAAAAGAAAAAGAAAGGAAGAACAATGAATCCACTAACTCCGTTTAAAAGAATACTAATTCTGCCACTTCTCATCGCACTTACGTTCGTCGCCGTTGCACCGGCGACGGCTGTGCTGCCGCCGGGAAACACGGTCGCACAGTGGAACAAGATCGCCGAGGACACGGTCGTGGGCTCGGGCACTTTCCAGCCGGAGGGCTTCATTTACATGGCCTACCCCTCGGCTGCGGTGTACGACGCCGTGGTCGCGATCGAGGGCGGTTTCGAGCCATACGGTCCTCCGATCACGGCACCGCCGGGAGCGTCGGTCGATTGCGCAGTAGTCGAAGCTGCCTACCGCACGCTTCGCTATTACTTCTCGTCGTTCTCAGGTCTCGTGGCGAACCTCGACGCCTACTACGCCGAGGCGCTCTTTAACTTCGGCGGTTGCACCGCCGATGGCGGCGCGGGCACCGCTGTCGGGCTACAGGCTGCGAACGACATCATCGCCCTTCGCACCGGCGACGGACGGATGACTCCGATCAATGTGACGTCATCTTTCCCGACGCTACCGCCCGGTCCTGGCGTGTGGCGATTGACGCCGCCGTTCGCGGCCCCGCAGACGCCGTGGGTGGGGGACGTGCGCCCATTTGTCTTGCAGAGCCTGGACCAGTTCCTGCCGGACCCGCCGCCCTCGCTTCAGAGCCGCGAGTGGGTCGAGGCCTTCAACCAGATTAAGGCCTACGGTGCCTTGATCGGCAGCGCGCGGACCGATGAGCAGACTGCTATCGCGAAGTTCTACTCGGCGAACGTGATCCGCCAGTTCAACCGCGTCGGGCGCGAGATTGCCGACGCGCGCGGCGTCGGCCTGCTCGAGATGGCACGGCTGGCGGCGATGGTCAACCTCATCGGCGCCGATGCCCTGATGTCCACCTTTCATGCCAAGTACCACTACTTGTTCTGGCGGCCGGTCAGCGCGATCGACCCCACCGCCGTGATCGCAGACGGCTTCGGCCCCGTACCTGGCTACGACGACGGCAACCCGGCGACGGTCGAGCAAACCGGCTGGCGGCCGCTCCTCACCACGCCCAACCACCCGGAATACCCTGGCGCGCACCCCACGATTACGTCGGCGATGGCCGAGGTGTTCAGTACCTTCCTCGGCACGAACCAGATCAATCTCGATCTCCACGGGTTCGACCCCGCCGGGCCGCCTGGGAACTTCGACGCCGTGCGGCACTTCGACATGCCTAACGACCTCCGCCAAGATATCATCGACGCCCGACTCTGGGCAGGGTTGCACTACCACTTCTCCGGTGTCGCCGGTGTTGTCATCGGCCGGCAGGTCGCGAACTTCGACCTCAGACATGCGTTCCAGCCTGTCGAATAACACTACTTCCAGCCGGTCCAATAACGCTAAGGACGGGCGACCCCCAATGCCGCCCGAACTAGATTAGTCGCCACGTTTCACGAGACATGGCGACTTTTTTGTTTTGCGAAAGAGGGCCGTCGCGAAAAATTCTCGAGTAAAAATTGGGGCGCGCGCCGATATCGGTGCGCGCTCTGAGGCGATTGAGAGCCTGCCCTGAGCGAAGTCGAATGGGTCAATCGCAACCTGACAAATCTCACCTCGCCATTGCTTGCGCGGCCGCGCCGTGTCCTGCTATCATGCGGTATGCGCTTCCGCACTTACAAAAACACGGAGCTGACGGTCAGCGAAGTTGGTTTTGGTTTGTGGACGATTTCCACAGGATGGTGGGGAAATTTTACCGAGGGCGAAGCGATCGCGCTGATGCACAAGGCGTTCGACCTCGGTATCAGTTTATTCGATGCAGCTGACACGTACGGAAACGGATTAAGCGAAGAATTGATCGCGAAAGCGTTTCCGAACCAGCGAGATGAAATCGTGATCGCGACGAAGGTCGGCTACGACTTTGTGCATCACGGAGAAGCGCGCGGACGCGGGCAGCGAGAAATTCCGCAGGATTTTTCTCCGGAAGCAGTGACACGCGCGACAGACGCGGCGTTGAACCGATTAAAGACGGACCGAATCGATCTGCTCCAGCTGCATAACATTCGGATGGAGCAGGTTTATGACGATGCGCTCTGGACAACCCTCGAGAAATTAAAGTCCGAAGGAAAAGTTCGGTATTACGGCATCGCACTTGGGCCGGCGATTGGCTGGCTGTACGAGGGAACGAATTGCATTCGCGAGCGCGACGTCACCAGCGTGCAGCACATCTATAATATGCTGGAGCAGCATCCCGGGCGCGCCTTTCACCAAGCCGCAACCGACGCGAACAAAGATACAATGTTTCTCATTCGCGTGACGCATTCGTCCGGAATGCTTGAAGGAAAATATACTGCGGAGACCACGTTTCCGCCGACCGATCATCGCAGCCATCGTCCACGCAGTTGGCTGCTTAACGGGATCAAGAAAGTTGAACAATTGCGATTCCTTGAAAATTCGCAGCGAACCCTCGGACAGGCGGCATTGCAATGGTTGCTCGCCGACGAGCGCGTGGCTTCGACTTTGCCGAATATTTACAACGAAGAACAGCTCGTTGAATTCGCCAAGGCGCCCGAATGCCCGCCGCTCACCGCGGACGACATGGCAAAGATCGACGAACTCTATTCCGAAAATTTCGGCATCGAAGAGGAACCGCCGAAGTTCAAGGGAACAATGGAGCTGCCGAAAGAAACTGCGGCTGCGTAGCGCGATATGGAGACGGCCTGCCCTCAGGCCGTTCGACACCCCTGCAGGCTCCTTATGACCGAACATCGGCATTTGCCCCACGTTTCCTCGTTCCGTGACAATCCAATCGTATTCTTTACAACCTGCACGCATAAGCGACGAAAGCTCTTAGCTTGCGGCCAAAGCCACGCCATTTTACGTGGACTATGGGAACGATCGGCAGAACGTGATGGCTGGTGGGTTGGTCATTACATTCTCATGCCCGATCACGTTCATTTCTTTGCGCGTCGTGCACCTGTTGCGCAGCCAATGGCGGAGTGGATGCAGATGTGGAAGAGCGTCAGCTCCCGCCAGCTGATGGTCGCGTTGGACATCGCGCCACCTATTTGGCAACCGGATTATTTTGATCGCTATCTGCGGTCGTGAGAAAATTACGGTCAAAAATGGAATTACGTGGAGCAAAATGCCGTGCGAGCGGGATTGATTAAAGAAGGCGAGGAATGGCCGTACCGCGGTTCGATCTTTGATCTGATGTGGTAAACGCGCGGATTCTCCCACGGCCTGAGGGCAGGCCGTCTCCATCACGGCGGCGGCATAGACACGAATTTCACGAATTCACACGAATTAGCTCGGGCGGGTTGAATCACGGTTGTGAGATTCGTGCCGATTCGTGTAATTCGTGTAGCTAATCTGACTCGTCTTCTTCCTCCACCGGTTCGGCCCGGCGGACTTCCGGTTGTTCACGAGCGCGCGGCTGCTGCTGGCGCACGACCTTTTGACCCTGGTAAATTTCCTTAAACACATCTGCGATCATAGGCGCAGCAGCAGAACCACCATGGACCTTGCTGCCAACATCGCCCTCGTAAACCGCCGCAAACGCATATCGCGGTTGATCGGTGGGCAAAAATCCGGAGAACCATGCTGCGGTGCGCTCTTTGTTTTTTGGTCCCCATTGCGCGGTGCCGGTTTTTCCTGCGACTTCAACATTATCGAGACTGGCCTGGTGCGCGGTGCCGCCTGCGCCATTCACGACATTGGTCATTCCCGTGCGCAATTGCTCCAGCGTCTCGGACGAGAAGTCGAGTGTGCGTTTGGCGCGCACCTGGTACGCGGTCACAAGTTGGTTATCGAATCTCTGCACCTGTTGGACGAGCCGCGTTTGATACAACGTTCCGCCATTGGCGACGACGCCCATTGCCTGAGCCATTTGCAACGGAGTGACTTGTATGTCGCCCTGACCGATCGACATGTTTGCGATATCGCCGTTGAGCAGTTTGCGGCCGTGAGTTGCCTTCATGTATTCGTCATTCGGAATGCGGCCTTCCGCTTCGCCGCGCAACGGGATTCCGCACTTCGCCCCAAAACCAAGCTTTAACGACCAGTCGATAATCGGCCCCGAACCAGTCTTAATGCCGACCTGATAAAACCAGGTGTCGCACGATTCAGTGAGCGCCTGGACGAAGTTTAGCGCGCCGCGATCGCTCTTCTTCCAGTTGTGGAAAGTGACATTGCCAACCTGAATTGCGGGCACGCATTGGTATTGATCGTCCGGATAGACTGCATGGTTTTCCAGCGCCGCAATCCCCACCGCAATTTTAAATGTCGATCCAGGCGGATAAGACGAACGATACGCTCGTGGCAAGAGTGGAATGTCGGGATCGTCTTGCAACGCCTTGAATTGTTCGGCCGAGATCGATGGCACAAACAAGTTGGGGTCGTAAGTAGGCCAGGACGCCAGTGCGAGAATATCGCCGTTGTTTGGATCGATAATCACCATTGCGCCGCGTTTTGCCTTTGCTTCCAGCGCCTTTTCCGCCAGTTGCTGAAGGTGCAAATCAAGAGTGGTGACTACGTTGTATCCAGGCTCAGGCGGGGTGATGAGTTTTTCGGAAGTCTTTCGACCGTCCTTGTCGAAAGTGAGTTTGTATTCCCCGTGCTTGCCTGTGAGCATCCCATTAAAGGTTTGCTCCAATCCCTCGCGTCCCTCCGTTTCCGGCCAGAGCGTTTCGTGATTATCAACGATGCCGTCAGGATTTCGCCCGGTCTTCCCGGTGTACCCAATAATCTGACCAGCAAGTTTCCCGTTCGGATAAATCCTCACATAAACAGGCCGCACCATAATGCCGGCCGGTAGATCACCTTTGATTTTTTCGTACTCTTGCTGGCTAAGATTCTGCGCTATCTCCAGCGGCATGATTCCCCGGTTGCGATAGTGACGAAGAATCGTGTCATCAGAAATCCGGAGCTCGCGGCCAATTAACTTGCGTGCCTTGTCTATCTTTTCCCGGGTAAAGCTGAGCGCCTGCGCATCGGAAAAATCCAGCGGCGTTGGGAAGTTGATCACGAGATTGTAACTGAGCCGGTTTTGCGCGAGCGGCGCGCCGTTGCGGTCTGTGATCTGCCCGCGTGGAGCCGGAACATCGAGAATGTAAGTGCGCGCGAGCTTTTGCGTCTCGAATGTCGGGATGATCGTCTCCTCTTCGGACGAAGCACTTGAGCTCGGCGCCGCAGATGGCGCCAGCGTTTGAGCACGCACCATGGGGCACGCGGCCAGGATCGAGAAGGCGATCCAAAGATCGCCCATGGTTCCCCAGATTGACTTCATTCGAAAGAATCTGTGTAAATCTGCGAAATCTGTGGACAAATCAATGCTGCTGCAAGAAGCGATGGACTTCTTCGGCGAGCTTTCGGCCAATCCCCTCGGTGGAGGCAATCTCCTCAACGCTTGCTTTGCGGAGACGACTCACCGAGCCAAACCGCCGCAGCAACAGATTTTTCCGGTTCTGGCTCACGCCCGGGCAATCATCGAGAATGCTTTCTTCGATGCGTTTTTTCATGAGTAGCTGGTGATACGCGTTGGCGAAACGATGCGCCTCATCCCGGATGCGCTGAAGCAATCGCAAGGCAGGCGAATCCATCGGAAGTCGCAACGGCAACGCGCGGCCCGGCCGGTAAATTTCCTCGCGCTCCTTCGCCAGGCCGATGATGGGAAGATCGTGCAAGCCTAATCGCTGCAATTCACGACACGCGGCCGAGAGTTGCCCTTTTCCGCCATCGACAATGATCAAGTGCGGCAAACGAACAGGCGCAGGAAATCTCTCATCGGTGGATTGAGCGTTGGATGTTGGGCGTTGGAAGTTCAGCGTTTCCTTTTCGAACCGGCCAGAAATTGTAGGGCAAGCGTCCGGCTTGCCATCCGCGGGATGGGCAATCGAAGCGGTCGCCCTACAACGTTCAAGCGCCCCCAGGGGATCCTCCTGAGAAAATTCCGCCGCCTCTGGATTTGCATCACGCGCTTCGAGCAAAATCCGTGAGTATCTCCGTCGCACCACCTCGGCCATGCTGGCGAAGTCGTCCTGTCCTTCGACAGTGCGCACGCGATAGCGCCGGTAATTGTTCTTGTCGGGTACGCCATCCCGGAAACAAACCATCGATGCAACGACGTGTGTCGTGGAAATATTCGAGATATCGAAACACTCCATGACGCGCGGGACATCGGGCAGTTGCAGCGCATCGGCCAACGCCTGCACGTCCGCCATGGGATCGATTGTGCTGGGCAAACTACCGCGCGTGAATCGACGTGTCGGCCTTGTCGTGCTACGCAAATCCTCAATCATGTTGCGAAGCTCTGCCGCTTTCTCGAAATCCATTTTCCCAGCTGCCTTATGCATTTCGCTTTCCAGCGTCGAGATCATTTCCCGCGAATGTCCCTCCAGAAAATCGCACGCCTGCGCGACGCGCTCGCGGTATTGGTCAGCGCTAATTTCGCTCAAGCGCACCGGCACTTGATAGGTTGAGGATTTCAATTCCCGCTCCGTCGGCGCGCCCCGGCCAAAGGTGAGCACACCGAATTTTTTACGCATGAAATTCAATGTCTGCCGCAGCGCACCTGCATGCGCGTATGGACCAAAGTAGCGGCTGCCATCGTCTTTTTTGAATCGAGCTAACCGGAAACGCGGCCATTCTTCCGAAAGATCGACCCTGACCACGAGGAACCGTTTGTCGTCGCGGAAGGAAACGTTATACCGCGGCCGGTATTCCTTGATTAGCTTGCCTTCCAGCAAAACTGATTCCGCTTCGCTCCGAACGGTATGCGTCTCAAAATCCCACGTCGCCTCCAGCATGGCGCGCGTTTTCAAATCGGCCTGCGCCAGCTTGGACGGCAGGAAATATGAACTTACTCGCTTGCGCAAGTCGCGCGCCTTACCCACGTAGATCACGCGGTTGAACCGATCACGCATCAAGTACACACCAGGCTTGTGCGGCACTTCGTGCACCTTCTTTTGCAAATCCGGTTTCCGTTTTTTGGATGCAGCCATGCGGCTGCAAATGTACGTGAGATGCAGGCCGGTGAAAGCTCGACTACGCCGCGCGCCATCACGGGGCGCGCGGGTATTCGGGAATGACGAATGCCGAATGTCTAATGACGAAAGAATGACGAATTTCGAATGACGAGGAGAAACAATCGGCGCCTCATATCATTTCGGCATTTCTGCTTCCTTCGTCATTCGTCATTCGTGCTTCGTCATTTACTCAGGGTCTGGTCGTTGTGGTGGTCGTCGTTTCCTCGTGTTTGACCACGACAGGCTTGGCCAACACAACTTTGCGCACTACCACGCGGTCGCCGACATTTGTATAATAGATCGTCGCCGGCAAGTCTGGACGAACGGCCGACCAACTTACAACGCGACCTTCCGGATCAACTACACTCGTTTCTTTGGTGTAATAATAACGCACAGGCGCCACATCCGGCGCTGTTCGGAACGTAAAGTAATCCGACTCCGGCGTGTAGGTCACGATGTTGCCCGCAGCGCTGGTCGTTGTCTGCTGCGTTGTTGTCGTGCCCGTGACAGGGTCTGTCGTAGTTGTGGTCGTTGTAGTCTGCGCGAGCGCTGCTCCCAGTGCTACCCCGCAAAGCATGCCTGCTGCCAATATTTTCGCTAATCTCGTTTGTTTCATATTTGTCCCTCTGCTTTGATTAAACGGATGTTCTCCATCGTGTATGTCTCCGGCCCCTTAACGCCGGAGTTTCTTCAGTTACGCCTTCGTATCGTAACTTCGGGCTCGTGCGGTCGCACCCAAGGGCTTAATAGACGTTGTAGCCACGGCGCTGTGTCGCCGTGCCAGCCGCAGCAACGACGCCAGCGCGCCCCGACTGAGCGGGGCGGCTACAGCATTTGTGGATTACAAGGCAACGCGTAACGCAATGCTTATGCAAACACTGCCGGGTTTCCGTGATTTCCTACCCGAGGACTGCGCAAAACGGAATTACATCTTTTCGCGGTGGCGCGAAGTGGCCCGCCGCTACGGTTTTGTGGAATGGGAAGGCCCTCTACTCGAGTCCACCGAGCTGTACAAAAAAAAGAGTGGCGCGGAAATTGTCGATCAGCTTTTTAATTTCACAGACAAAGGCGAACGGGAAGTCACACTGCGCCCCGAGCTGACGCCTACGCTCGCGCGCGTGGTCGCCGCGCATGAACGCGAGTTTAAAAAGCCGCTCAAATGGTTTTCCATAGGCCAATTCTTCCGCTACGAAAAACAGCAGCGCGGACGGCTGCGCGAGCATTTTCAGTTGAATTGCGATATCGTCGGTGAATCGGATCTCGGAGCGGATATCGAGCTCGTCGCGCTCTGCATCGATGTTTTGCGTGCGTTCGGATTCACTGAGAAAGATTTCGTCGTCCGAATCAGCGACCGCGAATTCTGGACCGACTTTCTGCGCGAAAAAGGCGCGCCGGCAGATCGCTGGGACGAATTCCTGCAGGCCATTGACAAATTTGGGCGCGAGCCGCGTGAGAAAACGGCCGAGAAACTTGGCAATCTCGCCGAGCCTGTGTTTGCGACTTTAAAAAGCGGCGGCAAAAGCGAGAAACTCAGTCAACTGATCGATGCTCTGCGCGGTCGCGGCTTGGCGGATTTTGTGGCGATCGATATCGGTATCGTTCGCGGGCTTGCTTACTACACCGGCATCGTATTTGAGGTCTTCGACCGCGCCGGAAAATTTCGCGCGATCGCCGGCGGCGGACGCTACGACAACTTGATCGCGCAACTTAGCGACGCGGCCGTTTCGCTGCCTGCGCTCGGTTTTGCCATGGGCGACGTCGTCCTCGGCGAATTGATCAATGAAATCCCTCACGCGCGCGAAGCGATGCAGAAAGCAATTGCGACCGACAGTAAGGTCGACATCTACGTCGTGATCGCGAAGGAGGAACGCCGCGCCGATGCGCTCGGGCACATTCAACAACTTCGCGACGGCGGCTACCGTGTGGACTACTCACTCACGCCAGCAAAGGTCGGCCGGCAATTTCAAGCCGCTGAAGAGGCACGCGCGTCGGTTGCGCTCCTTTACGGCGATGAATGGCCACAGGTGAAAATAAAGAATATGGCGACGGCTGACCAAGAACTCGTGCCGCACGATCGCCTACTTGCACACTTGCAAGCGCTACCCAGCTTGTCATCCTGAGCGCAGCGAAGCGGAGTCGAAGGATCCCGCGCCTCTATCCTCGGTTTGGCAACGAGATTCCTCGACTTCGCTCGGAACGACAAAAGATGTTTCGTACACACAATTGCAATTCACTTCGCAAGAGCGACATCGGCAAACAGGTGACGTTGGCCGGCTGGGTAAATGTCACACGCGATCACGGCGGCGTTATTTTCATTGATCTGCGAGATCGCGAAGGGCTGACGCAGATTGTTTTTCGCCCGGAGGAAAACGCGGAACTCGCGAAGGAAGCGCACACCCTGGGCAGCGAAGACGTAATTGAGGTCTCGGGGCGCGTCGCCGCGCGTCTGCCGGGCACCGAAAATCCGAATCTCGCGACCGGCGATATCGAACTCATCCCAAATCGGCTACGAATTTTGAATCGGGCCGACACACTGCCCTTCCCGTTCGACGCTGAGCCGCAGAACGAAGATTTGCGAATGACACACCGGTACTTCGATCTCCGGCGGCTACGCCTCGCACGTAATCTGCGGCTGCGCCATCGGGTCGCGAAGGCGACGCGCGATTATCTCGACAGCCAGGGGTTTGTCGAAGTGGAAACACCAATTCTTTCCAAAAGCACGCCGGAAGGCGCGCGCGATTTTCTAGTTCCAAGCCGAATCACGCCTGGCAAATTTTACGCTCTCCCACAGGCGCCGCAGCAATACAAACAACTTCTCATGGTAGCCGGCGTGGAAAAATATTTTCAGATCGCGAAATGTTTTCGTGACGAAGATTTGCGCGCCGACCGCCAACCGGAGTTTACGCAGATCGATATCGAAGCGTCGTTCGTTACGCCCGATGATATTTTCGCGGTCACCCAGGGAATGCTGGCGGCCATTTTCAAGGCCGCACGCAACATCGACATCAAAACTCCGTTCGACCGGCTTACGTATCGCGAGGCAGTTAGTCGATACGGAAGCGATAAACCCGATCGCCGGTTTGGAATGGAGCTTGTCGATCTCGGCGAAATTTTTCGCGAGAGCAATTTCAAAGTTTTTCGCAGCGCGCTCGATGCCGGCGGCGTGGTGAAAGCGATCAACGCAAAAGGATTTGCCGGAATCACTATCGGACAAGCCGATGAATTAACTGAAATTGCAAAGTTGCACGGCGCAAAAGGCCTCGCTTTTATCAAGATTGAGAATGGGGAATGGAAATCGCCCATTGTGAAATTTTTCTCCGACTC
>WNFT01000920.1_pt1 | contig 24860 bp, 25 predicted proteins | sample 5400191 | NCBI WGS metagenome assembly WNFT01 (sample SAMN13153359, study PRJNA577476) | soil metagenome | isolation source: 80 cm saprolite under Madrone tree | place: USA:California | collected 2016-06-14 | reverse complement strand
TTCGACGATTCTGGTAACCGTTTCGAAAAAATCAGCTACTTTCCGATGCCATCGTTCGGCGGCTCCGTCACTCAGGAAGATCTTGAGGACCTTGGTGGAATCCAACCTTTTGCGTTGGAGCCTTCGAAGATCCCCCAATATGACTTTAAATATATGGGCAAAGAAAAGATTGACGAACTAAATCTCTACGTGTTCGATGTCAGTCCGAAAGTAATGCCTGACGCGAAAAAGACTAAGGAGCGATTTTTTAAGGGTCGCGTTTGGGTCGAAGATCACGACTTTCAGATTGTGAAGACTAAGGGAAAAGGCGTTCCGGAAACAAAGAACAATAAATTTCCTACCGTTGAAACTTACCGCGAACAGATCGATGGACGTTATTGGTTTCCGACTTATTCTTATGCTGATGAAGAGTTGATTTTCGACAGCGGCGAATCGCTGCATGTTCGCATGCGAGTTCGCTATTCGGATTTTGTAAAGGCGAGCGCCAAGGTGAAAATAATTGAGATTGAGAATCCCGACGCGCCCACGAAAGAAACTAAACCTGTTACGCCGCCGCCGCCGCCGCCGCCGCCGCGCAAACCCTAGTGCGTAGCGGCAGCTTAACTGGAAAATCCCAATTCGGCGCCAATCATGGCGTGCACGCGTTGAAGCAGCTGCTTGACCTCGTCATCGCTGGAAACGCCGGCAGTCGATACTGGCGGCAGTATTACCATTTCGATCGTTCCTGATCTCGCTTCACCGGTTCCCTTGCCCATCAAGTAATCCGTATTTTTCATTGCGATCGGCACGATCGGCACACCTGCCTGCGCAGCCATGTAGAACGCGCCTTTCTTAAAGGGAAGAAAGTCGCCTGGCCGAGCGCGAGTACCCTCCGCGAAAACACCGAACGATCTGCCGGAACGAATGCGCGCCGTGGCCGCTTCAGTGGTCTGCAGTGCGCGCTCGCGATTAGAGCGATCGATAGCCATGACGTTTACATAACCCATACCGTAGCCAAGAATCGGCACCTTCAGTAATTCTTTTTTTGCCAGCACTCCGAGGCGCGGCCCGGCGTAAGCAAAAAGAGTGGCGGTATCCAAATACGAACGATGATTCGAGATGAAGACGTAAGTTTGATTTGGATCAACATATTCACTTCCGGTCACGCGCACCTTCATGCCACTCAAACGAAGCCAGTTGCGCGCACCAAAAAGCGCCCAGGGGTAAACGAGTTCATGATTACGCGTCAACCAGGCCACTAACAGCACTGGCGGAGCAAAGATGAGCAGGAGCGCCGCCGCTACGAATAGTGACCACCAGTAATGTAGGCGTCGAAGAATGGGCATCTAGCGGATATCGATTCCGAGCGGCAGATAATCGCACACTTTCGCTTTTTCCGGGCGACCGAAGGTAGTTAAAGATTGCGTCTAGATAATTGCGGTTTCCATGAGTGACTCTCCGCCTTGCTTCGGCCGCATCAGTAGCGTTATCTTTGCGTCGTCCTAATCTCTCCTCCGGCCCGCATCCACGGGGCCAACATTCGAAGCATCTAATCCGGTCACTGCGCATCCAAGTCAGGTGGCACGGCCACGCGCTAGCATCGAATCAGGAGTCCAGCATGAAGAGAATTTCGCTATCCTTACTTTTTGTCTCGGTTTTTGCGGTTTTTGCGGCAAGTCTAACTGCGCAAACGCGAGCGCGCCGGGTTGGCGCAACCTCAACCTCAACGGGTAGCAGCGCCCCGACCACTTCGCGCCCTCCGGTCCTCGGGGGCGCAAACCGTACTAATAACTCGCAACAGTCTGCGCAGACTTCAACAGCCGAAGGACCGGAAGAAGTTGAGGCGGGCGACGTTATCAAGGTGAATACTACGCTGGTGACACTGCCCGTCAGCGTGATGGATCGCGACGGACGATACGTTCCAAACCTGCGCAAAGAAGATTTTCGACTTTGGGAAGATGGTGTGGAGCAGCAGGTCGCGTTTTTCTCGTCTGTTGATAAGCCTTTTTCCGTTGTGCTGATGTTGGACACCAGTGGTTCGACTCGTTTTCGTCTCGAGGAAATTCAGGATGCAGCGATCGCGTTCACAAACCAACTGCGGCCGGACGATCGCGTGATGATCGTCTCGTTTGATGATCAGATACGCGTGCTGTCTGAATTTACCAGTGACCGGGGTCGCTTGCGCGATGCCATCCGTCGCACCCGCCCGGGCGACGGCACCAAGCTTTATGAGGCGGTCGACATGGTCATGAACCAGAAATTGAACAGTGTTTCCGGTCGCAAAGCGATTGTGCTTTTCACTGACGGCGTTGACACCACCAGTCGCCATGCCACTTATGCCAGCAACGTCCGCGACGCAGAAGAGTTGGATGCGCTGATCTATCCGGTGCAATTCGACACTTACATGGACATGAGCGGCGGAAACGGCGGCGGCGGGTGGCCCGGATCAGGCCGAATGCCGAGCTCGCCCGTGGGTGTGCTAATTCAAATCCTTGGCGGCATCAATCGCGGTGGCCGCGGCCCAATAAACGGCGGCGGTGGGCCGGGAACAAGCAGGCACGACTATGAGGTTGCCAATCGCTACCTGCATGATCTGGCTGATAAGACAGGAGCGCGGACTTATCAGGCCGACTCAACGCAAAATTTGAGTAGCGCTTTCGGCAACGTCGCCGAGGAATTGCGGCGTCAGTACAGTTTGGGTTACTACCCGACGCGGCAGGCGCAGGCAGGCGAGCGACGACAGATCAGAGTGCGCGTTAATCAACCCAGTCTGGCCGTACGCACGCGCGACAGTTATATATTCAATCCTTCGGGCACCGTAGACAATACCGCGCAAAGAACGGCGCCTGTGCTGCAAAGAAAATTTGCGGATGAGGGACCAGCCAATTTGGCAAATCGTTAAGTTCTGCGAAACACTACTGGCGGAATTATTTTAGGGCGGGAAGCGTGACAGTGAAAACTGCACCATTCCCGCCCTCGCGGTTTTTGGCTTCGACGTGTCCGCCGTGCAGCTCGGCGAGGTGCCTCACGATCGCAAGGCCAAGTCCAAGTCCACCGTGCTTTCTTGTGGTGCCGCTTTCAGCCTGCGTAAATCGCTCAAACGCGTGCGGTAGAAACTCCGGCTTTATCCCCGGGCCAGTATCGGCAATCATCAACTTTGCAAGCGAATTTTCTTTTAACAACGAGATCTCGACTACGCCTCCGTCAGGAGTAAACTTTACGGCGTTGGAAAGCAGGTTCCAGGCGACTTGCTGCAAACGGTTGGCATCGCCATTAACAATCAACCCAGCTGACTTGTTATTTGTAATTATTTTTATTTCTTTCGCCTCGGCCGCCGGACGAACGACATCGATTGCAGCATTGACAACATTCAATAGATCGGTTGGCAAGTAGGTTAGGTGCAACTTGCCGGTGATGATTCGCGAAACGTCGAGCAGGTCGTTGACAATCTGGGCTTGTGACCAGGCATTCCGTTCAATGGCTTCAAAGGCATGCGCTGAGGTGTTTTGATCCAACTGGCCCGAACGCAGCAAGCGCGACCAACCAACGATCGCATTCAGCGGAGTTCGCAGCTCATGAGAAGTGTTGGCGAGAAATTCATCCTTGAGCCGGTTGGCTTCTTCGGCTTGCGCTCGGGCTTGGCGCTCGCGGAGTAGCAATTCACTGCGTTCCTTTTCTAAGTTGATCGCCCGCGTTACATCCATGGTTACGCCTCGCATGCCAACGGCTTCGCCTTTCTCATCACAGACAACTACTGAATACGCATCTACCCAAACCTCTCGTCCGTCTTTGGTGAGCCAACGAAAGCGACTGATGCCGCCTTTATGGCTGGCAAACTTTTGAGCAGCTTCGGCCGCCGCGCGTTCCTTGTCCTCGGGATGAACGATGGTCAGCCAGAAGTTTGGCGTCGAGAGCCACTCATGCTGGCTGTAGCCCAGCATCTCTTCGACGTAACCACTGACAAAGTTGATGCGTTGATTTGCCGTGTCCGGCTGTCCCCAGGCTTCCCAGACTACGCCCGGAACATGGGCCACGATGTCTGCGACTCGCTCGCGCTCCAGCTCCATCTCCGCACGCAAACTCAGTTTTTCTTCTTCGGCTTTCTTTCGTTCTGTCGTCGCCGCATGAAGTGCCAGCGCCATCAACGTGCTGGCGCCTACAAAAAGTAGCAGCAGCAAAACAGATTCGTTTGCGGAAGCTTGAATGAATGGCCCATAGCCTCGCGAAGTGCCCCACACCGCAACGCCGGTCAGAAGCAATATTGCCGAGCATAGCAAACGCTGATCGAAGCGCAGCGCGGCCCAAACAAGAAACGGCAGGCACAAGTGTTCTATCGGGTAGTCCTGCTGTCGGCCCAGTATCCAGCCGGAGAAAATACTCATCGAAACGACGAACAGAAGAGCGAGAAGCAGACTGCCTTCAACAAGAACTCTTAAACGATTGCTGAACGCAGCTCGTGAGGTCCAGGAAATCAGAAACGGAGCGACCACCAGCGCGCCAAAGCCGTCGCCTAACCACCAAGTCAGCCATAGGCCAGTGAAGTTGGACCAGAGCGCCGCGCCCCCCAAACACAAGCTCAAGGTTCCAATCGTCGCACTTACCGCGGGACTTAACACCACAGCGAACAGGACGAACTGCAACACTCCCGCAACCGAGGCGAACATTCTATGCGGAGGCTCTATGCGCCGGAGTAAATACCAGGCTGTTAAGGCTTCCAGCGTATTTCCGAAGGCGATGCCGGAAGCCGTGGCAGGGGAAACGTGAGTGAGCAGATTTGCGCCAAAGGCGCCAAGCAAGATGGCGGGCCAGAATTTTCTACCGAGAACAAGTAATGCCGCTATCGCGACACCAGTTGGAGGCCAAACAGGAGAGACGTTTGTGTGCACCGAGGCCAGGCTCAGGCCGAATTCAGCAGCGGCGAAATAGACCAGTGCGACAACAAGCGCAAGCAGGGCGTTCTGCGCGGTTGTAAGTTTTAGGCGGGTCAAGATTTAGTTAGCCGAAGGATCGGATTCGGGGGAATCAAACCATGGGGGCGATGATTATAGCCGAGCCAGCCGTCCCTTCTCAACGGGTAAGATCCGAAGCGTTCGCTAAGGACAAATCAAATCCAGCAGACTTGCTGGCCGGCCCTTGCTTGGAAAAACGCAAGAGACATTTATTCCCGGCGATGTTTGGTCCTGAGGCTTAGGCACGAGAGCAGCGGCGTCCACAGCAAGTCTGTACTTAAGCGGCTACAAACGGGTTGTATTGGTCTGAACCTAATAACCGAAAGCACTCTACGCAAAATTTCTGAATTTGGTGTTTCTGAATTTGGTGTGTTTCTGAATTTGGTGTTGCAAGCGCATCGCTCAAGCTGTATAAAGTCGGCCAACTGGGTGATGGCTGGATGCCTCACCCCGGTATAGCTAATTGAGTCTTTGGATTCTTGGCTATGCGAGAGAGCGGCGGCGGGGTGAGGACGTTGCCGCTCTATTTTTTTGTTGGGGCCGTTCGCCCTGAGCGAAGCTCATTTTGCCTTACCACTCAAGCTTTTCTTCAGCACGGCGACCAGGTCGATTACTTTGGCTGGTTCTCGCTCTTCCGTCTCCACTTCGACGACGTTGCTGCGCTTTTTCTCTTTCTTCTTAACGAGTTTAAGCAACGCTTCGGCCTGTTCGTCCTGAAGCTTCGCGCCGGCAAACTCCTTTTTCGATTTACTGCTTATTAGTTTCTCAAACTTCCGCACACTCGCCGCCGGAACTTTTTTCTTTTTCGGCAGGCCAAGATCTTCCGGAGAACGAAGCTCGTCCACAAAGCGCATTGTTTCAGCTCGTAAAATTCCATGATCGGAAAAAATTGCGACCAGGTATTCTTTGCCGCGCATGACAAACGTGGCCAGGCCAGCCAATCCGTTTTTTGCCATTGTCTCGGCAAGCAGTTTATATGCTTTTTCGGAACCGCTTTCGGGAGTCAAGAAATAGCCGCGTTCAAAGTGGACGGGCGGAATGGAATCTTCTTTGACAAAGCGCGTCAGATCGATGTCGCGAGTCTTCTCAGGTGCAAGCCGCTCCAACTCCTCATCCGTGACTACGACGTATTTTCCTTTTTTGATTTCATAACCGCGCACCAGCTCGTCCGCATCAAGATCTTTCTCTGTTTTTTGTGAATAGTAACGACGCTCCAGCGGCGCGCCTTCGTCGGAAAGCATGCGCAGCGACGGGCGGCTCGACTTGTTTGCGGGAAACAAATTCACCGGCACGCTAACGAGCCCGAAGGTAAGTGTGCCCGACCAAAATGGTCGAACCCTTGCCGGCTCGTCAGTAGACTCGACTCTTTTCGTTGCTTTCTTAGGCAGCGCGTTTCTCCTTCTTTAGCGACTCCAGGCTCCTGGCAAGCACGCTGTCGAGCGAGGTCGTCTTGCGCTTTGTTTTCACGGCCCGCAGCTTCGGCGCATGGCCCTTCGCTTTGCGCTCGATGAACTCCATCACCCGCTTGCGATATTTGTCTTCAAACTCCGCGGCGTTGAACTCGCCCTCGAGCATGCCAACAAGCTGCTTCGCCATGTCTAGTTCCTTCGCTGAAGGCGCGCGGCCTGTGGGCTTTGGCAATTCGCGCGCGGAGATAACTTCCGCCGCATTTCTCAACGTGCAAAGAACAAGGTAACCATCCTGCGAGCGCAGTGCGCCAATGTATGACTTGTTGCGCATCACCCAGCGCGCAATCCCCTCACGCCCGCTCTTCTCCAGCGCTTCCGCCAGCGCAAAGTAATCCTGCCCGTCGCCGTCTGGTCCAAGGTAGTACGGCCTTTCATACCATTGCTGATTGATCGATTCCCGCGGCACGAATTCCGTCACTTCGATTTCGCGCGAGGGCTTCGGCTCCAGACCTTGCAAGTCGTCATCGGTTAGAATGACAAACTTGCCCGGCTCGACCTCGTAGCCTTTTTGAATCTCTTTATTGGCGACTTCCTCGCCTGAATCGGGACTTACCATGTGCTGTTTCACTCGCATCAGGTGCCTGTCGTCCAGGATATGAAACCGCACGGTTCGATCGACAACCGCTGAATACAGCTTCACGGGAATTTTGGTAGAACCAATTTTCAGCTCGCCTTTCCAAATTGCGCGTCCTGCCATAACTTAAGCAACCCCGATCTCGGATTCATTACTGCAAGTCGGGCAAGAAATATGCACCGTCGTGGTTTCCGCCACACACACAGGACAAAGTGGTCCATCACAATCAAAGCAGCGATACTCCGTCTCGTATAAATACAGGTGATTGCATGCCGGACAGACCTCTGTACCAACTTCCAGCCACCAGGGCGGTTCGCGGCGCGACTTTGGCATACAGAAAAAGTTGAGGCAGTTTCAGTTCCACAACAGAAGCAGACTAGCTCGTGGAAGGGACTGGCCAAAGACGTTTCAGCAGCAGATCGAGAAGCCACAAACAAGATCCCACCAGCAAACTCAGAACCAGCCAGAATTTCCAATAACTGGTGAAGATCCCTTCCCAGCCTTCCTGGATCCGTTGCGAGAGATTGACGTTAAACGCAATCGGGGTAAAAAGACGTGAGGCGAGTTGCACAATGAAGTACCAGAGAAAAGAATAAGCCCACGCGCCGCCGTTCATTCTTACTTTTCTGAGAACCAGAATGCCGACCGACAATCCACCCACGTGCGCCAGCGTTGAAGCTAAGACTCCATAGAATTCCGAGCCACTCGCTTTTCCCGCTATCAGCATTCCCCAGGTCGGCACAACGTAAAGACACCAGGCAACGACGCCGGGCATGCTCCAGATTACGGCAACCCGGATCAGCAGCGCTTGCTCGAAAAAAATTCCCAAAGCCAAAAGCAGATTCCCAATGTTACACATCCAAAGCATGTGGCCGAGCTGGTTGATCTGCCAGTAGTGAATCGCCTGTGCAAAGAAAAACATCAGCGGCAGAAATCCAAGCAAGCGAAACTGTTTGTCGGAGAGTTTGTAGATGCGCAAGTTGTTAATCGATCCGGATTCTGTTTTTTCTACCGGGAAACACTCGCCGCGGTGCGACTTTTCGTTTTAGAATACCACTTCTGTTTACACCAGCAGCAGCGCTTAAGAAAATCTGATCACGCAAGCATGCCATCACTCGAAGACTTACTGAACAAATCTATCCCGGAGCTACGGGAAGTATTCCTTGAGCGGCGGCGGCGCGTGCCCCGTGGTTTGCTTGAGGCGCTCGAGTCCGACAATCGCAACGGCGCGCACCAACTGGCAAAGCTAATCCGCAAACGCTATCGCAGCAATCGCGCTGAAGGGCAACGCCTGCACACGCTCTTGCGCTTTGAAATCGAACTCTGGGCCCGCGGCTATGGGTTGGTGGCTGGCGTAGACGAAGCGGGCATGGCGCCTTTGGCCGGGCCGGTAGTCGCCGGCGCAGTTATCCTGCCGCAGAATTACAAACTGCGCGGCCTCAACGACTCAAAGAAAATTGTCGATCAGGAAAAGCGCGGCGAGCTCGCCCTTCAGATCAAGCATGATGCCGTTTGCTGGTCGGTAGGCTTCGCTGAGGTTGAGGAAATCGATCGCATTAACATTTATCACGCCGGACTGCTGGCGATGCAGCGCGCCCTTCAGGGACTGAGCTGCCTGCCAGATTTCGTACTGGTCGATGCCCGAAAAATTCCGCAATGCCCGGCGCCACAACGCGGCATAATCCGCGGCGACGCTCTCTCCGCCACCATTGCTGCCGCTTCGATCATCGCCAAGACCACCCGCGACGCTCATATGCTGGAGCTGGATGCCCTCTACACGGGTTACGGGTTTGCCTCGCATAAAGGTTATCCAACACCTGAACACTGCCGCGCCTTAAAGGAGCTCGGCGCGTTGCCCATTCATCGTCGCAGCTTTGGCCGCGTGCGCGAAGTGCTAGGCTTGGATCCGGTTCAGACTGAACTCTTTGAAGAACAGCCTGCGCCACTGGACGCCGCCGCTGCTTCGGCCTAAACAAAATCCATCGTTCCGCAATAGTTAAAGCAATCCTTTAGCTCATCCTCGAATCAATGGCATCTCTAACCGAATACAAGAAGAAGCGAAAGTTCAATAAGACTCCCGAGCCTGGGCCGGAGAGGAAGCACACCAAGACTGGACGACTGTTTGTGGTCCAGAAGCACCGCGCGACGCAGCTTCATTACGATTTCCGCCTTGAGGCTGATGGCGTTCTAAAGTCGTGGGCAGTGCCAAAAGGACCATCGCTTGATCCGGCGGTCAAGCGACTGGCGATGCAGGTTGAAGATCATCCGGTTGACTATGCCGACTTTGAGGGAGTAATACCGGAAGGCGAATACGGCGGCGGCACAGTCATGGTTTGGGACATCGGCACCTACGAACCTGAGAATACTGACGACGTAGGCGCGGCGCTGCGCAAAGGTGAGTTAAAGTTTTCCCTTAACGGAGAAAAACTGAAAGGCTCCTGGGTGTTGGTACGTACGCGCGACCACCAATGGTTGTTGATGAAGCACCGCGATTACTACACGACCGAGGAAGAAGTAACTGATATAGCACCTGCTTCAATTCTCACTCGGCGCACGCTCGCCGAGATCGCCGAAGACGAAGGAGGCAATGTTAAGAAGGCCGCGACCGGCGATCCGAAAAGGATTCCTCGCCGCACCGGCGTTAAGCGGAGGAAAAAGGGTGGCAAGAAAAAAGTCTGGCACAGTAAGGGGAGCTAACGTTTTTGCATTAACTGATCGTTTAGAGTCCAGGCTTTCGGTTGTCTTGCTTGTCGGCCATTCCCGGCACTTCTCACTTTCAACCAGGACAGGCAGGAATGCCTGTCCTACTTAGAGCAACCCCGCATAAGACAGTTCACCATTAATAATTCGCGCCGCGCTTGTAAATGGATGCGGCTCGTCATGAGTAGCATCGAGAATGTGAACTACTTCAGCGCCCCGAACCTTGAGAAAATCTGAAATCAAGCCGCGGTGGCAGCGCCACCATAAAGCCTCAGCACACATAATCGCGGCGCGGTTCACGCCGGCAATCTCCCTTAGACGTTCTATGCCCAGTTGAAACTCAGCCGTTTCCATGTGATCGGCATAGCCGCGAAATGATTGATTCTTCCAGGCCGTATTCTTTGAATCTTTGCGCGTTTGGTGCCGGCCTCCAAGTTCTGGTAGATGAAAATAAGCAATGCCGTTTTCAGGCAACGCGCTTGCAAGCTGTTGCTTGTTGAACTGTGGGTAGCGCCTTGAACCGGGGATACTTCTCACGTCTATCAGCGCTTCGATTGAGTGCGCTGCAAGGATTTGATTGAACTCTTCGGCTGATCGCGTGGAGTGGCCAATGGTCCACAGGCGAGATGTTTCTTTCGCTGCGGCGGTACTAATCTTCTCCTTCATCCCTACTCTTCAACACGGTGCGCTGCAATTCAGCTAATGTTTTCTCTCAACTGTCTGCTTGCCGACCCTTGAAGAATTACCTCAGTCTCCAGAGGCAGCGAGCAGGAATATTAAAGTGACGACTTAAAGGAAAGGTTCAAGTTTGAACCGGCCCCGCTTCGCCAAAAGTGGCCCCCACAAATCACCAAGGCGCCTCACTCTCGCAGGCACGTTGTCAATGCGAAAGTCTTCCAGGCTCACGCCGCTCTCCAGTTCTTTCCAGGTTACTGGAGTTGATACGGTCGCCTTCGGCCGTGGCCGGATCGAATAGATCGATGCCAGCGTTCGACCCCAGGCGTTCTGGTTGTAGTCGACCAGTACCCTGCCCTTTGGCCGCTTGGCAACCACGTAGACTGCCGTTATCAGCTTGGGCGCTTGTGCCGCGATCGCGTGAGAAAATTCCTTTGCGAACTTCCACACCTGCTTTTGCGTCGGCCCGCGCTGAATAGGTACGTAGATATGAATGCCCTTCGAACCGGTTGTCTTTGCGTAACCTGGCATTTTCAAAGACTCGAGTCCTTCCTTTAGTAATAGCGCTGTTTCAATTACCTTCCCGAAGTTCGCGCCGGGTACCGGATCGAGATCGAAGTGCAAATAATCGGGCCTATCGACATCATCGCAGCGCGCATACCATTGGTTAAGATCAATGCAGCCGAGATTGATTAACCACATCAATGAAGCCAGATCCTGAATCATCGGAAAGTCGATTACGTTGCCGGAAGAGTGCTCGATGTGACAGAGCTCCAGCCAATCGGGGTGCGGCTTCGGAGTACGCTTCATGAAGAAAAACTCACCCGCCGCGCCGTTGGGATAACGTTTCATCACCATCGCGCGATCGATAATGTGCGGGAGCAAAACGCCCGAGACATCGGCGTAATACTGCAACAAGTCGCGCTTTGTTATTCCTAGCGCCGGCCAAAAAAGCTTGCCCAGATTCGTCAGCTTGACGACACGCCCGTCGACATCCAGATCCAGACTCGTCTCCTTGCGCGGCAACACGAGGCGCTTCGCCGGCGCCTTGCTGCGTTTGGGCTTACTCGCCGCGCGTTCCACTCGTGCAGGATGGTAATCTCTGGTCGCAGGTTTTACCGGCATAAATGAAATGGTCCAGCTTTTTTGAAGCCGAGCGGTTGTGGGTATCGCTGTTAAGGTTTTACTTTAAGAGTAAACCGGGAGGGGGGAAACACTATTTCTTGTCTTGCGATGATTCCAGTTTGACCTGCTCAGTCTCTTTCTCAATTGCTTGCAGTGCCTTCATCAGCATTTCACGATGCGCCGCATGTACCGCCCGCGTGAGTTGTGCTTCGATCCTCACTCGTGAAAGTCGCAACGACTCAAGCCTCTGATCCTGTTGATTGGATCGATCCGACGCTTCTTTGCGCCCGGCTTCATACGCGCGGTCCTCTTCCTCGATTTGCGCCTCTACCGATTTGCTTTCCCAACCTCGTGCCATAGTTTTTGTAGGACAGGCATTCCTGCCTGTCCCCTTCTCTTTTCAAATGCTATCAAAGACGGGCGCGATCGCCTGTGGTCCGGCAAAACGCGCTTCACACTATCGTACCATCTTTGATCACTGCGTTCTTGGGAACAATGATGATACCATCGCGAATGAAGTAAGAAGCATCCGGACCATCTGCCTCGATCGCTTTGGCCTCATTCACCAATCTGACACCGCTACCGATGCGTGCATTCTTGTCGATGATTGCGCGTGTGATGATTGTATTAGCGCCCACGCCAATGCGTGGGAAGTTGCTTGTAAGATCCGTGCTCATCTCTTCGAGAGTCTGGTAATAGTCGGCGCCCATCATGTAGGCGCTGTCGAGTTGTGCGCCTTCGGCGATGCGACTACGCAAGCCGATCACTGAACGGTTGATCTTCGCACCGTTGATAATGCAGCCGTCGCTGACGATCGAATCGCGAATTTCGCAGTTATCGAATTTCGACGGCGGCAAATAACGCGCGCGCGAAAGCAACGGCGCCTCAGCATCGAAGAGATTGAACGGTGGAATCGCTGCGGTCATGTCGAGGTTGGCTTTGTAGAACGCGGCAATCGTTCCGATGTCTTCCCAGTAACCATCAAACAAAAAGCCCTGCACATTGTAACGACCAATCGCGCCAGGAATCACTTCGCGGCCAAAGTCCACGTGCTGTGTGTCTTCGGCCAGCAACTGCTCGAGCCGATCGTATTTGAAGACGTAAATGCCCATGGACGCCAGATAAGGTCGCGCGAGCGCATCGGCTGCGTTCAAACCCATCGTGGTCGTATCGACGCGCATGGCTTCGAGCGCTTCGCCTTTCGGCTTTTCACTAAACTCAACGATGCGCCCCGCGTCGTCAGTTTTCAGCAATCCAAACTCGCTCGCCGAATCGCCGGGAATCGGAATCACGGAAATGGTGATGTCGGCGTCCGTCTCGTAATGGCGCTTCAGGAAATCGCGATAGTCCATTCGATAAAGATGATCACCCGACAGAATCAAAAGCGTGTCGATGCGCCAATCGCGAATGTGCGGCAAAACCTGACGAACAGCGTCCGCAGTCCCCTGAAACCATTGGCCACTTTCGGGAGTTTGTTCCGCCGCTAAAATTTCGACAAAAGCGTTAGCAAAAGTCGAGAAGTGATAGGTCTGCGCGATATGCCGGTTGAGCGACGCCGAGTTGTACTGCGTCAACACAAAGATGCGAATAACATCGGAGTTAATGCAGTTTGAGATGGGAACATCAACCAGCCGGTACTTCCCGCCCAATGGCACGGCGGGTTTTGAACGCTGCTGCGTCAGCGGAAACAAACGCGTTCCGGCGCCGCCGCCAAGAATAACTGCAAGTAAATTGCGCTTCTCGGGCATTCGTTAACCTGCGATTTGTGGAAGTGTTAGAACTGAGAGCGAGCATAGACGCAGAGTGCAATCACTTTCAAGCCTATACTTCAGAGCTACTAGTTTCGCTGCAAATGTCCGACAAACTTAAGTTGACGCGGCGTTACGACAAGCTAAAGCTTATCGGACATCAAATTGAGAGTTTGCTGATTAGAAAGAAGCGCTGGTTAGTATTGCAGTGCCGCGCCGCCGTTGGTCCTGACACCCGCTGCTTCCTGAGCAATCTTGACGCCCACGCTGGCGCCGATGCGCGTGGCACCCGCCTCCACCATCTTGCGCGCATCGTCGAGACCTTTAACACCGCCCGAAGCTTTGACGCCAAGGTCTGCACCGACAGTGCGGCGCATCAATGCGATATCAGCCACCGTTGCGCCGCCTTTGGAAAAGCCAGTGGAAGTCTTTACAAAATCCGCGCCGGCGTTTTTTGCCGCCAGACACGCGCGTACCTTCTCGTCATCATTCAACAGCGCAGTTTCAATAATCACTTTGCAGATGACATTGTATTCATGGGCAACTTCAACTACTGAGTGAATGTCGTGCTCGACGAGGCAGTCGTCACCACTCTTCAATGCGCCCACATTGATAACCATGTCCACTTCCCTCGCGCCGTCAAAAATTGCGCGGCGCGCTTCATAAGCTTTCACATCCGCGAGCGTAGCGCCCAGTGGAAAGCCGATAACGGTGCAAACCGGCACACCGCTGCCCTGTAGATTGCAAGCCGCAGCGCGTACCCAGGTGGGATTTACACAAACGGATGCAAAGCGATAGCGCTCTGCTTCTTCACAAAGCACGCGAATGTCTTCATCGGTCGCTTCAGGCTTGAGCAAGGTGTGGTCTATCAGGCTGGCCCAGTCGCGTGCAGAGGAAGTTTCACCCAGCACCAACCCAATGCGTGCTGCTCCGGCATCGACGATGCGATGCATGCGCTCAGGGCAACGATTGAAGCACTCGGAAGTGCAGCCGCACATCTGCGCCTGCGAAAGGCCGTCGCTGTCGCCGTTAAGACGGCTAACTATGGCGTCGGTGATCTGTTCGATCAGAAGCTCAAGATCGCCGTTAGTTGGACTGTTACTGGGCATCGTTTTGGACCAATGAGGCCGCCATCTAATTGCCGGTGTCGTCGCTCAACGTGAACGAATCAAGAAACTTAGTCGCGGTTTCCTGACGAAGTCTTTTAACTTCCGCAGAGTCGTCTGGCTCGGGAGTTGTTATGAAAACAGTTTGGAAAAGTCGTCGCTTGACCCAATAAGCGCGAGCGGTTGCCGAAAAGCCACCTGGCAATTCGATCAGCCATTCTCTTCCGAAGTATTTGTTTAGGGTAATTTCCTTTTCGCTTTTTAGGGTGCCTCCACTCGACGTCAACCCGTCTTCGCGACCACGATCCAGCAGAACTTTGATAATGGCGGGATCGGTTACGTCATCAGCAAGCGTTAAATAAGACACCACATAACTCGCCAGGCTTGTCTCAAGAGCTAGCAGGTGGTTTTCCAGGTCGGGGTGACCTGCTACCGGCTGTACCTGTTCGGTGGGCTTGCCCGGCATTAAGATCGTGAACCCCGCATTGGCAGGCGCGCCATTGATCCAGGCTAATCCGACCGGGACTGCAACTGGAGAAGGCCGCGGCTGCTGGGCTGAAACGGTAGCAAAACTTAGCGCGATGAAGATTGAAAGGAGAATTGTTCTGAACATGGGAAATATTCTAACACGCGCCGCCCGCGAAGCAGGTGGAAGCACGCCTCAGTTAAGGCTTTGGCTCAAGCTTCCAGAGCAGTGCGGTGTCGTTGCGGCCGCCGGTCACCAGCGTGCGGCCATCGCCACTGAAAGCAACCGGATAACGCGCCTCATCCAACCTCGCGAGCAGCGTTCCAGTTTGCGCGTCCCAGAGCATGACACCCATGTCGTTAGTCGTTGCCAGAATCGAGCCGTCAGCATTGAAGATTACAGAAATCGTTTTGTCGCCAATGGGTGGTAGGGCGAGTTTCAGCTCGCCTGTTTCCACATTCCATAACTTCCCTGCTGTCTGTTTGTCGTTTGAAGCGGTCGCAAGCCAATGACCGTCAGGGCTGAAACTAACATCAGCGCCTTCGCTTTTAGGCAAGTTGAAAAGCAATTTACCGGTCTTAACATTCAACAGGCGAGTGTCACCATGAGAGAAAGTCGCGATTGTGCGGCCGTCGGGTGCGAACTCAAAACCCTTCATATAGCCTTCGCGGCGACCTTTCGGGGCTATTTGTCCGCGCCGTTCCCCGCTCTCAACATCCCACAGCTTCATCCCGCCCTGTTGCTCAACCGTCAACAGCGCTGTGCTGTCGGGACTAAAACTGGCTCGATAGATGCGCTCGTTATTCGTGATGTTCGTTTTGAGTCGTCCATCCGCCGCATCCCAAATCTTCGCTGACTTGTCGCCATTGATAGTGAAGATCCAGCGGCCGTCGGCGCTATATCCGGTTTGCAATAGCAGGAAATGGGGACTGCCACCAAACACCATTTTTGCGGTGTCCTTAACGCCGCTATCGCGCGTATCGTGTTTTAGCGTCATGCGCTCTTGTCCGGTTGAAACATCCGAGACAGTCACGACGTCGTCTTCGCGCTCTGAAAGTACTGAGTTCCCATTTGGGCTGAAAGGAACTGGGCCAAACTCTTCTTCGAAACTAATACCGGACTTGATCTTGGTTTCAAAGTTTCGCTTCCGTCCGGGCAGGGTGGCCTTCAACTTCCACGAACCGACTTCCCACAATCGCACGCTCTTGTCGAGATAGTCGCGCGTAGCGGCCGCGCGGCCGTCGGGACTGAACGCAAAGCCACTGACTTCGTCCTTACCATTTTTCAAAGTCGCCTTCAACTCTCCAGTTTCCGTGTCCCAGACTGTTATCGTGCCGCCCTTGCCGCTCATTGCCGCCAGAGCTCCATCAGGGCTGAACGTGATCAGGGCTTTGCGGCCCACGAAGCGAGATGGTCCTTTGTAATCAGGCAACTTTGCTTTTAGGGTTACAGTCAGTTTGTCCGAAGACTGAATGGAATTGGTAGCAGGCTGCTCCTGTGCGAAAGCAGCATTCGCAATAATCGTCGCGGCAAGCACCAGCGCGACAAGCGACCAGCGACAAACACAATTATTTCTCATCTTCAAATCATTATCCTTTTGTGAGTTGGAAATCAAAAGCTCGGCGAGGACTAATGCAGGTATTGTCGTTCGATGGCCTCGATCTTTGCTACGCGTTTCCGATGTCGTTCTTCCGTCATCTCGGTGGCAAGCCAGGCGCGCACGATGTCGCGCATTTGCGCGCTGTTAATTGTTTTGCTGCCAAGCGTCAAAACGTTGGCGCCATTGTGCTCGCGCGAGTTGCGCGCGACTTCTACCGAGTAACAAGCTGCGGCGCGCACGCCCGGAACTTTGTTCGCTGTCATCGCGCTGCCCACGCCGGCGCCGTCAATGACGATGCCGACGTCCGCTGTGCCTTCGGCAACGCTCTTCGCTACCGCATAAGCAAAGTCGGGATAATCCACTGCATCTTCCGAGTTGGTACCAAAATCGTGGACCTGATGGCCAAGCGAAGTCAGAAAAGCTTTCAGCTCTTCTTTCATCTTAAAGCCGCCATGATCGGCGCCGACGGCAATCAACTTTGAAGCGTCGGAACCACGCCTCGGCACGCGACGGACTATTTGGATATGCTTTTCGCTCACAATATCGGCGGCGAGCGGCGTCAGCCGTGCGCCTTCAGCTATCCGCAGCACAGATCCTTTGTCGAGGTCGCGCACATCGTCTTCAGTGATGACGGTTTTTGACGATTCATCGGCGGTTACCGTTGATGAAGAAGAAGGAGCGGGGGCGGTGTCGATGAAACGGCTGGAAGTGGATGACGAACCGGACGCGGCATCGTTAGGAATGGCTTTGTCGAGCACATCACGAACCAGGGCCCTGATGCGATCGCGTGTGGTGTTGTCGTCCATAAGGTTGAAAAGCAAACAGCGAACAGTTAACAGCAAACAGCCAGAAAAGGCTTCGTTTTATTTCTGCTGTTCACTGTTTGCTGCTTACTGTTTGCTACCCAAGAGATTCATCACGCAGATCGAGCAGCCGGCCGGCGCATGCAACAACTTTACTTGCCTGCAGTCTGAAGTCGATCCGGCCAACATAGATGCCGCTCCTGCCGACTTGAAAGATGATCGTGTCTTTGCCAGAAGGTTGTTTGGTCAGCACCGGCTTTTGCATGAAGGTGTGCGTGTGGCCGCTGGCAATAAAGTCGATGCCATCAACTTGCGATGCCACCTGCGTGTCGCCAATTTCGCCTTCTTTAGCATTTGGATAATAGCCGAGGTGTGACATGCCAATGACGAGCTTGCAATGTTCGCGCTGACGCAAAATTTCAACCACATCTCTTGACGCTTTAATCGGATCCATATACTTCACGCCCTTGAAATTTTCTGGCGTGATCAGATTGTCCGGACTAATTCCCAGCCCAAAGAGTCCAACGCGCACTCCGCCCAGGGTTCGCACTACGTAACGCTTAATTCGCGGCGCCAGCGGCGTGTCATGCAGGTCGTAGTTGCTGGATACAAAATCGAAGTTGGCAAACTTCATGGCCGCAACCAACGCGTCCACGCCGTTATCAAAATCGTGATTGCCCAGTGTAGCCACGTCGTAGCCGATTAGAGACATCGACTTGTATTCAACTTCGCCTTTATAAAAATTGAAGTAAGGCGTGCCCTGGAAAACGTCGCCCGCATCGATCATCAGCGTGTTTGGATTTTCCTTGCGCACGCGCTTGACCAGCGTAGCGCGGCGCGCGACTCCGCCTTTTCCGCCATACAGCTTGTCATTGTCCGGCAAGGGATCGATCTGCGAATGAGTGTCGTTAGTGTGCAGGATCGTGATCAGAGTCTCGCCAGCCGACACGTCAAGCAGTGGCGACGAAATGGCAGACCACACGGAGCTCGAAAACAACTGTGCCCGCGACTGAGGCAGAGCAAGCGCGGCTCCGCCGGCGATTGAAGCTTTCAGGAATCTGCGCCTGGTAATCATTGCGGTTGCTCCGGCGTTGCCGAACTTGCTTTGTCGAAAACGAAACGGCCATCGAGAGTGGGACGTATTTCGCGTCCCGCCGCTGTTTCCGATTTCAGGTAATTAATCATCGCGTCGCGAATCGTAAGCCCAATGGGTTTGATTGTTTTTGCCGTGCGCAAAATCGAGTAGTCCCCTTCTGTTGCCGAGGGTTTTGTCGAGCGACGATTCATCAAGTAATCGATGCTAACCACCGTGTAGATCGCTTTCGGATCGATTTCTTTTTGCTGCCCATCAATCAGCAACCGCACCGTTTCAAGTTCCGGCGTCTTGTCGCTGCTGGTTCGATACCTGATGCGTGCGCCGGACTCCGCATCCCGGTGAGAAACCACGACGCGCAACAGATCCAAAACCTGCGCTCCGGTAAGATCGACTGCAACCAGTGCGTTTTCAAACGGCAGGAGTTCGAAAATGTCCCGTTCGCTGAGCTCGCCTTCAGCCATGACACTCTTGCGCAGGCCGCCGCCGTTGGTTACAGCAAGCACAACCCGCTTGCCAAGTCGTCGGCTGGCCTCTGCGCGCATGCCGTCGGTCACGAAGTTTCCCAAAGAGCCGGAGCCGATGCCGCCTTTCCGCAACTCGCCTTTGAGTTTGCCGATCTTCACATCCAGGGCCCGCACTTTTGGCGCGTAGACTTCCAGCATTTTGTCGACGGCTTTATCGTCGGGAATGCTCGAATCAACTACCGTTTCGTCTACGCGTGCGTGAACATCCGGCGGCGTGGGCGTCGGCGCGGGACGGGTAGCCACTTGCGCGCTAACAGAATGCCCGCTCAAAGCTTGCACCGAGAGCAAAAGCACGCAACTAATTAACGCAATTTTGACTCGTTTCACGCAGATAGTTCCTTTTCGAAGAAGCAAAAAAATAACACGCCAACATTCTGGACTTGATTGACCTGTGCGGAGAGCTTCAATAGTATGTCGCACCATAAGCCAGATAGGCAAACGAGATTTCTTTCAACGCGCTTTCAATCATAATTCTTATTGCAGGAGATGACTGACTTGGTCACACCTTCCGTGCACATGACTTCAGAGTTTACTAATCCGAATCTCGACGTGCTGTTTTCCGAGGAAACGATCCGCGCGCGCATCAAGGAGCTCGGCGCCCAAATCACTCGCGATTATGCCGGACTCAATCCATTGCTCATTGGCGTCCTCAAAGGCGCCTGCTTCTTTCTGAGCGATCTGCTGCGCACCATTGATACGCGTTTGAGTATCGAGTTCATGGCGATATCAAGTTACGGTTCTTCAACGCGAACTTCCGGCGAAGTGCGCATCATGAAGGACCTCGATGTGCCAATTGAAGGGCGACACATCCTGGTGGTTGAAGACATCGTTGACACGGGATTGACGCTCAGCTATCTAATGGCCAACCTCGAGTCGCGCGGTGCGGCAAGTGTAAAACTCGCAGCTCTGCTTGATAAGGCTGAGCGGCGAGAAAGGCCTGTGAAGATAGATTATCTCGGCTTTCAGATTCCCGACCACTTCGTTGTCGGTTACGGATTAGATTTCGCCGAACGCTATCGCAACCTGCCGTTCATCGCGGTCTTGAAAAATCCCGAGTTGTCGTAAAAGCGGCTTTGTCTGCAAATTTTTGGAATGTATTTGCATCAGTAGGGGCACGGTATGCCGTGCCCCTACCTACTGTTTGGAGGTTTCCTGAATGAAAAGGCATCTATTCATTTCTTCCGCTCTCATGATCTTTTTCTATGCTGCGCAAGCCTTTGCCCAGGACTTTTCCAAAGTTGAGATCAAAACGATCAAGGTCGCGGGAAACATCTACATGCTGCAAGGCGCGGGCGGAAATATCGGCGTGTCGGTCGGCCCAGATGGAATTTTGATTGTTGACGACCAGTACGCACCGCTGGCAGATAAGATCAAAGTTGCTCTAAAAAATCTGGGTGACGGAAAACTGAAATTTATTCTAAACACTCACTACCATGGCGATCACACCGGCAGCAATCCAATCTTCGGACCAGACGCGCCGATCATCTCGCAGACAAACGCAGACAAACGCCCGCAAACGGCTGACCGCCGAGCAGCAGTCGAAATTTTTTGGTTGGAAATTTCCGCCAATGGCAAAAGCGGGGCTGCCGGTGATCACGTTCGATCAATCCGTGTCGGTCTTCTTCAACGGCGAAGAGATCAAGGTGATCCACTTTCCCCACGGCCACACCGACGGCGATTGCGTGGTTTTCTTTCCCACTTCAAACGTCGTGCACATGGGTGATGACTTCTTTCAGGGCAGATTTCCGGTGGTCGATCTTGAGAACGGCGGCGACGTGGAAGGAATGGCAAAAAACGTTGGCGAGATCAGCAGCAAACTTCCGGCAGACGTGAAGATTATCCCCGGTCACGGCGCGTTGTCGGACCTCGACGGCCTGAAAGCTTTTCATCGTATGCTGGTGGAGACGACTGAGATTGTGCGCAAGAAAATGAAGGCCCACAAAACACTGGCTCAAATCAAAGCTGAGGGCTTGCCTGAAGAGTGGAAACCCTGGGGCGCAGGTTATATCAAAACCGAAATGTGGATTGAACTTGTCTACACCAGCCTGTCAGCTAACCAAGAGCACTGAAATCAGTCTCAACATAAACCACCCAACCATTAGTTCTGTCGTATTTAGTAGCTTTGCAAAAAGTCCGATCGTGGTCGCCGCGGAGCGTTCTCATTAACACCGTGGCTTCAGCCCGGTGACCAACGCTGACCATGAACGATCCAACCGTTTCAACGGTTTCCTGCACCTATGTAAACCGTTAAAACAGTTAAAGAAAATTTCGAAGACCTCTTTATCACCGGGCTAAAGCCACGGTGCTAATAAGAGCGCTTCGCGTGATGAGTGTTATGCTAATGCTGTGACCGGCCGCATTGTTAGAACGTCATTCCGTAGTAAGCGAACAACGCATTCTTGCCGCGGCCGTGGTTGGCGATTAAATAGCCAAGAGATAAGGAACCGTCGCGCGGCATTGTAAATGAGATGCCCGGAGACACGTATCCAAACCTGTTGTCGCCGCTGAACCAATCAACGATGAACTCAACGTTGTCTACGACAGGTTGTTCGTACGCGACGATTGCGCCTGCTTTGGTTTTCTCATCGCGGGCATTTAGCGGCGCATAACCACCGCCGGTGAATCGTGGCCCATGGTCCCCTTTTAACTGTTTGCTTGCGACCCCGTAACATTGCGCAATCATGCGTGTCCCGGAACGATGCGTGAGCGGGATGTAACCAATGCAACCGATCGCCGCTGCAATTCCATTTCGTTCGTTGTTGTAAAACTGCCACTTCGCGTTTGGCTGCAACTCTATTGGCTGGCCACCACTCGGTACATGCGTGAACGACACGTTTGCGCCGACCTCAATATTTCCCCCCACACCGATCACGGTGCGCGGAATATAGTTTTCAAACGAGTTGTTACCACGCTCCCAGGCGTAGTTTGTAATGAAGTCCATTTCCAGATAGACCTTTTTTGCCGCGACTACATCCGTTGATGGGACATTCATGAGCGTTGATTGCGCGTCAGCGTCAATCGTCAGGGCAAACAGGAAGAGCAAAGCCAGCAGCGGCAGGGTGGGTTTTCGAATATTCATGGCAACCTCAATTTTCCCTGAACTTCCTGGGCGGTGAAATAAACTGCGGAATTGGGCCTAGATAATGCAGAAAATGTCGCCGCCGTTCAAGCCCAATTCCGGTGCGTTCCGCTCAAGGATCGATTGTTGACGAAGAATGCAGTCGCTTTCTCTCGCAAGCCAGGGAAGGAAACCGTGGACTTCCGCGGGCCAGGTCATGACTTTTCTATTACTTTTTCAGAAAACCCACCAAGTGGGCAGACAGGGCTGCTTCCCTGGGTCTAGACTATTGCCCAAATGCCCAGACCAATTTGGTGTCACCCAAAGATATCGGCAACTTGAGAGAGCTTAAAGACACTTCTATCATCCTTGTGAAACGGCCCGGGATGTACGCGAAGGTTTGTTGTCGCGCGAAGGGGACCGGCAGAAGCCTCGAGCGGTTTGAATTTTCAATTGGATTCAACAAGAAAGGAAAAAATCATGGCAGGCTTTATCGATCGGAGTCAGTGGGGAATTTTTTTGGACGAGTTCAGCAAGCGAAACCAGCTGCGACCAACTCGCCTTGAGGTTGTGGGTGACATTGGCGCACAGGAACAAGGAGCATTTCTTCCGTTCGTGGGCGTCAGTGTGGACACCAAAGGCAGCGGAAGTATTGACATCGCCCTCGGCGGTGAAACCGCGGCAGAGGAGAGACAGTTGACGCATCACATCAGCAATGTGGAGCGCATCGCGCCTCTAATTGGTACCACGGGCGTTGAAGAGGGATTAGGAATTGAAGATCGAGATGGTGTCAAAACCTTACTTTCGTTTGCCGCACTACGCGAGATCGAGGCCCACGCGGCGGGACAGCAATAAGAAAGTCTGAACGTTCAGAATCAGGCTGGGTTCTTTGCCTGTGCCGAACTCTCACGCGAGATTTCCGCCAGGAAACTTTTCCCCGAGACGAGCTTTAAACCGAAATTCCCGGCAATTGTCTGACCAATATCCGCAAGCGAGTCGCGCGTACCGAGATTGATGCCCGGCTTCGCGCTCTTTCCATAGACCAGCAGCGGCGCGTACTCGCGGGTGTGGTCGCTGCCGGGAAAAGTCGGATCGTTGCCATGGTCCGCGGTGATGATCATCAGATCGTCGTCCCGCATGGCAGCTTCGATAGCTGGCAACGCCGAATCAAAATGTTCCAGGGCGCGTGCATAACCTTCCGTGTCGCGCCGATGGCCGTAGAGCATGTCGAAATCCACCAGGTTGGAAAAAATCAGCCCGCGCGTTTTCTGACCGAGCGCGAAAATTGTTTGATCAATAGCTTGCTGGTTGTTCTTTGCTACCAGATCCTGCGTCACGCCCAGCGAATCATAGATCGAGGCAATCTTGCCAATGCAGACTACGTCAAAGTCTTCATCTTTTAGTGCGGGTAGCAGATTTTGCCGCGGCGGCGGAACCGCATAGTCGTGCCGGTTTTCAGTGCGATAGAAAAAACCGGTCTGGCCCAGGAAAGGCCGCGCAATGATTCGTCCAACCTTGTGTTCGCCGTCGAGTATGCGCCGCGCGATCTCGCAAATCTCATAAAGGCGATCGAGCGGCACGACTTCTTCATGCGCAGCAATTTGAAAAACCGAGTCGGCGGAAGTGTAGACAATCGGCTTGCCGGTTTTGACGTGTTCGTCGCCGAGCTGCTTGATGATTTCAGTTCCCGAAGCAGGAACGTTCCCAAGAATTCCCGGCACGCCAGTTTCGCTTATAAAGCGATCCAGGATCGATTTTGGAAACCCGTCGGGATAAGTGGGAAAGGCCTCTTTGAGAATGATGCCTGCCATTTCCCAATGGCCCGTGGTCGTGTCTTTTCCATTGGAACGTAAGGCACACTTGCCAAATGAACCAGCCAGATGGGTCAAGGGCGGAACATTCACCAGCGGACGCACGTTGCCGAGTCCGTAGCGCTGAAGATTAGGCAGCCGCACTTCGCGCGATTCCAGTATGTGGCCAAATGTATCGGAGCCGGCGTCGCCCCATTCCGGCGCGTCAGGCATCGCGCCGATGCCGGCGCCATCAAGAACGATTAACGCAATTCGGTTGAATGAATGTTTGGTTGACATGACTGACTCAGAAAGAACATTTTCCATTTACCATTTTAGATTTTTCATTTTCCATTTCTCGGATTGCGAACGGTCTTTAGCGAAGCTGTAAAGATCCTGCACAATTCTGTGTTCTCTCTTATAATGTCTCTAATTAATTCTTTCCTCAGCAGTTGACTGCGCTCAATGATTCTCAGCCATATCGATGTCTCGTTCAACTCCTTAAGAACAATTCCCATTTTGTGAATGAAGTCCGCGTGACTTTCAGCACCTCTTGCTTCACCATAATTCGGCGCAGGCGAAGTTCCTGATCTCATGATCTGACCGGCAATATGCTTTCCAGCAGGTGTCTTCGGTTAGTTCGCGGAGAGGATCACTATTCGGACGGCAAAATCAATCAAGCGTTCCTCAAGTTTATCCGCTCGAAGTTGCGAACCCGTTCGGCCTTCGACGTTTTCCATATGCCATTTTCATAGTGAATCGGACCTAAATGGCAAATGAAAAATCTAAAATGGTAAATGGAAAATATGCTTGTTTTCTGGCATCGGTGTCTTGAAGCGCTACCCCTTAGGAGCGTAGTATCCTTCTCTGGCCCTGACCAAAGCTTTATCTGGCACACCACGCAGCTCCACGCGAATCGCGCGAAATTTTCCATCGCGGTTCTTATTCGTCGGGTAGTAGCCCAAGCTGTATTGCGTCCCGATTTCGGTGGCCACACGAGCAAACGCAGCGCGCGCATCCTGAAGACTATTGGCGATGAAGTTTCTGCCGCCACTGTCTTTAGCCAGATCGTTCATCTCCTGGCGCGCCAGATTGTAAAGATCGCGGCTGATCTGCATTCGCTCAAACGGTCCCATTCCACAAAAATCCATAAAGTCTTCAGCCTTTGCGCGCGGGTAAAAAATGAGGCGATACCGCT
>WNFT01000919.1_pt1 | contig 24864 bp, 20 predicted proteins | sample 5400191 | NCBI WGS metagenome assembly WNFT01 (sample SAMN13153359, study PRJNA577476) | soil metagenome | isolation source: 80 cm saprolite under Madrone tree | place: USA:California | collected 2016-06-14 | reverse complement strand
CGCAGCTCGCGAGGGCGGAGGGCCCGCGCCGCCGCGCGCAACTCGGCCGGGCCTCCGACCGCCCGTAGATCCACGATCCGCAAGCTCGTGCGCAGGAGGAAGACGCTCCCTTCCGAATCCATTCCATCCGCGAAGCGCAAGAGCGCACGGCGAGTCGCCTCGACGCTGCTCAACGAGAGGGCCAGGTCGTCGACCACGAACACGAGGGCGTCGGCCGGCGCTTCCCCAGGCGCGGCTGCCGTGCCACTGGAGACGGTCCCGCCGGCCCGGCTCGAGGGCGCCGTCCCTCCCATGTAGACCGCTTGCGTCACTGCCTGAACGCGCCCGTCCTGGACGATCTCGAAGTCGGCCGCGCGGAGATCGGTGACCGGGCGACCCTTGGCGTCCGTGACGACGGCATCGACCTGGACGAGGTCGACGCTCAAGCGCACGACGAGGGGCGCGCTCGTTTTCTTCTCGGCCGCCGCGGCCGATTGCGCCTCTGCTCTGACCAGCAGAGATCGCCCTGCGAGGATCCCCGACAGGACGAGCAGGGCCAGGTACGTCGCGTTTCGCGCGAGTCTGGGTTTCATTTCTACTTCTCCACGCTTGCTTCACACCTCTCGGAGTGGCGCCCTCGCGGCCGCCGGCCCCAAGAAGACTGGAGTCTACGCCGAGAGGTTCGACCGCACTAGCGCTCGTAATCATCCTCAGTAAAGACGGGGAGCAGCAGCAAGTTGGGTGAGCGCATACGCGCTCACAATCGACTACGCGGCTCACTTCGTTCGCCGCGCTGGCTCGGCATCCTTCCCTGGTCGCCGCTGGGCGGACGCCCACGGCGAGTGTGCGGCGGTCCTGGCTCCTGGCAGGCGCCCTGCTGTCAGCCTGCCGACGTACATGCGCCGGCGGAAGCGCTGTGGCACGCCCCACTGTCTGCGCGCCCAGTCGGTCACGCTCGTCGCGGCGCGGCGCGGCGCGGCGCCTCGCCGTCGCCGTGAGCACAACAAGGCTCGGCCGTACCACGGCCGCGTTCAACCCCCGGCCCACTACACGGACCCCACTGCGTTCCGCTCTACAGCGCCGAGTTGCCCGTCAATGAGATCCGCGGCTGACGCCTTGTCACTTCGGCTTCTCGACGGGCTCGACCAGCGTCACATCAGTCGTCGCCGTCGCGCCTTCACCGACCGATACCCTGGCTGTCCCCTTGTACTTCTCGCCCCGCACCTCGATCTCGAGGGTGCCCGCCGGGGTCGGGATCTCCGTCAGGCCCGTCGAGTCCGTAGGGCCGCGCCCCCCCATGAAGGGAACGCTGATGAAAGCGCCGTCAAGCTTCGTTACGAACGCATAGGCCTTGGGCAGAGGCGCGCCGTCCGGACCCTTGACTAGCAGTCGGACCCGCGACGCGGGACTCAGGGTCAAAGCGATATCGCCATCGCCGGGCGACACACTCAGGCGTACGGCGTAGCCCGCGAGCTCGGTACCCGCGCAGAGGTTGTAGGGCTTCGCTGCCAAGCCCGACACGTGGAAGCTGCCGTCGGGCAGCGTCTCCGCCCCGCCGTACTCCGATTCGCCGCCGCGCGTCTGTACGCGGATGCCCGCGATCCCTCGCCCGCTCGCGTCCAGCACGCGGCCCTTGATCGCGAGGCCCTTCTCGAGCTCAAGTCTTGCGTCGGACAAGCCGGACGCGTCCACGGTGGCCACGAGGTTCGCGACGCCGTAGCCTTCGGCCCGCGCGGTCAGCGTGTACTCGCCGGGGTCGGCATCGAGCTGGAATCGGCCGTCGGGCCCGGTCTGCGCCGAAGTGGCGCGGGGAGCGTCCTTGTCCTTGGGGGCGGCGCTCACGAAGGCCTGAGGCACGGGCTGATCCGTTTCCTTGTCAACAACAATGCCGGTCACGGGAACGCCCGAGAAAGTGAGCTCCAGGCTGTGGGCCTCGACGTCGGGAATCTGTACCTCGCGCTGAGGGTAGCTCGTCCGGCCGTCCTGCCGCTCCGTCCGAACCCAGTACTTCCCCGGCGTGTCGACGATCAGGGCGAACGTACCATCCTCGCCGGTGGTGCCAACGTATCGTTGCGGACCTGTCGGCTCGCTGGCCACGGCGCCCAACCCGGCACTCATGGAGAAGCTCGTGCCCCCCTCCCCCATGAAGCGGAGGCGCAAGCCGGGCAGCGGCGCTCCGGACTTGGTGACGCGGCCGTTCACGAGGATCTCGCGGCTGCTGAGGTCGACGGGCGTAGTCTCCCCTTCGCGGACCTCGACCTGCTTCGACATGATGCTCGCCATTCGACCGGGTCCCACGTTGGCCATCAGGTTCACGAACGTTGAGCCCGGCGCGACATGTTCGATGGTGAAGCTTCCATCGGCACGGGTCACACCGGGCCGGGAGGCTCTGCCCAGTCGGGGGTGGGACGGCGAGAACACGTTGATCGTCAGACCGGCCATCGGCGTGCCGTCACGCTTGTGCGCCAGGCCCTCGATGCGGCCGCCCTGAGTCAAGACGAGGCGCGCCTCCGCCGGGCCCTTCGCGGCCACCACGTCGACCATGGCGTCCGCAGCCGCATAGTCGGGATGGGTGGCCACGACCTGGCGTGGCCCTTCGGGCACGCCGCGGATCTCGAATGCTCCCGAGGGCTCGCTGAGCGTCTGGAACTGCTCCGACCACTCCATCGCTTCCTGCGCCGCACCGTAAGCCTTGACCGTGGCCCCGACCACGGGGTCGCCGGCCGTCTCCGTCACCGTACCGCGCACGACGCCACCCCGCGGCACCCGGATGATGCCCGCGTCCGTCGTCCGGCCGGCGCTCACGCGCACGCCCGAGACGGTTGCAGGCGCGCGATCGGGCACCAGCACCTGCATCACGTAGGTCTCCTCCGCCAGGTCGTCGAGCAGGAAGCGACCGTCCGTGCTGCCCACGGACTTCTCGGCCCTGCCTTCCCAGGGCCCCGCCGACTTCACCGGGTTCGCGACAATGCGGTAGGCGTCGATGGGGCGGTCGCCCTCCTCGACCACCACCCCGGTGACCGAGCCCCCCGCGTTCAGGATCAACTCCACCGGGTCCCCGCCGGGGGTCAACGTCTTGTTGAGAGAGGCGAAGCCGATGGCCCTGACCATCACGCGGGTTGGACCCGGCATGAGTCCTGCGAGCACGAACGCACCGTCGGGCTCCGAGCGCACTTCGCTGAAGGTGCCGCCCCTCATCATGTCGAAGCCACTCGTCACGATCTGGGCGTCGGAAACGGGTGCGCCGGAGCTCGTACGCACCCGGCCACGAATGGCGAGCCCCTGCTCGAGGGCGATGTCGCCCAGGTCGACCAGGACTTCGCGACCGGACACCTCGGCTTCGATCCGGCGCCCGGCGTGGCCAGGAGCGACGGCTCCGAGCGCGTAGCTCCCGGGAGGCACGCGGTCGATGCGGAAGCGGCCGTCGGCGCCCGCGTCGGCCCGCAGCAGCTCGACCAGCGAGCGCGGCATCGGCTGACCCGCGAGCTCCTGCGCGGCCACGCGACCCCCGAGCGGTCGCTCTTCCGGATCGACCAGGCGCCCGGTGACGGCGGCTCCCGTGGCCAGCATGAGCGTGAGATCGGCCCGCCCTTCGGCATCGACCGCGACTCCGCTGGCGACACCGGGAGCGAAGTCGGCGTGTCGCGCCACGACCGTATAGTTCCCGGCATCGAGGCCGGGAAGCTCGAAGCGGCCCTCGGCGTCGGTAGTCTCGACCGTGCTGCCGCCCCAGAACTGCGGCTCCATCTCGGCTCGGACGAGCGCCCCCCGGAGCGGCCGGCCTTGCGGATCGCTCACCCGTCCCGCCAGCCAGCCTCCCGGACGCGCGATCAGGTCGACGGTGGTGCCGGGCCTGACGTTGCCTTTGTGCGCGGACCCCAGGCCGCGAGCGGTAGCGCTCACCGAATAGAGGCCCGGGCCGATGCCCTCGAGCCGGAAGCGGCCGCGGGCGTCGGTCCTGGCTTCGACCGCCTGCTCGTCCGTTTCCCAGTTCGACATGGCCACACGAAGGTCGGGAGAAGCCTTGACGCGCACGCGTCCTAGCGGTTGGCCCGTGGCGCCGCGTACGAATCCCTCGATGGTGCTCCCGCGCTCGAGCACCACCGCGAGCGGCGAGCCCGGCTGGACCTTCTCGAAGGTGCGCCCCCCCAGGCCCTTCGCCGTGACGCGAACGTACACTGGTCCCGGGGTCTTGAGCTCGGCGTGGAAGCGGCCCTCGGCGTCTGTGCGCGTTGTGGCGGCCAGCTCGCGATCGGAGGCAACCAGCGGCCGATAGAGCACGAGCGCGCCCTCGAGAGGCTTGCCGTCGGGGCCTCGCACCGAGCCGACGAGCACAGGAGGCGGTGTCGGCTTCGGTGACTGTTTCATCGCTGCTGGGCCGGGGCGGGGAGTCGCCCCCTGCGCCGTGCCCGGAGGTGTGGTCGGTCCCGCCTGGAAGGCGGCCAAGCCGGGGGACTGTAAGCTGGCGCGAGCGAAGGCCAGGGCTAGAGCTGTGGCGAGGACTCGTTTCATCACGACGGACTCCTCTTCGTTACTTCCCCCTCAAGCCGCCCGGTGAGCATCAAGCCTGCCAATCTGCGGCCGCATCTACAGTCAGGCCTGATTATCGGCCCTGTGGTCAAGCTGCGAGGCCACGCGTTGTCGGGTGCAGCGGAAACCCCGAGGAGAGGTTCAGTCGACAAGCACACATCTGGCACAGGCTGCGCTCGCGAGCGCGGCACTCCTTTCGTGAATCGGATTGGGAACAACCTGGTGGGGACGTATATGGCAACGCCAAAGCGACCCTGCAGGTCGATCCTGCTCCCCCGCTCTCGCGGGGCGGCAGCTCGGGCGCTCTGGGCCGCTGATGGAGAATCGATCACGGCGTTTCGGTTCAGGAGGTTTCAAGACGTTCCATTTTTGTACAGGCACCGTGGATCGGTCCTCCCTCGTATCGCCGTTGAGGTAATCATGTCGCATGAGCCGGCCTGCGCTGTTCACCGAGCGAGGGGACACACGGAGCGACGAGCCGACCGCCGTCCGTTCGCGTAGGGCCGCCATCGTCCCGGTCCGGCTGACCGAGGGCGAGCGTGACCAGCTCGCGGATGTGGCCCGCGACCTGGGCCTCAGTCTCTCGACGTACATCCGCCAGGTGGTGCTCTCTCGCCCGCTGCCGCCTCGCCGAGCTGTGCGTCCCATACCTGACGTCAACCGCGAGACCTACCATGCCCTCGGCCGGCTCGCTGCCGATCTCAATGCGATGGCCCGTCGCATGACGGAGCACCGACGGGAGCCCAGCTCGCGCGAGGTCCTCGAGGCCTTGGAGCTCGTGGCCCGGTTCGTGGGATCCGTCCGGGCCGAGGTCCTGGGAACGACTCTTGATCCGGGAGGAGGCGAAGCGTGATCGCGAAGATCACCCGTGGGAGCAGTTTCAAGGGTGCTGCCCGGTACATCCTCGACGAGCGGCGAGGCCTCCACCACGACCACCAGCCCGAGATCATTGCGGGCAACATGGCCGGCCGGACGAGCAGAGAGCTGACCCGGGAGTTCGAGGCCGTTCGACAGCAACGGCCGGACATCGAGAAGCCTGTCGAACACGTCGCCTTGAGCTTTGCGCGCGACGAGCGACGCCTAAGCAACGAGGAGATGGCCAGGCTCGCTGATGAGTACGTCAAGCGCCGCGGCTACGACCCCGACCGGTGCCAGTACGTCGTCGTCCGCCACCGCGACAAAGAACACCAGCACTGCCACATCCTGCTCAACCGTGTCAGGACGGATCGGACAGTGGTCCCTCAGCAGTTCCGGGAGTACCTCCGCAACAAGGAGACCTGTCGGGCCCTCGAGCGTGACCACAACCTCCGCCCGGTCCGAAGCGAGCGCATGTCGGGCCCGATCGATGAGCGGGCCCCGACAAGGGGCGAGGACCGGATGCGGCGCGACTGCGGGAAAGAAAGTGAGAAGGAGCAGCTCAAGGCGCTGATCCGGGAAGCGGCAGCCGGGAAGCCGACCATGCGCGAGTTCGTCCGGCGCCTAGAGGCAAAGGGTGTGCAGGTTCGAGCCAACATCGCCCGCACCGGCCACGTGAGCGGGATCAGCTACCGGCTCGACCACGTGGCCGTCAAAGGGAGCCGTGTCGGCCGGACCTACACCTTTGAGGGAGTCCAGCGCGCGCTCGGGGTGTGCTACGAGCCCAGCCGAGACCTGTCGGAGCTGCAGCGGGCGGCGCGGGCGACGCGCGGTCATGAGCCCGCCCGGCATCGTGGCCACGACCTCGCTTCCCGCCTTGCTGGGCGGCTCGGTCGGCGCGTCGCCTTTCGCGTGCCGGGATTCAGCGAGCTCCGCACGCTCACGTCTCTGGCGCGAGACCTGAAGCAGCTTACACGGTCGCCTTCTCGGGCGGCGCTGACCATTGCTGCGCGGGCCCTGCCGCCACAGGCCCGTGCCGGCCTGCTGATCGCGCGAAAGCTGATGGACCTGTCACGCACGAGGTGACCTATGAACGAGGACGCCGATCCTGTCTTTGCCCCAGACGATGGAACACCCCTCCATGCCTTGGCCGAACTACGCCGGGCGATAGGCGACCGCTACGACAAGACGAGTGGGGAGGTACTTCACGCGGTGGACCGCGCCCATAGCGCGGTCATCCAAGCCGACAGCGCCAAGACAGCCCAGGAGGAGATGCGGCACCTGATTCGCGCCCTGGCCACGGTATCGGAGGTCTTCATCCTCACCCCCAAGAAGATCCAGGAGACTTACCGGGATGTCCTGGAGCGGCTGCAGCGGCAGGTGGAAACCCTGGCTGTGGCCATTCCCGCGATGCCGCCAACGCCGAACCAGCTCTACGAGCGGGTCGCTCTCATGACCGACCGCATCGACTCATTCCTGTCCCGCTGCGAGCAGAAGGCCGCGAATGTCGAGAAGGGGCTGGCGTCCACCGTTACGACTCTCACCGACCGCCTCCACGCCACCGCTGAGGACCTCCAGCGGGAAGCAAGTGCCGTTGCGACACAACGACAGAAGCGAGACTTGCGCGTCCTGATTGTCGGGATCCTCATTGGCGTGTTGGCCAGCGCCGGCGCGACACGCCTCTGGACGAGTGCTGCCGCGGCAGGGAGGGTGCGGAGAGAGCTGGGGTGGCTGCCTGGCGGCCAGACACGAGTCGACCCGCCAACCGGTAGAGCGGCGACGGGCGTTGCGGCGCCCGATAGCGGACAGCGATGATCTCAAGCGTGCGCCATGTGAAAGGTGCTCCCGAACGACAGCCATGACGAGTCCTCATCCCTTCGCGGCCTGCACGAGCCCGCCCGGTCGGAGGGAGGCGCTCAGGATCATCCAGGCCGAGCTGGAGGCAGCACGCCCCATCTCGGCCAAGGTGGGGGAGACCCCCTAGCGTGCTGGACCTCCGGAGGTGCCGGGAGCTCGTGGGTCCGGGGAGTCTCTCGGACGACGAGTTACTGCGCCTCCGTAACGGCATGTACGAGCTGGCCGCGATTGTCGTCGACGACTTCCAGCGAAAGAAGCGCCGCGCACAACGGGCGGGGGTACAATCCCCGACGACGCCATGAGCCCAAGGGCTGTCATCTACTGCCGAGTGTCCACCAAGGACCAAGTGGAGAACCTCAGCTTGGCCACCCAGCAGGAGCGGTGCGGGGCGTTCTGCCGCATGAACGGGTGGGAGGTTGATCGGGTCTTCGTGGAGGAAGGCGAGTCCGCGAAGACGGCTGATCGCACGGAGCTTAAGAATCTTCTTCAGCACTGCCGCACCAACCGCGGCAGGATTCACTTCGCGGTTGTGTACGCCGTCAACCGGCTCGCGCGAAACACGCAGGACCACCTCGTCCTTCGCGGCGTGCTTAGCGGTTACGGCATCAAACTCCGGTCCGTCACGGAACCGGTGGAGGAGGGCTCCGCTGGGCGCTTCGTCGAAACGCTCCTGGCCGCCGTCGCGCAGTTCGACAACGACGTCCGCGCCGAGCGTACCGCGGTCGGCATGAAAGCCGCTCTTGCGCGCGGCCGATGGACGTTCCTGGCGCCCCTCGGGTACGTGAACAGCTCCGGCCCAGACGGTCCTACCCTCGTTCCTGATCCAGTGCGTGCGCCGCTCGTACGAAAGGCGTTCGAGCTGTGCGCCAGCGGGTTGCACACGAAGGCGGAGCTACTCACGAAGGTCCGGGCGCTCGGGCTACGGACGCGGAACGGGACCGAACTGAGCGCGGAGAGCCTCTCGCACCTGCTCGGCAACCCCGCATATGCAGGAGTGATCGAAGTCCGAGAGTGGGGGATCCGTTCCACTGGGAGGTTCGAGCCTCTCGTGAGCGAGGAGACGTTCCGCGTGGCCCAACTCGTCCTCTCCGGCCGCCGCCATCGAGCACTCGTTCACCAACGCGCCCATCCCGACTTCCCGCTGCGTCATTTCGTGAGATGCGGGGCATGCGGCAGACCGCTCACTGGAAGCTGGTCTCGCGGCCGCGGACGGCGCTACGCCTACTATCACTGCCCAGGTCGAGCGTGCGGCACGAGCGCCACGAAGGGCGCTCTGGAAGGCAACTTCCTCGCGCTGCTTGACCGCTTGCGGCCGCGCCCCGAGTACCTCCGTCTCTTCAAGGCCGTCGTGCTCGACTCCTGGCAGGAGAGACGCAAGGAAGCTGCAGGTCTCGAGGCCGAGCTACGGAGACGGGCCGAAGCCTTACGGCAGCGGAAGGAAAGGCTCTTGGAGGCTTTCCTGTACAGGGGCGCTATCGACCAGGGGACCTACCAGGAGCAGCTCGACAAGATCGAGGCTGACCTAGCCGTCGTCGAGCTGGAGCGCAACGACGCCGAGGTCGAGAGCCTAGACGTCGCGGGGCTGCTGAGCTACGCGGAGCACGTGATGCTCCATGCCGGCGCCCTGTGGCAGGACGCGCAGCATGAGCAACGGCTCCGACTTCAATTGTTTTTCTTCCCGGAAGGGCTCACCTGGGCTGGCGGAGCATTTGGAACCGCCACAAGCGGCTCCTTTTTCAATCAGTTAGTCCCGGTTTCGGAGACGAAATCTGGAGTGGCGACCCTGGAGGGATTCGAACCCTCGATCTCCACCTTGAAAGGGTGGCGTGCTGGGCCTCTGCACCACAGGGTCAGGGGAGGCCGAAAGGTGAAGTTTATCACCGGAGACTGAGCTGCGGGCGGGCGGGGAAGAAGCCCGCGGCGGCTCAGGCGGCCCGGCGCAGGTCGTCGGGTGCGGTCTTGCGCTTGTGGCGCGAAGCGGCGGTGGGATCGTCGAGGTCGGACACCATTGCGGCCCGGATGATGAGGGCGCTCCCCAGGAAGAGCAGCGCGGCGGCCAGTAGCTCGATGACAGTCACGGTTCCATCCTCCGCACGCCAAGATATACGGAGGAAGGGCCAGGGGAGGTCCGTCGATTTCGCTTAATCTTCGCCTCTTTTCGGGAGGGCCGCTTTTGATGACAACCTCAAGCCTTGGAAGGAGTTGGCGTGATGGTTCGGGCCACGCGCAAGGCCACGATCTCCCCGCAGTAGAGGACGATGGAGACGGACAGCTCCAGCCATAGGGCCAGGACGATGACGCCCTCGAGGGCACCGTAAACACCGGCGTACTGGGCGAGGTTCCGCACGTAATAAGCGAACGCGGCCTTGGCGATCTCCCAGAGCAGGGTCGCGATCACCGCGCCTACCGCGGCGTCCCGCGTGGGGATCACGCGTCCCGCGGCCAGCCGATAGACGAGGAAGAAGAAGCAGAGGGTGACCAGGGTCGGCAGGAACCATCGGACCAGGGCCGAGGTGAGGCTGCCGAACATCTCGGCTCCCTCCGGTCCGGCGAGCCGGCGAAGAAGGCCGTCGGCCGTGGCCAGGAACGCGGCGAGCACCATGGTCGCGAGCTGGGCGAGGCCCATCACCACCACCATGCCGAGGGCGAGCAGGTTGCCCTTGGCGAACCCGTGCCCGGGGCACTCGAAGGCGGTGGCGAGGGCCGAGAAGAGCGAGGCGAAGATGCGGCGCGACGTCCAGGCGAACAGGAAGATCGCGGGCAACTGGAAGCGGACCGCGCGCTTCACGAAGCTCCCCAAAGCCTCGAGGGTGGCGGGGTCCAGCTGCACCACGAGGCCGCGGAAGAGGAACAGCGAGCTGCGCAAGGCGGCGTCGAAGGAGCCGGCGAACCTGGCCCCGAGCGAGATGACGAAGATGAACAGCGGGAGCAGGGAGAGCAGCGTGTAGTAGGCCACGGCGGCCGCCCGGTCGGGGCCGTGGTGGTCCTGGAAGCGGAGGAAGGCTCTCCAGGCGAGCCGGAGGCCGCGGCCGATCAAACCCGCTTCTGCGGTCGGGCCGGGCGCATCTCGACTCGGCTCAGGTGAGCGCCGTCCCGCGCCTCGAGCAGATCCAAGACCGCCCGGGCCAGGTCTTCGGGGGTGAGCATCCAGGACGCGTCGGCCCGGGGTGCTCCCCCGAAGCCCGTGTCCACCGAGCCGGGGGCGATCGTGGTCACCTTCACGCCCTGCTGACGGACCTCGAGCATCAGGCAGGCGGCGAGGTGGTCGAGGGCCGCCTTGCTCGCGCAGTAGGCGGCCATACCCGCGATCGGATTCGTCCCCGCAAGGGACGAGATCATGAACACGTGGCCGCCCTGCCGGGTGAGATGGGGCAGGGCCGCGCGCGTCAGGCGGAAGACCGCGGTCAGGTTCGTGCCGAGGATCCGGTCCCAGGCCTCGTCGGTGGTTTCGACCAGGTTGGCGAAGCCGCCGACGCCCGCGTTGTTGACGAGGATCTGCAGGCCCCCGTGGGCCGCAACCGCGGCCTCGACCGCCCGCGCGCAGACCGCCGCCTCGGTGATGTCGCCCGGGAAGGCCACAGCGCGGGCGCCGCCGGCGCGGACGTCTCGAGCCACCGACTCGATCTCGGAGACCGTCCGCGCGACCAGGGTCACGCTCGCGCCCGCCCGGCCGAGGGCGAGGGCCACCGCGCGCCCGATACCTCGGCCCGCTCCCGTGACGAGGGCGGAAGCGCCCCGGACCTGCATGATCTCGGCGAGTATAGGAGAGGGCTCGGGGACCGGCAAGCTTGAAGGGCCGGCCCATGGGCCCTATATTCGAGGCACGGGTGGAGTACAAGGACTACTACAAGATCCTCGGAGTGGCGAAGGGTGCCACCGAGAAGGAGATCAAGGCCGCCTATCGCAAGCTCGCGCGGAAGCACCATCCCGACATGAACCAGGGCAACCCCAAAGCGGAGGCCCGGTTCAAGGAGATCGGGGAGGCCTACGAGGTGCTGTCCGATCCCGAGAAACGGAAGCGCTACGACGCGCTCGGGGCGAATTGGAACTCGTTCCGAAACGCGCCCCCGGGGGCAGGCGCGTGGCCCGGGGGCGGCGAGGTGCGGGTCGACTTCGGCGACCTGGGAGGCGGCGGGGGTGGCTTCTCGGATTTCTTCCGGACGTTCTTCGGCGGGGCGGGGGCCTCCGGGTTCGAGGCGGGGAGCATGGAGGACCTGTTCGGCGGCCGAGTCAACGCCGAGCAGGAGGTGGTCCTGACCCTCGAGGAAGTCCTCCACGGGGCCACGCGAACGGTGCAGGTGGGGCCGGCGGGGTCCAAGCGCCGCGTCGAGGTGCGGATCCCGGCCGGGGTTCGCGAGGGCTCCCTGGTCCGGGTGGCCGCCGAAGGGGCAGGGGCCTCGGGACGCCGCCAGGGGGACGTCTACCTCCGTGTGCGCATCGCCCCCCACCCGACGTTCGAGCGCAAGGGCGACGACCTCCAGACGAGCGTCCGGGTGCCCCTGACGACCGCGGTGCTCGGGGGAGAGGCCCAGGTGCCCACCCTGGAAGGGCCGGTGGGGATCAAGATCCCCCCCGGCACCGGGCTGGGCCAGACCTTCCGCTTGCGCGGCAAGGGCTTGCCGCGGCTCGACTCGGACGGGGGCCGAGGTGATATCCTAGCTGCCATCAACGTCGAACTGCCCAAGCGGCTCTCCCCTCGAGAGCGTGAGCTCTTCGAGGAGCTGAGGCGTCTCGGCGTATAGCGGGCGGCGCCGGGCCGGGTTCTCGTGACGCGGCTCACAGAGGGGTGTCGGCCCGATTCGTAGTTTGGTCCGTTGGCGTTGGGAGGAGTCGCCCCCGATGCGGGAGGAGGTTCGATGAAATCGAAGCTGTTCGCGGGAATCGCGGCCGCGTTGCTGGTCGCTGGCCCGGCGGCGCCCGCCAGCGCCCAGGGAGCCAAGGCGAAGCGGCCGACCGTGGCCGTCATGGACTTCGACTACGGCACGGTGAACCACTGGTGGGGTCAGTACGACATCGGCAAGGGCATGGCCGACCAGGTCGTGGACGAGCTGGTGAACGAAGGGTCGTTCCGCGTGATCGAGCGCAAGAAGCTCGACACGGTCCTGGCCGAGCAGGACTTTTCCAACAGCGACCGGGCCGACCCGAGCGCGGCCAAGCTGGCCAAGATCGGCAAGGTCCTCGGGGTGCGCTACATCATCTCCGGGTCGATCACCAAGTTCGGCGGGGAAGAGAAGAACTACGGCGGTGGCGGCCTCATCGGGGGCAAGATCGGCGGCCTGGGGCTCAAGAAGGCCAAGACCTACGTGACCCTCACCGCGCGCATGGTGGACGCCACCACGGGAGAGGTCCTGCTCTCGGCCAAGGGCGAGGGACTCTCCACGAAGGGCGGCGGGCTCAAGGTCGGCGGGGCGGGCGGGGGCGGGGGCGCCGGGTTCTCCATGGGCACGAGCGACTACAAGGACAGCGCGATCGGCGATGCCCAGGAGCAGGCGTGCAAGCTGCTCGTGCAGGCTCTGGTCGCGAAGAAGGACCGGCTGGAGTAACTCATCGACCCCTCCCGTATCCGGCGCCACCGCGCCGGCTGCTGTAAACTCGGGGTCGCCGGACTTCCGGCGGCCCCGTTTTCTCTATGCCCCAGCCCGTATTCACGGTCGCGAACCAGCTCACGATCCTGCGCCTGGGCCTGGCGCCGCTCCTGGTCGTGCTCGTGGTCTCCCACGAGCACACCTGGGCCCTGGTGACCTTCGTGGTGGCCGCAGTCACCGACGCTCTCGACGGCCTGGTCGCCCGCTGGGGCGGACAGCAGACGACCCTGGGGGCCATGCTCGATCCCCTGGCCGACAAGGTCCTGATGGGGTCGAGCTATATCTGCCTGACCTGGGCCCCCGGGCTCCTGTGCGCGATCCCGGTGTGGCTGACCGTGGTCCTGCTCTTCCGCGACGTGGTGATCGTGATGTCGGTCGCCATCATCAATTTGACGGTCGAGCGGCGGATCTTCTACCCGTCGGTCCTGGGCAAGATCTCGACCGCGCTGCAGGTCCTCACGGTGGGCGTGGTGCTGCTGGCGAACGCGGTGGGGGACTGCCCGGCCCCCGTCCGTTGGCTGTTCTGGCTCACCCTGGGCTGCACGATCGTCTCGGCCCTCCACTACACGCTCAAGGCTTCGACGCATCGGCCGGAGGAGCCTTGAACCGGGTCCTCGCGAATCCGTGGGTCCGGGTGGTTCTGGGGCTGGCGGCGGTGGCCCTCGTGGTGGCCGCTCTTCTGCGCCTCGCGGGCGTGCTCACGCCCTTCGCGGTGGCCTTCGCCCTGGCCTGGCTCCTGAACCCCGGGGTCTACGCCCTGGAGCGGTTCTTCGCGCGCCGGACCTGGCTCCGCAAGCGGGTGGACCCGCGCACGGTGGCAGTGGGGGTGCTCGTGCTGGGGGTGGCGGCGGCCCTGACCCTGGCCGTCGCCCTGGTGGTGCCGGCCCTCGTCCATCAGATCGCCGACGCGGGAGCCAAGGTGCCGGGTTACGCCCGGGTGCTGCTGACCAGGCTCGAGCCCCTGATCGAGAGGCTGAACCTCAAGTACCCGACGGAGGCGGAGGAGGTCCGCAAGCGGCTGCAGGAGGCCGCGCAGGAGAACTGGGTGCAGATCCTGAACTCCCTCGTGAAGGGGGTCACCACCGCTTTCTCCAGCGTGCTCGGGTTCGTGCTGTCCTTCCTGAACTTGGTCGTGGTGCCGGTGGTGGCCATCTACCTCCTCTACGACATGAATCACATCAAGGAGGCGGCCAAGGCCCTGGTGCCGCCCCGCTTCCGCGGCTACGTCTTCTCCCGGGGCGGCAAGGTCGCCGCGCTCATCGCCGCTTTCGTGCGCGGGCAGATCACGGTGGCCTTGATCCTGGGCGTCTTCTACGCGATCGCCCTCACCGCGTGCGGCGTTCCCATGGGCCTGCCGGTGGGCTTCCTGATCGGCTTCTTCAACCTGGTCCCCTTCATGTCGTACGTGCTCGGGCTCCCCCTGGCCCTCCTCCTCTCCTGGGTGGACGATCAAGACCCGACGCGCCTGCTGGTGGTGGCGGTGGTCTTCACGGTGGGGCAGTTCGTGGAGGGGAACTTCATCACCCCGCGCATCGTGGGCGACACCCTGGGCCTGCCCGCGGTCGTGATCATGCTCGCGGTCCTCGTGGGGGGAACCCTGTTCGGCTTCCTGGGGATGCTCCTGGCGGTGCCGGTGACCGCGGCCCTGGCCGTTTTCCTCGGAGACCTGCGCGACCTCTACCTGAAGAGCGCGTTCTACCAGGCGGAAGCTCCCCCCGGGGCGGGAGGCGCGGCCTGATCGAGGCGGCCCCCGTCTCGTGCCCCTGGTGCGGAGAGAGGGTCGAGCTGACCGTCGACACCACGGTTCCCGAGCAGACCTACTACGAGGACTGCGAGGTCTGCTGCCGGCCCATGCAGGTCAGGGTCGCCTGCCGGCCGGGTGAGCTGCTCTCTCTCGAGGTCTCGGCCGGCTAGAGGCCGAGCTTGGCGCGGAAGTAGGCGAGGGTCTTGCCGAGGCCCTCGTCCAGCGGGACCTTGGGCTCCCAGCCGAGGATCGTCCGGGCCCGCGTGATGTCGGGTTGGCGGACCTTCGGGTCGTCCACCGGCAGCGGCTTCTCCACGATCCGGCTCTTCGAGCCCGTGAGGGCGATGATCCGCTCGGCCAATTGCCGGATCGTCATCTCGTGGGGGTTCCCGATGTTGACGGGGTTCACCTCGCTCGAGCTCATCAGCCGGAAGATTCCGTCCACGAGGTCGGCCACGTAGCAGAGGCTGCGGGTCTGGCTGCCGTCCCCGAAGACGGTCACGTCCTCGTTGCGCAGGGCCTGGCTCAGGAAGGCGGGGATGGCCCGCCCGTCCTGGACGCGCATGCGCGGACCGAACGTGTTGAAGATCCGAACGATGCGCGTCTCGACCCCGTGCACGCGGTGGTAGGCCATCACCATCGCCTCGGCGAAGCGCTTGGCCTCGTCGTAGACGCCGCGGGGGCCCACCGGGTTGACGTTGCCCCAGTAGTCCTCGCGTTGCGGGTGGACGAGGGGGTCGCCGTAGACCTCGGAGGTGGACGCGAGCAGGAAGCGGGCCTTCTTCGCCTTTGCCAGGCCCAGGCAGTTGTGGGTGCCCAGGCTGCCCACCTTCAGGGTCTGGATGGGAACCCGCAGGTAGTCGATGGGGGAGGCGGGGCTCGCGAAGTGGAAGATCAGGTCGAGGGGGCCCTCGAGGGCGATGTAGCTCGTGACGTCGTGCTTGACGAGCACGAAGTCGCGTCCCGTGAGGTGCGCGATGTTCGCCGCGTCGCCCGTGAGGAGGTTGTCCATCCCCACCACGGAGTAGCCGCGTTCCAGCAGGTACTCGGACAGGTGCGAGCCGATGAACCCGGCCGCGCCGGTGACGAGAGCCCGTGGCATGGCGCCTCCGCTCCTTGTCCCTAGTACGCGTGCTTCTGGCCGAAGCCGCGGAACAGGGTCAGGATCAGGATCTTGACGTCGAGGAGCAGGGACCAGTTCTCGATGTAGTAGAGGTCGAACTCGATCCGCTTCTCGATCGAGGTGTTGCCGCGCCAGCCGTTCACCTGCGCCCAGCCCGTGATGCCGCTCTTCACGCGGTGGCGGCGCATGTACTGGGGGATGCGCTCCCGGAACTGGGCCACGAAGGGGGGCCGCTCGGGTCGCGGGCCCACCAGGCTCATGTCGCCCTTGAGCACGTTCAGGAGCTGGGGCAGCTCGTCCAGGTTGTACTTGCGGAGGAGACAGCCGATCGGGGTCCGCCGCGGGTCGTCGGCGGTCGCGAAGACGGGTCCCGTGTCCTTCTCGGCCTCGTCGACCATGGTACGGAACTTGTAGATCTCGAAAGTGCGGCCGTCCAGGGTCATGCGCTCCTGGGTGAGCAGGACCTTGCCCCGGCCTCCGAAGAGCCGGATGAGGAGCGCGATGACGGGAAAGATCGGGACGATCGTGAGGGCGAGGAGGACCGCCGAGGCCACGACGAAGTCCATCAGCCGCTTGACCATGCTGCTCCAGCCCGAGAGCGGCACCTCGTTGAGGCTGATGATCGGGATCCCGTCCAGGTCCTCCAGGGCGGCCTTGATGGTCGCGTACTGCACGAGGTCGGGGACGACCTTGATGTCCACGCACTCGTTGGCCACGGTCTTGATGAGATCGACCAGCTTGGCGTGGTCCTCGAGGGGAAGGGCGACGTAGATCTGGTCGATGCGCTCGGCCTGCACGACCTCCCGGGCCCGTGCGAGCGACCCCAGGACGGGAAGCCCGGTTCCTTCCGCGGAGCCGGGGCCGTCGTCCAGGAACCCCACGACTCGATAGCCCAGCTCGCGGTGAGCCTGGAGCGTCTCCGCGGCCGTCCTTCCGAGCTCACCCGCGCCCGCCACGAGGATCCGCTTCACGTTGTAGCCGGCGGCCCACATGCCCTCGAGGTAGGCGCGCAGCCCCCAACGCCCGAGGTTGAGCAGGAGGACGTCGAGGATGACGAAGAGGGCGAAGACGGCCTGGCTGTACTCCCAGAGCGGCGCGACCTCGGGCTGGAAGCGATAGTAGACGCGGAAGTAGAGGGTCCCGCCCAGGATGAGGACCGTCCCCGTGCCTACGCTGAACAGGATGAGGAAGAACTCGTCGATCCGACTGCGCCCCCTCTTGAGCTGATAGAGGCCGTGGAAATACAGGATCGCGGGCCAGAGGACGGCGATGAACGGCAACAGGACCAGATAGCGGGAGAGCTCCGGGGTGCCCTTGGTGACCGGGATCAGGGAGCCCAGAAGGCTGGGCTCGAACCGGAGAAGATAGGCCAGGATCCAGGCCAGGCTCGTGGCGGCCACGTCCACCAGGACGAACGTGGCGACCAACCTTCGGGTCTGGAACTTCACCATGAGACGGCCTTGTCCTCCCCTTCCTGCCACTCGGCGAGCGACCGTGCGACGAAGGCCCGGAAACGGCTTTCGAACGTCGGGATGCTGTGCGCCTCGGCCTGGGCCCGAAGCGTAATCCTATCAAAACGGACGGCGGCCAGTGAGTCGACGGCGGCCCGGAGGGCTTCGGGAGTCGGCTCGTGGAAATGCAGTCCCGTCTTCCCGGGCTCCACGGTCTCGACCCCGCCGCCCTCCGCGAAGATCACGGCCGGGCGGCCACAGGCCATGGCCTCCAGGGGGACGATCCCGAAATCCTCGACCCCCGGCATGAGGACCGCGCGGCAGCCCCGGTAGAGCTCGCGCAGCTCCTCGTCGCTCACCCGGCCGAGGAAAGACGCTTCGCTCGGGGCCAGGGCCCGCAGGTGCTCTTCCTCGGGTCCGGTGCCCACGATCCGCAGGGGGCGTCCGGTTCCGCGGTAGGCGCGAAGGACGAGCTCGAGCCGCTTGTAGGGGGCCAGGGCCGAGACCACGAGATCGTAGGTCCCCGGGCGGTCGTCGCCGGGGGTGAAGAAGTCGGTGTCTACGGGGGGCGGGATCACCTCGGCCGCGCGGCCGTAGTAGCGCGCGATCCGGCCCGCCACGTAGGCGCTGTTCGCGGCGAAGCGGTGGACGCGGGCCGAGGAGGCCACGTCCCAGGCCCTGAGGGCTTCCGCCGCGACCGGCACCAGCCACTTCCCGGGCGCGCCCAGGCGTCCCGGCCCGAAGTAGTCGGGATAGCGGTCCCAGACGTACCGCATCGGGGTGTGGCAGTAGCAGAGGTGCAGGGCCTGGGGATCGGGCTTCACCCCCTTGGCGACGCAGTGCGAGCTCGAGATCACGAGGTCGAAGCCGCGGAGGTCCATGGTGGCCGCGGCGGCGGGGAACAGGGGCAGGTAGTGGCGGTAGCGGCGCTCGGCGCCGGGCAGGTATTGGACGAAGGTGGTCCGGACGTCCCGCGCCTCCAGGGACGCGGCCACCGACCCGCGCACGTGGAGCAGGGTGAAGATGGGAGCGGTCGGGAAGAGGCGGGCCAGGGAGAGAAGCACCTTCTCCCCGCCGCGCATGCCGGTGAGCCAGTCGTGGACGAGCGCGGCCTTCAGGGGTGCTCCGGTCAGCGGGTCTCGGAGGCGGCCATCGCGGGGACCGCGTGGCCGAGGACCTTCAGGTAGCCGGCGTGCACGGCGGCCGCGGAGCGCTCCCAGCTGAAGCTGCGGGCGCGGACGCGTCCCTTCTCGATCAGCTCCGCCCGCAGGGCCTCGTCCTGGAGCGCCCGGCGCAGGCCGCGCGTGATGTCCTCCACGTCGTAGGGGTCGATCAGCACCGCGGCGTCGCCCACGACCTCGGGCAGGGAGGAGATGCGCGAGGTGACGACCGGCGTGCCGCAGGCCATGGCCTCCAGGGGGGGAAGGCCGAACCCCTCGTAGAGGGAGGGGAAGGCGAAGACCGACGCCATGCGGTAGAGCGCGGCCAGGGTGCGGTCGGGGACGAAGCCGAAGAAGCGCACGTCCTGGCGCACGCCCGCTCCCTCCACCGTCCGGCGCAGCGACCCGTAACGGCTCACGTCCTCCCCGATGATGAGCAGCTTCAGGTCCTCGTTGCCGGGCTCCTGCCGCAGCCGCGCGAAGGACGCGATCAGCCGCTCGAGGTTCTTGTGGGGCTTCACGTTCCCCACGAAGAGCACGAACCGGCCCCTGATCTGGTAGCGCTCGCGCACGCGCTCTCGCTCCTCGGCTCCGGGATCCTCCAGCAGGCCGGCATCGATGGCGTTGGGGACGACCTGGACCTTGTCCGGGTCCGCCCACGGGTAGAAGCGCAGGATGTCGCGGCGCGAGGCCTCCGAGACCGTGAACACGAGCGCGCTCTTGCGCACCGCCCGCCCGATCATGAAATGGGCGTACCGCCACGCCATCCGGCTGGGCAGGTACTCGGGAAAAAGCAGGTGGATGCAGTCGTGGATGGTGACGACCGAAGGCACGCTGCAGAGCAGCGGCCGCACGTAGTGGGGCGAGTGCAGGAGGTCCGCCCCCAAGCGTCGCAGCTTCAGGGGGATCGAGACGTGCTCGCGAAGGCCGTATCCCGCGGAGTCGTCGACGACGGGGACGAAGTTCTCGGCCAGGTCGCGGAGGGTCGTCTCGTCGGAGGGGTTACAGAAGACGAAGTAGGTCGTGTCCCGGTCGATGCGCGCGAGATGGCGGACGAGATTGCGGACATACGTGCCGATCCCGTAGTCCCTCCACTTTCGCGCGTCGATCGCGACCTTCACCGGGACCCACCGTGCTCAGAAGACCGTCCCCCTTGCCGATTCGCCTGGGCATCGCGGACACGCCGCTCAAGCTGCACCTTAACGGTAACACGCCGACCGCGCTCTCACCAAAGGAAAACACACCGCGGGACCCCTTCTCGGCTTCGCAAGCACGAAAGAGCGGCAGCCCCGGATGGTGCACTCGGTCGACAGCCTCGACTCAGCCCCGGAGCCCGCCGGTCACGGCCAGGTAGGCCCGCAGAAGAGCCGTGAGCAGGAGCCCGTTGTGCTTCCGGTAGTACCGCAGGTGGCTCCGGCGGTATTCCAGGCGGGCGCGGGCGGGGGCCTGGGTGGCGCTTCGGCCCAGGGCGTGCCGGACCTCGGCGGCGGGAGTATAAAGGACGCGCCAGCCGGCTCCGCGGAGGCGCCGGCAGAGGTCGGCGTCCTCCTCGTAGAGGAAGAAGCCTTCGTCGAATCCCGCCACCGCCTCGAGGGCCGCCCGGCGGGCCAGGAAGCAGGAGCCGGAGACCCAGTCGGGCTCGTGCTCCCGGGACGCCCGCCTCTCGGCCTCCCGCAGGGCCGCCGGCCGACGCGCGCGGACACCCCGCACCAGCGACCGCTGGCGCCATTCGGAGAGCGGCGTCAGGTCGGAGCCGAAGGAGAGCTGGACAGTGCCGTCGGGGTTGCGGGTCAGGGGACCGACCACTCCGAGGTCGGCCCGCGCGTCGAGCAGGACGGACATCGTCTCGACCGCGCCCGCGGTGAGCTCGGCGTCGCTGTTGAGAACGAGCACTTGCGGGCCCGCCGAGGCACGGATGCCCGCGTTGTTCGCGGTCGAGAAGCCCTCGTTCGCCGGGCTCTCGAGGACACGGGCGGTGGGATAGGCCCACCGCACGGCTTCGACGGAGCCGTCCGTGCTCGCGTTGTCGACGGCCACCACCTCGAGGGGCAGGCGGACGTGAGCGGCCAGGGAGGCGAGACAGCGGAGGAGGTCGTCACGCGTGTTGTGCGAAACCACGATGGCCGAGACCTTCGGCGGATCCGGCCCGCCCTGGAACGGGCCGGTCACGGAGCGGCCGCCGCGGCCAAGGCGTGCCGGGTGAGGATCGCGGTCCGCGTCCAGGAATGGCGCGCGGCGACGGCGAGTCCACGCTCGATCTGGCCCCGCCGCAACGCCGGGTCCGAGAGCAAGAGGTCCAGGGCGGCGGCGATCTCGCGCTCGTTCCGGGGATCCACGAGGAGGGCGGCCCCGCCCACGACCTCGCTGAGCGCGGGGCGGCGGCCGGCCACGAGGGGCACCCGGCGGGAGGCCGCCTCCAGGGCGGGCAGGCCGAAGCCCTCGTACTCCGACAGGAAGACCGCGGCGTCGGCGGCCGCGTACCGGTCGGCCAGGCCGGCTTCGTCGACGAAGCCGGAAAAGCGTGCCTGGGTCTCGAGGCCGAGGCCGCGCGCGATGCGGGCCAGGTCGAGGCGCGGGGTGGTGCGGTTGTCGCCCACGACGTCCAGGACCAGGCCCGGGTGCCGGGCGCGCAGGAGTGCGGTGGCCCGGAGAAGCTCCGGGATGCAGCGGCGGTTGAACACGCTCCCGACCGTGATCACGAAGGGGCCCGCGACCCCGAGCCGTCGCCGGGCATCCTCGCGGGGGGGTGGGGGGGCGAGGTCGTCGTCGCAGCCGAGGGGCACGTGGACGACCCGGTCCCCCAGGGCGGGGAAGCGCGAGACGATCTCGCGCCGCGTGAAGTCGGAGCAGGCCAGGATCCGGCGCGAGGCGTGAAGGCTCAGGGCCACCATCACCCGCCGGCGCAGGGCGTGGGCGAGGCCGAAGTCCTCGGGGCAGGAGAAGCAGGCGAGGTCGTGGACGGCGGTCACGCGCGGGAGGCGGAGCCGCAGAGGGCACGTGTAGGCGGGGGAGAAGAACACGTCGATCGCGTCGGCTCGCACCACCGGAGGCAGGCGCAGCTCCTCCCAGACGATGGCTGCCACGCGCCGCTCGCCGATCGGGCGCGCGCGCACCCGCGGGTGGCGGACCACCGGATCGTCCGGGGCGGGCCCGCTGAAGTAGGCGACGAAACGATCCGGGCTGTCGCGTATCCACACGCGGAGGAGGCTGCGCAGGTACCGGCCGGTGCCGGTGGGCTTTTCCTGGAGCTCGCGGGCGTCGATCCCGACCACGAGCGGGCGCGTGGGCGGGCCGTCGCTAGCGCCCAAGGATCTCCCGGTAGAAGGCCAGGGTTCCCGCCGCGGTCTCGTTCCAGTCGAAGCGGCGGCTCTTCTCGAGGCCCCGTCGGCGCTGGGCCTCGGCCCGGGCGTCGTCGTCGAGGACCCGCTCGATCCCGCTCGCGATCGACCCCGCGTCGCGCGGATCCACCAGGGTGGCCGCTCCGTCCGCCACCTCCTCGAGGGCCGAGCCGCGGGAGCAGACCACGGGCAGCCCTGCGCACATGGCCTCGGCCACCGGCAGGCCGAACCCCTCCTCGAGCGACGGCAGCACCAGCAGGGACGAGGCGGCCATGAGGGCCCGGATCTCGCGGGTCTCGAGGTAGCCGGTGGCGCGGATCTGGGGCCCGGAGATCGTTCCCCCCTGAGCCCAGTCGGAGCCCGGCCCCACCAGGACGAGGGGCGGGATCGAATGGCGCTTGCGGGCGAGGCCCATGTAGGCCATCACGAGCGTGACCAGGTTCTTGCGCTCCTCCTGGCTGCCCACGTAGAGGAGCGCTCCCCGGGGCAGGAGGTGGTGGGCCAGGACCGCGTCCACTTCTTCACGGGGCATGGGGACGCGATAGATCGGATCCACGCCGTAGGGGGTGACCGCGATCTTCTCCGGGGGCACGTCCAGCAGCCGCCGCAGCTCGGAGGCGGTGTACCGCGACCCGCAGACCACTCCGTCGGCGCGGCTCACGTGATCGCGGACCAGGGGTACGTAATCGCGGCGGATCTCCGCCTCCGTCGACTCCGGGTGCTTGAGGAAGAACAGGTCGTGGACGGTGACCACCTGCTTGGCCCGGCGCGCGGGCACGATGAGGGGGTGCGCCGAATGGACGAGGTCGAGGGGCGCTCCCACCAGCCGGTCGAGGGGCGGCCACCCGAAGCGGTTCCAGGCGAGGTTCAGGCCCCGGACGGGGATGCGCCGGTCGACGAGGGTCACGTTCGCCGGCCAGTTGTCCCTGGGGTAGCGGTCCTTGAGTGAAGCGGAGAAAAAGTAGAAACGGTCGGAAGGGGCGAGCCCCGGAAGACACTGGGACAGGGCGAGGACGTAGGCTCCCGCGCCGGTTGGCCGGGCGAGCGAGGGGCGCAGATCCAGGCCGAAGTTCATGAGGCGCTTCATGATAACAGGGTTCGGCCGGCGCCCCTCCTATGCTACCCTCACGCGTCGCGCGCATTCTTTGGGGCCGCTGCGCCTTTTTTGGGGGTCGCTGAATGAACATCGGGGTGGTGGGCACCGGCTACGTGGGCCTGGTGGTGGGAGCGTGCCTGGCCGAGAACGGCAACACGGTCGTCTGCGTGGACGCGGACCGGGCCAAGGTGGATGCGCTCCGCGGCGGTGAGATCCCGATCTACGAGCCGGGGCTCAACGAGATGGTGCCGCGCAACGTGGCGGCGGAGCGGCTGAGCTTCACCACCGACCTCCCGGCCTCGGTCAGGGCCGCCGACGTGCTGTTCATCGCGGTGGGGACGCCCCAGGACGAGGACGGCTCGGCCGACCTCTCGCACGTGCTCGAGGTCGCGCGCGGCATCGGCCGGGCCATGAACGGCTTCAAGGTCGTGGTCAACAAGTCCACCGTTCCCGTGGGGACCGCGGCCAAGGTGCGCCAGGTCATCGGCTCGCTCACCACGCACCCCTTCGCGGTGGTCTCGAACCCCGAGTTCCTCAAGGAGGGCACCGCGGTCGACGACTTCCTGAAGCCCGACCGCGTGGTCATCGGCATCGACGACCCGAAGGTCGAGACCATCATGCGGACCCTGTACGAGCCCTTCGTCCGCACCGGGAACCCGATCCTCGTGATGGACCACGCCTCGGCGGAGCTCACGAAGTACGCGGCCAACGCCATGCTCGCCGCCCGCATCTCGTTCATGAACGAGATGGCGAACTACTGCGACAAAGTGGGGGCCAACGTGCGCCTGATCCGCCTCGGCATGGGCACCGACTCGCGCATCGGCCAGTCCTTCCTCTTCCCGGGGGTCGGATACGGGGGTTCCTGCTTTCCCAAGGACGTGAAGGCCCTCATTCGCATGGGCGAGGAGGCCGGGCTCGAGCTGAGCCTCGTGGGGGCGGTCGATCGGACCAACGAGCAGCAGAAGCGGATCGTGGTGCCCCGCATCGCCGCCCACCTCGGGGGGCTCGGGGGCAAGCGGGTGGCCATCTGGGGGCTGGCCTTCAAGCCCAAGACCGACGACATGAGGGAGGCCCCCGCGGCCGCGATCATCGAGGGGCTGCTCGAGGGAGGTGCCACCGTCACCGCGTACGATCCCGAAGCCGGCCGGGTGGCCCGTCGCCACTTCGGCGACCGGATCACGATCTGCGACCGCAGCTACGACGCGGTGGAGGGGGCGGACGCCCTGGCCGTGGTCACGGAGTGGAACGAGTTCCGCGAGCCGGACTTCAAGAAGATCAAGTCGCTCATGAGGCGGCCCGCCATCTTCGACGGCCGCAACATCTACAACCCGCGAAGCCTGCGCGAGATGGGCTTCTACTACGAGGGAATCGGCCAGCGGTGAAGGTGCTCGTCACCGGGGGGGCCGGCTACATCGGCAGCCACGCGGTCCGGGAGCTCCGCGACGCGGGTCACGAGGTGTCGATCCTCGACGACCTCTCGGCGGGCCACCGGGCGGCGGTCCCGGAGGGAGCTCGCCTCTTCGCGGGCGACCTCGGCGACCGGGCGGTCCTTCGCGATTCTCTCCGCGGGGTGGACGCGGTCGTGCACTTCGCGGGCGTGCTGGACGTGGGAGAGTCGGTCCGCCAGCCGCTGAAATACTGGCGCATCAACGTCCAGAAAGGGGTGGGGCTCCTCGCGGCCATGGTGGAGGCGGGCGTGCGCAAGATCATCTTCAGCTCCACCTGCGCCACCTACGGGGTGCCGGTGCGGGTGCCCATCGACGAGACGCACCCCCAGGAGCCGATCAACCCCTACGGCCAGAGCAAGCGGGCGTTCGAGCATGCCCTGCGCGACCTCGCGGCGGCGGGCGTGCTGCGGGCGGTGGCCCTCCGGTACTTCAACGCGGCGGGCTGCCATCCGGACGGCTCCCTCGGCGAGCACCACGACCCCGAGATCCATCTCATCCCCCTCGCCATCGACGCCGCCCTGGGCCGCCGGCCCTCGCTCACCGTGTTCGGGGAGGACTACGACACCCCGGACGGCACCTGCATCCGCGACTACATCCACGTGCAGGACCTCGCGATCGCGCACGTGCTGGCCCTCCAGGCCCTCCCGGGGGGCGAGCCGTTCCGCTTCTACAACCTCGGGAGCGGGAGCGGGCACTCG
>WNFT01001179.1_pt1 | contig 24875 bp, 28 predicted proteins | sample 5400191 | NCBI WGS metagenome assembly WNFT01 (sample SAMN13153359, study PRJNA577476) | soil metagenome | isolation source: 80 cm saprolite under Madrone tree | place: USA:California | collected 2016-06-14 | reverse complement strand
AGTTAATCGCACTGCGGCGCAAAAAACTCGACGCGCTTCGTGCGAAAGGCATCGATCCATTCGGCGTCGGCTTTGAGGTAACCGGATCGATTGCGGAGGTGCGCGAAAAATTTAAGGAAAGCGAGACCCTTCGCGCCGCCGGCCGCGTTACCGCGCATCGCGACATGGGCAAGAGTCATTTCCTCGATTTGCGCGACGCGACGGGGCGCATTCAAATATACATTCACGCGAACGAGGTCGGCGCGGAGCTGATCGATCTTTTTCGGTTACTCGATCTTGGCGATTTCATCGGCGTGGAGGGAACCTGTTTTGTCACTAAAAGCGGGGAGCCGACATTGAAAGTGCGTACGTTTCAATTACTGGCCAAAGCTTTGCGACCGCTCCCTGAGAAATGGCATGGATTGCAGGACGTCGAAGCCCGGTACCGGCAACGTTATCTGGATCTTATTACGAATGAGCATTCCCGCGCGGTATTCGAAAAACGCATCGCAATTGTCCGGGAAACGAGGCGCTTCTTCGAGGACCACGGGTTTCTGGAAGTGGAGACGCCGATTTTGCAGACAATCCCAGGAGGGGCGGCTGCCGAGCCGTTCAGAACACATCACAAGGCGCTAGGCATCGATCTTTATCTGCGCATTGCGTTGGAGCTCTATCTGAAACGTTTACTTGTCGGTGGACTCAACAAGGTATTCGAAATCAACCGTAACTTTCGTAACGAAGGTATTTCCAGAAAACACAATCCGGAATTCACAATGCTCGAAGCTTATTGGGCGTATGCCGATTTTGAAAAGATGGCGAATCTCACTGAAGAACTGATTTGTTATCTCGCCGAGAAAATCTGCGGTTCGCTAACAATCGAGCACCAGGATTCCGAGGAAAAAGTTGTTCGCACGATCAACCTGAAACGGCCCTGGCGCCGCGCGCGCTATCACGATTTGGTGCGGGAAGTTGCCGGGCAGGACTGGTTCGAGCTCTCCGGCGAGCAACGGCGCGATCGCGCCACGAACCAGTTTAAATTGGAAATCCTCCCTCAACTGGCAGATTTCGAAGTGACGCAACACGTATTTGAAAAACTGATTGAAGAAAAGACGATCGACCCACTTTTTGTCACGCACTGCCCGAAAGAGTTGGTGCCGCTGGCAAAACAAAACGCAGCGGACGACTCGCTGGTCGACGTTTTCGAACTGATCATTAACGGAGCGGAGATCGCGCCCGGTTACAGCGAGTTAAACGATCCGCTCGTGCAGCGCCAGCGGCTTCTGGAACAAGCGGGCGAAGAGAGACAAAAAATTGACGAGGAATTCCTCCTTGCGCTTGAACATGGCATGCCCCCGGCCGGCGGCATCGGCATTGGAATCGATCGGCTCACCATGCTGCTCACCGGGGCAGAGTCGATTCGGGACGTGATCCTTTTTCCTCTGCTGCGACCGAAGAAACTGTAGCTCTCGCTCTGTGAGCGAGGTCAGTATGGCGCTTCGCACACCGAAGCGGCTACAACAAAGCCCAGGCTCAGCCACGTTCCAAATCAAAAGTGACCTTTGCGTTGATGCGGTAATTTGTGACTTTGCCGTTGTCTACTTCAGCGGTGAATTCCTTGATGTAAATCGAGCGAACGTTCCGAAGTGTCTTCGAGGCTTCCTTTACAGCGCCTTGCGCGGCATCCTCCCAGCTCTTCGGCGATTGCGACATCAGTTCGATAACTTTGACGACTTCGGCCATGGTGATTTAATTCTCCTTCACTTATTTTATCGCAGGCGACGTGCAAGCTGCGCGTTTTTTTGGTCTCCCATTCGGCTCGCCGGGCCCTAGCGTTTGGACAAGTTTATCTGCGGATGCGGAGATGCTACGACGAGCCCAATTCCGCCCAGGACAGCAACAGAGGCGAGCACGTAACGCACCGTGATTGGTTCACCGAGCAACAGTATCCCGCCAGTGGCAGCAAGCACTGGAACGCTAAGTTGAACAGTGCCGGCGCTGGCAGTTTTCAACCCGGGTAGGGCGCTGTACCAAATTACATAGCCAAGACCTGATGTAACCGCGCCCGATGTTATCGCGTAAATGATCCCAGCAACATTGTAATTTGTCGATGGAAGGAAAATGATACTGAGAGCAGCCGCGAAGGGAACCGCGCGGACAAAATTTCCGGCCGTGACGCTTGCCGGATTCCGTTCTCCTCTGCCGCGTAGTGAATAAATACCCCAGCCTACACCGGCTCCCAGCATCAGGATCGAACCAATTAACGGCGGAGCGGAAAGTCCGGGGAATACAAGCGCGACGAGTCCAGCAACCGCGACGATGAAGCCGGCAATTTGGATTGTGTTTAGCCGCTCGCCTTTGTGCAGTCCCCGAAGAATCATCGTAGCCTGAACCGCTCCAAACAAGAGCAGTGCGCCGGTTCCCGCTGAAAGGTTGAGGTATGCAAATGAAAAGCCAGCCGCGTATATGAAAAGTGCGAGGGCGGAGGGCCAACTTCCCTTTTGTAGTGAGAAGTGAAAAGTGACGAGTGACGAGCCAGAAAAAGTCTCAACTAAAGGCGAAGCCGTTCCCTCAGCTCTCAACAGCCTTTGGATTTTTAAAAGGAGCCAAAGCGCAACGGCCCCGCCAACAGCGTAAGAATGAAAATTCGAGTCGGTTTCACTACTGATCAAATTGAGAACCGAACGCTTCGTGGAAGGCGAAGTATGACTTAGGGAGACTCGACATGCTGAGAGACAGCAAAGCGTTTAGTGGCTTTTCAGCCAACGATATTCCGAAGGCGAAAGAATTCTACGGCCAGACACTTGGGCTGAAGGTTTCGGAATCGAATGGCTTGCTGACGCTGCTCTTCGCCGGCGGCAACAATGTTCTCATTTATCCCAAGCCGAATCACACACCGGCCGCGTTTACAGTCCTTAATTTTCCTGTCGAAGATGTCGATCAAGCGGTCGACGAACTCACAAAGCGCGGTGTGCGTTTTGAGATTTATGATCTGCCCAACATCAAGACGGACAAAAAAGGAATCATGCGCGGAAACGGTCCGACCATTGCCTGGTTTAAAGATCCAGCCGGAAACATTCTTTCCGTACTGGAGCGAGAACAGAGTTCGCCATAACAATTCGCAGCTGGCAGATTAATATTAATGACCGAAACAGAAGAGATTCGGCCGCACAGCAATGAACTGACTGAGGAATAGTGTTGCTATTCGATCTTTTCCCAGAACCCGCGGCGATTCGGAATGTTTGGGAAAACAAGTTGGCCCTGGTAAAAGGTGAACGGGTTGGAGCGGTCGTTGCCACCGAACGATAGCGTGAGAGTTTTGCCCTCGACGTTCCAATGGCCCGTCACGGGCTCCCTGCGCTCGTAGGCGGTAGCGGTCCAGTTCTCAACAGTACCATCGACATGAAGAACAAGATGCTCGTCTATCGGGCCCGTATAGCTGATCGTAGTTTTTCGCCAATGTCCAATCAAGGCGTTCGAGTTTTCCGAAGTCGTGGCATTTCCCTCTTGAAATGTGATGATACCCGAGTTGGCAGCTTCCGTAGAAAGAGCCGCTAGAACGAGAGCGCAACATTGCGCAAGCCAGGTGATTTTGCGGAAAACGTATTGTGTTCTCATGGGGACCTCCGGACTGAGTCTGACAAGGCGACCGACCCATGACAACTCTATTCTGCGTTTGTTGCAGGACCTTGAACTCAAACCGATGTTGATCGCGTAACATGAAACTTCCAACAATCATAGAGGTAGGACGGTTTCCTTCACCGGCTCCTACTCCGCAGGCGCTGGCGTGGGACGGCGGCAAATTGTGGATGGGTTCGCGCGACCTGAGGCGAATCTATGCAATCGATCCGAAAGAGTGGAAGGTGCTCGAAGAGAAAGAACCGCCAGGTATCCCATGGGCGGCTGTCGCGACGAACGGCTCGCTCTGTTTTACGATCGGGGAAGACCCAAATGACGATCGCTACATTCGACGGTTCGTTCCCAAAGCCGGTTTTTCCGAGACCGACCGGATCGCCTGTCCCGAGTTTACGGGGTCATACCTCAGTTACGACGGCGAACATCTCTACCTGAGTCAATGGTACAAACATCGCATTCTTGAGCTGGACGCGAATGGCAATATCATCCGCGTCATCGACGTCGGTGCCGAAGTCTCAGGCCACTCGTTTGTCGATGGAATGATCTACGTTTTGCGCGGGACTGAACAGAATGGTGAGAGCTGGACCATCGCGCGACTCGATCCGCGAGAGAAAAAGCCGGAGGTTAAAGACATCGCAGTCGTGCCATTCGCCTGTCGCTCGCTTACTTTCGATGGCGAGCGGTTTTGGTCGAATTATCGCGCGAAGGATACTATCATTTCATTTGTTGTTCCGAGTTGAAAGACGCGTTGTGACTCGTCGGCCGCCGCCAAGGCGTGTGAGGTCTGATTTTCTGAGCGATTTTGTTGACTAATGGTCGCAGAGCTGAGGCAATCAGATTATCTGGGCCGCTGGTGAACGAGGCTGGCCGATAGGCACCTTGGATGCTGGGTTTGTCTTAGGTTTTGCAAGCTGAACGAGAGACACAGACGCTTGCTTAAATCGAGAAATGTTTGTCGGTCATTACAGAGTTGCTTTCGCGGTTAAGAGTGAGAAGAACGGAATTCCGCTCTGGGTTTTGTTCATCGCTGTCCAGTTCCTTGATTAATTGTGGGCGACGCTTGTTTTGCTTGGGATTGAGAAGTTGCGCGTCATCAAAGGGTTCACCGCTGGGAGTATGCTCGACTCGTATTTTCATCCGTATTCGCACAGTCTGATCGCGGCGGTCATTTGGAGCAGCGTGGCTGGCTGCCATCGGCTACAGGCCACTTTGCGATTGGCTCGGGTACGCCTACAGAAAGTCAGCCGCTTTGATCGTGGGCTTGACTGTTTTCTCTCATTGGATTCTCGATCTCATTGCGCATCCTCGCGACCTCGCGATTTACGGTAACAGATGGAAAGTTGGTTTTGGTTTGTTGAACTATCGTGACCCGGAGTTTGCATTGGAAATCGGGCTGCTTGCGCCGGGATCATGCTATACCTGAGGCGAAATGTGATGCCGGAAATTCGTAAAGGAGTCGTGATCGCTTTCGGAGTCGTCCTTGTTGTCATCCAGATAGGTAATACGTACGTGCCTCGCACACCGTTGACAGATAAGGCGACTGCCATGCGCGTTTGGGTTTTCTATACGCTCTTTGTCGTTGTCACTTTCTTGATAGAGAAAATCGGGAGTCGGCGGCAAACTAATGCACCGTGATCGTGATTGTTTTCGGCGTCTCGGGAGCAGGGAAAACTACGATTGGCAAACTGCTCGCCGAAGAGCTTGGCTGGCGGTTTTATGAAGCGGATGATTTTCATCCACGCGCCAATATCGAGAAGATGCGTAGCGGTCGCCCGCTCACGGACGAAGACCGATGGCCGTGGCTGAAACTTTTGCGCGAGCAGATTACGCGCTCTCTTGCTGTAAAAGAGAACGCGGTGCTTGCGTGCTCTGCATTGAAACGCGCGTATCGCGAACGCTTACGCGTCAGCGACGACGTGAAGTTTGTGTTTCTGCGCGGCGATTACGCGCTTATTGAGAACCAACTCCGTGGTCGACGCGGTCACTTCATGGATCCAGATTTGTTGCAAAGTCAGTTTGCCGATTTGGAGGAGCCGCAGCTGAATGAAGATGTACTAACGATCGATTTGGGACGATCTCCCCAAGAGCTTGTCGAGGAAATCAAAGCGAAGTTGAATCTGGGAACCACGGCTTCCTAGCCGTCGCGAACAATGCCAAGATCGGCGCGCTGCGCTCAGTGGTTTGGATTCGGCGTGTCGCGCTTACCTGTCATGTTGAGCGGAGCGAAACATCTTTGCTTTTGCTTTGCCGTGCGGTCGAAGAAATAATCAGAGATTCTTCGCTTCACTCAGAATGACAAAGAGGGAATCGCGACAAATTTAAACAGACTTGCGACGCACCGACCCTACCATAGCGCATCGCAACGCTACGACGCCGTCGGTCCATAATAAAGATTGTCGCTCTCCACGTTGAAGAGCCGATTCCACCGGGCGCGATAATTTTCGAACGCGATCTGCGCTGCCAGTTGCATCAGCTGTTCCTCGGAAAATTGGTTGCGCAAACGGGCATACAACTCATCAGAAACATCCGCCGACGTGTTGGTCAGCGCGTCAGCCAGTTCAATGACCAATCGTTCCGTATCATTGAGGGGCGTCAAATCGTTGCCGGGAACGGCGCGTAGTTTCTCATCGCTTAAGGCAGCTTTTCTGCCCGCGGCAGAATTGATGTCTACTCAGAACGGACAGCCGATCCGGGCTGCGGCGCGGATTTTTCCCAATTGAATGTAGCGCAATGAGATTAATCGTTTTCGGCCGAGAGCGGCTTCCATGGCAATGCCGCCCCACACAAGACTGGGTAAACGCTTCTGGATCTTCGCCGGGGTAAAATCCTTTCCAAACATCTTGCGCATCATTCCGTAGAACCAGCGCAGATGCCACGGTGCCTCCTTTTTCTCCAAACCTGAAACACGAGCCATGATTAATCCGTATCGTTCTCCGCAACGCGTTCGGCCTTAACGACCGAGAAGCATCTGGTTCTGTTATTCGTGCGCTGGTTTTCTCAGCGAAACGAGTTTCTTCACGAGCATGTTAGTGTCTTTTTCCAAAAACATTCCCCACGCACTGAGCGCAGCCAGAGTTGGCACGCAGATCAGAAGGAATGCCCAGATCGGCACCTCACGAATGCGAAGTCCGAGCCAGATGACGTAGGGTTGGTGAATGAGATACAATCCGTAGGAATAGAGTCCCACGAGACCGAAAAGGTTCGACGGCCCCTTGAATAACGAAATGATTCCAGCAATACCGACAATCTCGAGCATGCAACATGCGCCGGTGGCAAAATCCACGAAAATGTACTCGTAGAGGCCGTCATAGAGTTGCAGCGCTGCAGGATAGAGAATCAGTCCAAGAACCAGTCCCGCCCCGCGAAGGAAAAACCAATTCACGCGTGCAGGCGAACGCGAGTGCCACATGGCGAGCGACATTCCCAGCGCGAACTCTGGCAAACGACAGATCGCGAAACCGCCTAACACCCACAGACCATTTTGCTGCCAGACGACAAGCAACATGTAACGCGCGAAAAATCCGGCGGCGCACGCGATGAACAAAAACCATAATGGACCCACGCGGCGCGCCATCAGGAAAAGCAGCGGAAAAATCAGGTAGAACTGGATCAGCATGGAGAAGTACCACCATGCTGCGTTGAGGTACATGAAATTCATCTGAATATCGATGAAGCGCAGGCCGAGCAGGCTCAGAATGATGCGGCCGTCCACGGGTTCCAGCCGCGCAACGAATGGCGAGAGAAAATAAACCAAATGCGCCACCCAGTACATCGGATAGAGGCGCAGAAACCGCGCTCGATACCAGACGCCCCACCCGATCGCGCCGGACTCGGCACGTCGCATGGTTGATTGCATGAGCGTCCAACCGCTCAGGATTATGAAAACGCCGACGGCATGGAAACCGACTCCTGAGACTTTGAACCAAACCAGTCTAAGGATAGTCAGCGTGCTGGCCGCAACGCTGCTCCAGTCGGCCGATGGAAGGATGCCGTACTGAAAATATGTCCGGAAAAAATGAAAGTATGCGACGAAAAGAATTGCCAGCCCCTTTGAAATATCGATCCAAAGAAGCCGCTTCATCGCACCGGCTTAACAGGGAAAAGTCATTCAGGTCAAGACGCTCGACGACGTGAGGACTGCCCGGATGGGAGTCCTCTAAGACGCCGGCGAACCAACCATGGTGGCGGATCGCGTAGTGCTTCCGGCGAGCGCGAGAATCACGTCGGTCTTCGCGATCGTGCCGATTAAACGTTTCGTTACCGAATCATTAACCACCGGCAGTCGCTCGCCATCGTGGTGCCTGAAATGCTCGAGCGCTTTAATCAGTGACGCATCAGGTCGGACTACCGGGATGGAATCGTGCAGGAGGTCTCCCGCAATAACGACTTTCGCGAGCTCCGGCGTATTCAGGTAGTTTTTGACGTCGTGTAGCGATACGGCACCGAGAAACCGATCGTGATCGGTCACGTAGAGGTAATTGAACCGCGTTGCGAGGAATTTCTCCGCGATCTCTGAGAAGCCCGCTCTGGGCGAAACGGTCAGTGGGCTCGGTTTCATGATGTCATGAACATGAAGTTCCGTGAGCTGCCTGCGATAATCGCCTGCGCCTTTTCGTTTCAGCGCTTCCGCATAAATCGACTGTTTCTCGACGAACAACGCTCGTTGCGACACGAAATGCGATCGAGCAAATGCCACCGCAGAAGCCAATGACGCCGGACCAAATCAGCGTGCCCTGAAGATCGGTTGGACGGATTCGCTCCTGAAACCAGACCAGGAATTTTAGCCTGCGGAAGATCTTCAGACTCGAACCAGATGACTCGGTAACGGCGTCGCTGGAAAGTGCTCTTATCAAGTTGGTGCATGGCAGCATGCGTCAAGCGAGAGAATGATCTTGCAGAATGCGACCCTTGTTGTTGCCGTAGCCATATCACAAAATGATCACTACAAATGCGCATGAAATTTCGCTCGAACGCGTACGCCTTTGGATTGTGCTCGCAACGATTGCGATCAATATCGTTGCTGTTTCGCTATTAACGCTCGCGCCTTGGTCAGACTGGCGCACCGGCGCGGCGCTCAATGCCGTCGATAATTGTCTTCTCGTCGGCTTTGTACTCTTCAGGTCCGACGCGTTGCTCGCGCGATTTATTGTTTTGGGCTCCTGGTCGGCTTCGCTGAGCTCCCGGCTGACGCCTGGCTGGTCGATTACACGCGCACGCTGGACTATTCGATTGGCGGGGGCCCGATGATTTGGCGATCGCCCCTATGGATGCCACTGGCTTGGGAAGTCGTGGCGGTACAATTCGGATACATCGGACTGCGGTCGTGGGAACGGTTTGGCAAGGCCGGTTTGGTCATGATCGGACTGCTTGGCGCAATCAATATTCCGTTTTACGAGGAGATTGCGCGGACAATTCACTGGTGGCAGTACAGTAGTTGCCGAATGATTTCGTTCACGCCGTGGTACATCATTCTTGGCGAGTTCGGAATTGCGATCGCACTCGCGTTGCTTGCGGGAACCCTGCGACGGGCTTCGTGGCGCCGGGCTGTTATCGCCGGAATCGGCGGTGGATTATCGATCTTTGTTTGCTACGTCCTTGCGTTTTGGATTACGGATCGATTGCTTGAATAGCGTTTTCAGCTAGCAGACGCTTCCTCTGCGCGGGACGGTTTGGAGAACCAGATGGCGGCGGCACAGACGAGCAGAGTAACGGAGATCACAAGGAAAGCGTCGTTAAACGCCATGACGAACGCCTCGCGGGTAACGAGTGACTTGATCACAGCGTATGATTGCTTGAGCGCAGTTGGCGCATCAAAGCCTTTGTTTACGAAATTCTCCTGCACCGCGGCGAGTCGCGCCTGCGTCGCTGGCGAATACACCGTGACCAGTTCGCCGATGCGAAGATCGTGAAATTGTTCACGGCGCGTGACCAGCGTGGAAAGAATCGCGATACCGAAACTGCCGCCGATGTTGCGGAAGATGTTGAAGAGAGCGGAACCGCTTCCGGCATCTTTTGCTGCTAGCGTTGCCACAGCAAGACCGGTTATCGGCACGATCGTGAAGGGTTGACCGAATGCGCGCACGATATTGGCGAGCCGGAGCTGATCGCCAGCGTAATCAAAGCTCATGCTGATGTTCATGTAACAGCTCACACCGAAATGGAGTGATCATCCGACCAATAGGGGAAATTCACGAAGATGCAGCCGGACTTTGTCGAGACGCCTACGCCTGTAATTTGTTGCTCGGGAAAATTTGCTACCTCTTGTAGTTCCACCGCAGATGCGATCGCGGCGCTAATAAGAAATACCACGGGAGCGAACTGAATCCGCATAAAAAGAATTCGCGGCTGCCTCCGTAACCGGATGAGCTAAATGCGCAGATCCGGTTGCGTGTGTGCTATCAAACGATTGGTGCTGGTTGCTCGCTACTCCGCGTCGGCGACGGACCTATTCTTAATGCAAGCAGCGCCGCGACGAGTGCCATTCCGCCGAGAAGCAGGAACGATTCGACGTGCGTCCCAGTCCGCGCCTTCAATGCGCCGATTATCGCCGGGCCTGCGAAGCTGCCGAGGTTCGCGATCGTCGTCACGAGAGCTATTCCGGCGGCAGCTGCGGGTCCAGTGAAAAACTGGGTAGGCATGGACCAAAACGGTCCATAACTGGCGCAGTGTCCCAACGGAACAAGTGCCAGGGCTACGACGGCCAACACTGGCTGGCGCATCAGAGCACATCCAGCGAAACCAACAGCCATTAATGAAAGCGGCACAGCTATGTGCATCGCTCGTTCGCCCGTGCGATCCGAGTGATAACTATTCAGAAGCATTGCTAAAATCGTTACCGCGCTAATTGCACCAATTACCAGACCTACCTTGAAGTTACTAAGGCCAGTAAACGACTTGATAACAAGTGGCGCCCAGAAGGAGTAACCATAGAATCCGGCTGCGACGAGAAGGAAGATGACGCCTAACTTCCAAACAGTGGCATCGGTCAGAGCTATACGGATGTCTGGTCTTGGCAGACAAGCTCTTCGCTCGGCTGCAAGTGTTTCTACCAGCCAGTCGCGTTCTGGCGGAGCCAGCCAGCTCGTTGTTTCGGGACGATCCTTCAGATAGAAAAGGACGCTGGTACCCAGGATCACCGCGGGCAACCCTTCCACTAGGAATAACCATTGCCAGCCCGCTAACCCATGAAGACCATCTAACTCCAGCAGGGCTCCCGATAAAGGACTTCCTATTAACCCCGTCACGGGCACCGCAGTCATGAAAGCCGCAATCGCTCGCGCGCGATGCGCTGTAGGATACCACAGGCTCAAGTAGTAAATCACTCCGGGAAAGAATCCGGCTTCAGCTACTCCAAGAAGGAACCGCAGCAGGTAGAAAACTGCGGGAGTCCGCACAAACATCAGGCTGGCGGAGATCAGGCCCCACGTTACCATGATTCGCGAGATCCAAAGCCGGGCTCCAACTCGTTCAAGGATGATATTGCTTGGTATCTCAAACAGGCAATAACCAAGAAAGAAGATACCCGAGCCGAAACCAAAGGTCACTGAACTGAACCCGAGATCGGCGTTCATCTCCAACGCCGCGAAGCCGACGTTCACTCGGTCAAGCCAAGCTATAGTGTAAAGCAAGAAAAGGAACGGAATTAGACGCCAGGTAATTTTGCGCAGTGTGACTGCCGATAACTCCTTCTCGTTAGCCGCTGTTGGCACCATTGAGCGGGATCTGTCGTCAAAGCGTTTCATATCTCAAAACAAGTTGGACGCCATCTTATAAATCACGGAAACGGCCTGAGGGCAGGCCATCTCCAACGTTGATCGTTGGTGTATGTGATGGAGCCGGACCGCCCTCGGCCCGTAAGCAACGGGATGAGTTTTATGTGTGAGATGACTTAAAGGCAAATAGCATTGCACTGAAAGTGGACGATCTTTGCTTGCCAGACGGCCGCGTTTTCCATTACAAATCGCGTCCACCAACCAGACCAAATTATGTCCATAAGAATAATTGTGCTCCTCATTGCAGTTATCGCGAGCATGACGGCTGTTCACGGAAGCGTACCCATCATCGTTAACACCCCTGCTCACCAGCGGGCGGTGATGAAACTATGTAGCGATGCAAGCGATCAGCTAAGAAATGGGGATGTTGCCGGTGCAAAGCGCAATGTTGATGCAGCGCTTCGAATCGATCCCAAATTGTGGCCAGCGCTCTACATTCGCGCCCAGATTTTTAGAAAAGAGGGCAAATACGAACTCGCCATTCAGGACTGCAACGAAGCGCTCCGACAATATCCAGGCTGCGTCGAGGCGTCCCTGTTGCGCGCCAGTGTCAAGGTGCGCCTTGGGAAATATGCGGAAGCGTTGAAAGAGCTTAATTATCTGATCTCCCTCCACCCTCGGCCTGTTACATTGGCCAGGGCGCTGAGCGACCGGGCGTGGTTTCAGGCGACTTGCCCGGACTCGTCATTTCGTAATGGGCAACAAGCAGTCAAGGATGCGAAGGCCGCTTGCAGCATCATGCAGTGGAAAGACGAGGACATGATCGATACGCTTGCCGCCGCTTACGCCGAGACTGGAGACTTTGATTCCGCTGTCCGGTATGCAGCTCAAGCGTTAGCTGTAAAAGGAATTTCGCCCGAAGACGCAAGGGTTTTTCGCGAACAGCTGGCGTGGTTTCAACACCACAAACGGATTCCCGTTTCACAATAACATCGGCCATCTCCACTCCGAAAAGTTCGGACTTAGACTATTCGTCGCTCTTGAAGGGTAACCGTGAAGATCAGGACCAAGAGAGGTGTTACTATTTGCCAATGAGAATCAAAATGCCAGCTACCAGCGCCAGAATTCCCATAATGATTGTCGGAATCGTGATGTGGAATAGCAGAGTGATTCCAGCAAGAATTAGGTAGACCGCGAGGAGGAGCATTCCGAGGTTTTTGGTGATGTTCATGGGCTCCTTTCTGACGTAACGCTGTCGTGTTTGCACGCTTTAATTGCGTGCTGGTAAACATCACTGCGTTTTCGATGGAACCAGAATCGCGTCGCTCATGCCGTGTAGAAACTTTTTGTCGGCTGGCGCGATCGTCGCGAGAGCCCCTCGTAGTTTCACACGATCCGGTTCCACAAAGAAGTAAGGACAAAGGCGGACGCGGCCCTTCATTGTCTTTAACTCGTTAGAATCCGGGTCCCAATACGGATGATCGAACAGGCTGCCCTTATGAAAGCGTTGCATGATCGTTGGCGACGATTCGAATGTCGCAAGCGCGTGGTCGATTCGTTTTTCCCATTCCGAATGCGGCAGATCGACACCGAGCGCGATACCGCGGCTGCCCCAGCCAAGCGGTGAGAAGCCGCTCACTTTCAAAAGAAGATCGCGATCTTTCTGACTGAACTTCGCGGCTTCGCGCCAGTCATGAATTTCCAAGCGTGGTATGACTGCATGTTGTGGCAAGGGCGTTGGATCGAGCAGCCACGAGTAGGGGATCACTTCCTGTAGCTTGCTGAAATATTTGTCGCCTAATTCACGTCGCCAGAATTCGCGCAGCGGTTGCATCCAAAAAAGCGCGAACCACATTTTCTCCTCCAGATACGGCTTGATCGGCGGCGTGATGCTGATGTGGCCTTCTGCATTTGCGCGAAGCGTTTTCTCGATCCCGGGAATGTTTGGCAGATCAAATAACTCAAAGAACCGGTAAACAGCGCGTCCATCCTGCGGCTCATAATTCTCAGCAGCTACAACGCGCCATGACGGCGCTGATTCTGGATGCTTGATGCTGGATGCTGGATTTTCCACGGATATCCGCTCTTCGTCTAGGATCGAGCTTCCAGTATCGAGTATCTTTTGATTCAATCGCGCGGCGATCCATTCCATTTCCGGCCGGTAAGTCGCGGCCTCTTGCGAGATAACGATGTCACCTCCGTTTGGCACCACAGTGCGAAAACCCTCCAGCATTCCGCCTGCGCCGCCGATGATCTGGCTGTCGAAAGTTGAATAGGTCTGGTTGAGCCAACCGGTCAGGCCGATTCCGCCTGGCACAGAATCGATTTCGGCAATGATGTAGCCCTTTTCCGTCAGAATGAGATCGGGACGAATCACCCGCGGTAAATCGTCCCGAATTTCTTTGCGCCTCGAAAACTCAATCAGCTCTTTGGGTTTACCGGCATCGAGATAACGCGCTACCCACGCAGGCTGCTTGCCCTTGATGCTCAGCTGATAGAGCTGATTACAGGCCCGCTGAAAAACGAACAGGCGATGTCCGAGTTGTTCCAGTTCAGCGACAAATTTTTTCTCGATCGGAAACGCATCAGGCGAGAGCAACCAGGCCTTTTCCGCGAAAAGGCCTTCCCTCGGGAACGCAGCCCGAATGGTCTGCAATCTGTCGGATTGTGTGAGCATCGAGTTGCGCAACTCTCAACTCTCACCACTCAACTCTCAACCGTCGATCATCTTCCGGCCGCCATTTTCTTCAGCGCGAGCTTGACCAGTTCTTCCGCTGGTTTCGCTTCGCCTTTCTCCTGGAGGTCGCGCACTGCTTTGTGAGCATCGATCTGTTTGTAGCCAAGCGCGATCAACGCGAGCACGGCCTCGTTGGCCTGCTCCGCTTCCGGAGTAGGCGCGTGTGCGGCACTGGCTGCTTCCCAGGCTGCCGCTACTCCCAGCTTGTCCTTTAACTCCAAAACGATTCGCTCAGCCGTTTTTTTTCCGAGCCCGCTGATTTTTGAAATTGCCGCGACATCGGAGTTCACGACAGCAGCCTTGAAATTATTCACGCTCATTCCACTAAGCACTGCGAGCGCCAGCTTCGGTCCGATGCCGCTTACGTTGTTTACGAGTAATCGGAAAAGGTCACGCTCAGCGGGCGTCATGAATCCGTAAAGCACATGCGCATCTTCGCGGACAGCCAGGTGCGTGAGAATACGAATGGGCTGGCCGGGTTCCGGAAGCCGATCGTAGCTGGAGAGCGGGATGAAAACTTCATAACCAACGCCGCCGACATCGACGATTGCGTGCGTAGGCAAAGAGCTCACCAGTTTACCATCGAGAAAGGTGATCATGTGTTCGTTAAAAAGGTCGGAGCGTTACAGCGTTAAAGCGGGGGAATGTGTTGTTTGTCATTCTGAGCGAAGCGAAGAATCTCTGATTATTTCTGGAGCCTCATATGCCGTAAACCAATAGCCAGGGATGTTTCGCTTCGCTCAACATGACAGACGAAGGAAACCGCTTCAACGCTTCAATGAATCACTCCGGCTTTAGCACGAGCGTGAGATCAACCTGTTTCCCTTTTGCAACGTTGAAGCCGCGAGTAGGAAAAGATCTCCAAGCTCGGGGATGATTCGGAAAAAGCTCTTCGACAAGTGAAGTTGGTACAATCACAAAACGCGGGCCGGGCCCGGACATGAAGTCGACTACGTTCTTTTTGTTAAGCCGTGTGAGAAAGCTTTGAACGCGACTGCGAAAATACCAGACTACGCTCGGTTCCTCGAATTCGACGGACGCAAATTGCATGTTCGGCTGCAAATGTTGGCGCGATTCCCGGAAAAGCTCATAGGCGGGAAAAAACCGTGCGACCAACGGCGGAACGATTAACGCAATTGCAATCCATACACAGGCAGTAGCGATAGCGACTGTTCGAAACAAGGAGCCGTGATTTGTGTTCGCAGTTGCTCGTTGCCAATGCCGCGCAAGCAGGAGCGCTAGCAGCGGAAAGGCCGGCAACGTGTAATGGGGCAACTTCGTTGCAACCAGTGTGAAGATTACAAAAATGATTGCGATGCCTGTGAGGAGATAATTATCGAGCTGGTTTTGGCTGTAGCCGGGATCGGCGTTCCCGGCCTTTTTTTGTCTCCACAATTGCCGAACCAACCACGGCAACTTGACCGACCAGGGAAAGAAACTGACGAAGATTGTTACGAAATAGAACGGTAGGAGCACCAGATACATCCCAAACGAACTTGCCCCGTGACCTTCCATCGTCGCAAGGGACCGACTAATGACATGTCGCCCGATTCCAATCGCCAAGAATTGGCCGTGAGTTTGAATCAGCGCGGGAATTCCCCAGAGCGCGACAACGGCGAGCATCAACAAAATTCCACGCAGCAATTTGAGATGCCGAGCCAACTCCCAATCTCGCGCAACGATAATTGTCGCTCCAACAGTGAGCAGCGGTAACCATGCAATCGGCCCCTTCGCCAGAAAACCAAACGCTAGCGAGAGATAGAATATCCACGACCATCTCCGTTGGACGTTGAGCGTTGGGCGTTGGGCGTTGGATGTTTGCTTCCTGCAAATGAGCTCATAGCCGCTCCAGTGCGCCAACGTCATAAACAGCACGAGCCACATGTCAGCGACTGCGGCTTTTGCATGAACAAAAGTCTGTAGCGAAAGTGTGAAAATAATCGCGGCCCACCAACCAACCGAGGTCGCGCCGTTGCGGCGGCTCCAGGCAAAAATCACGAGAGCGATCAGCGCGGCCGCGATCGCGGATGGAAAGCGCGCGCTGAAATCGTTCTCACCAAAGATGCGATAGCTCGCTACCTGCGCCCAATAGGCGAGGGGAGGTTTGTCCAGTCGTAGCTGATTATTGAAGTAAGGAACGACGTAATCAGCGCGCTGGATCATTTCTCGCGATGCCTCTGCGAATCGCGGTTCGTCACGATCGATCAGCGGCAGGCTCCACGTGCCGGCCAGATGAAAAAGGACCAAGCCGAAGAACAGAAAGACGGAATTGCGTATTGCGGATTTCAAGAGCGCGCTCAAAATAGCGCCCGCTAAAACTCACGGGAACTTATTTGTGAAGCGCGCCGGTTTTTTTTATTGGCTGATCGGCATCGTCATTGCGGCGATAGCGATCGCAACAGCATTCTATTTCGACGAGGCGGTACGCGATTTCATGGCGCAACATCAAAACCCCATGATGCGCAATTTCATGCGCAACGTGAGCTTGTATGGTGATTGGCCCTTACATCTTGCCCTTGGATTGCTCCTTTTAGGAATCGCCTGGCAGCGCCAGGGCAAAAAATGGATGCGAATTTTTTTGTCGATGTTAATGGCGCTCGCGATTGCCGGCGTGATCGGGCGCGGCATTCAAATCGCAACAGGTCGCGCCCGTCCGTCTGTAAGCACGGAAGAAGTTAGGAACAGGTTCAGCGCCAAATACAACGCATTTCCCTCCGGTCATGTCGGCGCCTCAACCGCGTTTTTTGGCGTTTTGATTTTCGCACGCCGTCGCATCGGGCTCGCCTGTCTTCCCATCCCGATTTTGATCGGGCTCTCGCGAATGTACCTTGGTGCGCATTACCTTTCGGACGTTGTTTGCGCGGCAGTCCTCGGGATTATCTGCGCTGCGCTAGTCGCGCATTTTTCTTTCAAAAACTCTCAATCCGCAGTCCACACTCCACAGTAGAAAAGCGACTACCAACGGCGTTTGTTGGCAAACGCATGCCCCCGACGCTGGTTTGAGGTTTTTGGAACTTGAGCGAGTCCCAGGTGTCGCGTTAGGCCAGCGGATAAAAAGCTGCCTCTTTTTAGAACTCGATCAGCGTTCGGCCTTGCGGCGATTGCGCACCCACGAGTATTTCAGCACAAAAATTCCCTCTTTGTCGACAGGAGGATGTCTGAATCCAGTTCGGCGATCAAACGCACGTACGCTTGTCTTGATAATCGCAAGCATCTTGAAGATTCACCTACCCATTGCTCGAGCAATGCCGGAGTCAGCTCCGAAGCATTTGAAAGCGACAAGCGACGCTTCACCATATCGAGGAGAAGCGGCACTCGTGGACCCCATGTCTTCCTGAGATCATGAAGCGCCTTGGCGGTGACCTGATGCACCCGCGCTCGCGTAATGCCAAATCGCTGACCAATCTCTGCGAAGGTCAGGCCTCTGATTCTGGCAAGAAGAAACTGATTTTCCCGGCACGATAGCTTCGCCATTCCCTGCTCGAGTAAAGTCAATAATTGCGCTGCTGCCTCGGACTCTTCGATATGCGCCGGATCAAACTCGCCCGCGATTGCCCGATCGATCAGTTGCTCGATTTCGGCTAAAGTGCGCCAATAACAATTTTTGCATTGAAGCAACTCACAAGCGCTGAGCCCATTTAGATCGCCCAAGGTCCGAGCCCCGATCGATCGGACAACACTTGCTAAACGTCTCGTGATCGGCAATTCGTCAAACTGCAACTTACAAACTGACTCCGGAATGCTAAAGCTAGCTTCCGTATCTGCCTTTGTGTGCGAAGCGCGCACTTTGCCCAACCGCCTTCGCTGCGCTACGGCGCAGCAGGCAGGGCGACGGCTATAAATTCCATTTCCCACACGAGACGCATTCTCTGCCAGAGATTGAACGCGGCGTACAAGTGAATCCAACTCATGCAACGTATTGAATCCACAATTTCTCTGCCACGCAAAATCGCCTACCTTCCGCCCTTGAAGGTCGCCAAGCACGCGAATGCCCGATCTGCGCAACACATGGGCTAAACGCGCTGACGTCTGGCAAGCATCGAATGGCTGGTCTTGGAGAGCGACTGGAATGTCAATCCTTTTTGGAAAACAACGGAACGCAAATGTTGCCATGCGATCTTCACACTTTCCGTGTGGCACGGGCATCTTGTTTGATCCTCCTCCCCAAGTATTTCTACGGAAGTCGCAGCGCGAAGTTTCACCACTTTGTGGAATTGCCCGCGTGTTCGTGCATCTCGATCACGCTACCAGATATGATCGCAGGGAACTTGCTGGGCGAGGTTCCGCTAATAGCTCCACGGCCTGACGATACGTTTTCTCGGCGAAGCAGCTTCAACTGTTCACCGGTGAAACGACCCTTCGGGTTAGATTGCCGTCGTCCTGAGTCGGAGTGTGCGCGAGAAACTTGGTTTGATCGATGAACACATACAATCGGACTGACGCATGTTTGTCTAATCAGACAAAATCCTATCGTTACGCCTTTTTTGATTGCCGCACGCCAAATGCTCCGGCCCAGTTTGTGTTCAGCGCCTTGCAATCGCTCCCATTCGTCGAGGCTGCCGCGAAAGCCAAGCTCGCAGGCAGTTTTGAAACTCACTCGGGCGATCATCTTGCGGCAGTTCATACTTCTTTTTGTCTTAAAAAGTTTTCCGTGGTCTGACCCTTATGTCCTCGATCTTGCGCGGCAGGCGATCCCCCTGCTCATCAACGGGTTGCTTTAATGCCCGGCCTGCGTTTCGCGCTTCCCCAAAACCGACGTCAACAAATAATACTGAACACCACTGAAATGGACGAACTTGTTATGTGAAGTGTTATGCAATCCCCTCTTTTGCTCGCTCTGCGATGGGAGCGGAGGGGGTGAGATTCGAACTCACGAGACCTTTCGGCCTTCCGGTTTTCAAGACCGGCGCAATCAACCGCTCTGCCACCCCTCCAGACCAGGCGCGCATTTCGCGATCGCAAATTCATTAACCCATTACTCCGCTACTCCAAGTGAAATCACGCAGCCTTTCACTAATGGAGTGATTGACCGATGGAGGGCTAAAGTGATTGCAAGATTCTCTCGACACGGCGATATGTTCATGTGAACTTATATTCATGGCTAAGACCTACCGGCCTGTTGTTCAAGAGACTCCACAAAGCCGCGCGGTCATTCGCGGGCGAGGCGCATCATGGAGTCCCGCCAATCGGTTCGAGAAGCTGCACATCGATCACAATGATCTTGATGCTGTCGATGTCGATCCGGGAACAGAAGAGCGACCGCGGCGTGCGACGCAATATTTTCGCGACGGAACCAAATCGGTCATCACTCGTAACAACAGTCCAGATGTCGGATTCGAGACAAGCCTTAATCCCTATCGGGGCTGCGAGCATGGCTGCATTTATTGTTATGCACGGCCAACACATGAGTATCTCGGTTTTTCCGCCGGACTCGATTTCGAAAGCAAGATCATGGTGAAAACAAATGCGCCAGAGTTATTGCACGCGGAACTGGAATCACCGCGATGGAAGCCACAAACACTGGTCATGAGCGGCGTGACCGATCCGTATCAGCCGATCGAGCGGAAACTGGGCATTACGCGCGGCTGCCTCGAAGTCCTCGCAAAATTTCGCAACCCCGTGGCGATCATCACAAAGAACCGTCTAGTTACACGCGACGTCGATCTTTTACGCGGCCTCGCGGCGCACAACGCAGTGGCGGTAAACGTTTCAGTAACTTCGTTGGACTCGAATTTGCAGCGAGTGCTTGAGCCGCGAACCTCTTCGCCTCAAGCGCGCCTTGATGCGATCCGGCAACTTCGCAGCGCAGGAATTCCAACTGGCGTGATGGTTGCACCGATCATTCCGGGGCTCACCGATCACGAAGTTCCGGGAATTCTCGAGGCTTGCGCTAAAGCGGGTGCGCAGTTCGCCGCGTATACAGTTGTCCGCCTGCCCTGGGCGGTGGCGCCACTGTTTGAACACTGGCTGGAGGAACACTTTCCGGACCGCAAAGAGAAGGTACTTGGGCGCATCCGTGATTTGCGAGGGAACCGACTAAATAACTCCCAATGGCACACGCGTATGACTGGGGACGGCATCTTTGCCGAGCACATCGCTTCGATGTTTGCGGTCTCCTGCAGGCGCAACCAAATGTGCGCGCGTCCGAAACTGTCTAGCGCGTCATTTCAAAGAACGACAACGCAGCCAGACCTTTTCGGTTGAAATCATCCGTTGTCTTTTACGGAAGCTGATGCAGCCACTTCTTTCGTTTCAAACGAAATAATAAAGCGGCGACTGCGAGCTGCACTAGGTGCGGAGAGGCGGTCATTGGAGGCCGTGCTGATTCATAAACACCGCGCCAGGTTGAGTCCCCGTCTAATTCCTGGCTCCTCCCCTCGCAGGGCGTTGCACTGTTCCTAGGTGGTAACTCTCCTTCTTGTCATCAAAAAAGCTGGAACTCTCCGCGATGGTTTCAGTAGACTCGAACCGCTGAATGGACTCTCCATTTCGATCAGGTAAGCCCTTAATGCACGTCGGTCGCCACCGCGAATTCTCTCTCTCCGTCAGTGAACACGAGCAGCGCTTCGTTTTCCTTTAGGCCGAGTGCTTTTCGAGCGCGATCGAGTTGTTTACTCGAATCGGTGAATTCGACATAACATTCACCGGCGCTAAGTGGTACCGCAGTTTTGATCTTTGCCCTTTTCATGCCCCGCTGCAGTTTTGCGCCGAATTCCACGAGCGCAAGGTATTTTTGTTGTGGCAAGTTGTGACTAAATTGCGGGTCGCAATTTCGGCAAAAAAATGCCCCACTCGGCAAATTTTGCTCGCGCCCCGCTAGGATTCGTGCCTAGAGGTGAAATGCTATTTTCATAGGTGAAAAAGCATTGGAAGCGCGTACGGAGTCGAACCCGTGTTTCGGCCTTGAGAGAGCTTATGCCTTCCCTCGTGTACGTTTCGCCGTTGCCAGATTGTTGACAGAATCAGCGATAACCCGGCCCGCTTCACAGGATCGCGCTAGAATCGTTTTTGATTGCCGTAAGGTAAATGGGCCATTATTTCATCGAGGATTTCTGTACGTTTAGATTGCGAAATGCCGTCCGATTACAGTAGGTCCTATGCCCGTATGTCGACTTAACGAAAGGAGAAGAACATGCAGTCTGCAACTCGTGCGAGACTCATCATTGGTCTCGTATTCCTCGCGGCCCTGAGGACATCCGCCAGTAGGGCGCAGGATCGCATCACAATCCTTTATGACGCGTTGGGCAAACCCTCTAGCATGAAAAAGGATTGGGGATACTCCGCTTTGGTGGAGTACGGCGGCAAGCATATCCTTTTCGATACTGGCAACAATGCGGAGATCTTCGCTCAGAATGTTAAGGTCTCGGGGGTTGATCTCAAGAAGCTCGATTTCGCGGTGATCTCACACCGGCACGGGGATCACACTGGTGGCATGAATTACCTTATGACGGTGAACCCGCAGGTGAAGATCTTCGCGCCGAAAGAGGGATTTGGAGTATTTGGCGCCTCACTGCCTGGAACCTTTTATCGCCAGGACGCCTCACTGCCGGATTATATGCGGTACTACAATGGGAAGCCGCCGCAGATGATGACCTTCGGCACGCCGTGGCCAAGCGCCAATTTTGTTCTAATTGATGGCGTGACGGAAGCCGCACCAGGAATATCTGTGATCGCAACCGTGTCCCAGACGCCCGGGACTTTGGAGCTGCGTGAGCTCTCGCTGGCAATTGAGACACCCAAAGGACTGATCCTCGTGGTAGGATGTTCGCACCCGGGAATTGAACGGATCGTCGAGGCGTCGACGGTACTTGACAAGCACGTATATGCGATCGTTGGGGGACTCCACTTGGTCACAACTCCAGAGTCGGAGATTGCGCGGATTGTGACTGCCTTGCATGACAAATGGAAAGTTGATTGCGTGGCACTGGGTCACTGCACAGGCGAGCCTGCGTTTGCTGCATTTCAAAGAACGTTCGGTGTTCATTATAATTACGCGGGGCTTGGGAGTGTGATAGAACTCCCATAGAGTATCGAGTATCCATCTGAAGCATCGCCCAGTGATACACCGATTTCACGCCGTACCACCTGCGTATAACGAACGCCTAACCAATCGCTGGAGCCAACCACTGGCCGCCGTACTGAAAAGCTGAAGGATGAATTATGAAGGATGAGTGAAAGCAACGCTCGGCGCCGCCAGCGGTGGCTCAGCTCCGTCTCGTTAGGCCGCTGCCATCGCGCGGTTCTGGTTTTAATTGCCATGAGCGTAAAGAAACGGATTGGATGCCCATGAAAGCCGCCGTATTGCGCACGCTTGGAAAACCGCCTCGCTTCGAGGAATTCCCTGATCCAAAACCGAGTCAGGGCGAAGTGATCGTCCACGTCAAAGCCGCGTCGTTGAAAAACATCGACAAGATGATGGCCAGCGGTTCGCACTACGATAGCCATCGTGAACTGCCGGTCGTATGTGGAAGCGATGGAGTCGGCATCCTTGACGATGGGACACGGGTGTTTTGCGGCGGCTCTCGGCCGCCCTACGGAATGATGGCCGAGCGTGCCGTCGTATCCCGATCCTGGTGTTTGCCAATTCCTGATGGGGTCGATGACGCCACCGCAGCGGCCCTGCCGAATCCCGCCTTATCGGCCTGGCTTTCGCTCGTCTGGCGGGCACAACTCAAGCCGGGCGAGACGGTCTTCATTCTCGGCGGGACGGGAGTGGCGGGCAAACTCGCCATCCAGATCGCCAGGCATCTTGGCGCCGGACGTGTCGTTGCCGCCGGACGCAACGAGCAAGTATTAAGGACGTTGAACGATCTGGGCGCCGACGCGACCATTCTCCTCAACCAATCTGACCAGGAACTTGCCAAAGCTTTTGTCCGCGAAGCTGGCCACAAGCCTTTCGATGTCATCATTGACTATCTCTGGGGTCATCCTACTGAAGTGCTGCTGGATGCCTTGACTGGTCATGACGTGAAGGCTGGCGCATCCAGAATCCGCCTCGTTGAGATTGGTGAAATGGCCGGGCCGACCATCGCACTTCCTGCCGCTGCATTACGCAGTTCGGGACTTGAGCTGTACGGAAGCGGCGGTGGCAGCATTCCGCACTCAGCCATCTTCGACGCTTTCCCGCAGGTCTGGGCGCTGGCCGCCAGTGGCAAACTCAGCGTCGATACCGAGAAAGCTCCGCTCGCCGACGTGGAAACCGCTTGGCGACGGGAAGACTTACCCGGTCGCAGACTCGTCGTTATCCCATAAGCAACTGCCAAGTGGGAAAAATGTTAATGTTTATGGTATCCATACAGCGAATGAGGAATGATTCGGATAGCGGCGACATAGACTCACTCAAGCAGAGTCCTAACCATGCGCTGCAGCGAACCCGGCGTGAGCGTCGCGGTTGCAATCCACGCGTCCTGTGGGCCAGGTCGCTGAGCTTGGGTCATTAGGCCTCACCAGCTTTGTGGATTTCCGCGCATACTTTGAGCGGCTTTGGATGGGCAGGGTCACGGCACCCGAGAACATCCGCTGGTTCATTCCGATCTGGGCATGGTCCGGTCTGATCGTGCTGGAGAAGTTTCAGAACTGGCCTTCACAGATTCTGTCTGTGACGTTCTTTTTTGTGTTTTTGGCGTCGATGGTCCCATTTGTCTGCCGGCGTATCGGCTTAGTCCGGTGGTGGCTTTTTGGTTGGGTTCTTCCTGTTATCGCGGCTGTGATTGTGGTTCAGTGTCTGAGATCCTTTCTTCATTCCGCATGATACACACGGGGCCTAACCAGTCGCTGCAGCCGACGCCTAGCCGGCTTGTTTCCTTCCTCTCTCATGATTAACATATTCCCAGAGATAGCCACCCGCTCCCTCGCTAGGCGCGGCTGAGCTTAAGCTCGTTAGGCCTTATGAAAAAAATTCACATCGAAGAATCGACGCGCTAGAAAGGAAACTATGAACCTTCTTCCTATTGTGCGATTCATTGCCCTCGTTGCGACTGGTCTTCTGGCCGGCATCTTCCTGGGTGACCGCATGGGCCTTGGTTTTGCCCGTCCGGCTCTGCCAGCTACATCCTTTGTGCAGCTTCAGCAGATTCAACACGTGCATTTTGTTCGCATGATGCCCGTTCTGCAGATCGCTGCGCTGCTCAGCACCCTGACGTGGTTGTTCCTTCTTCGGTCCGACGTCCGAAGTTCTCAGTTCGCCGTAGTTGCTCTGGCCGCGATCTGCCTGCTCGTCGTGTTTGGATTGACGATGGCGATCAACGTGCCAATCAACAACACCCTGATGACTTGGAATGCCTCCGCTCCGCCTGGCGACGCGATGGAGATTTGGAAGCGGTGGGAGCAAGTGAACACCGTTCGCGCGATTATCTCGCCGATCGGCTTCGCTCTGCAGGTGCTGGGGCTGATTCTGGCCTAACCAATCGATGAAGCCAACGGCCCCATTGCGAGGCAACTTCAGCGTGTTTGCCACGACACCCTGCCGTGGATTATCTCTTTCTCGTTAGACCTTATGTCGCCCTTCTTTCTCGTCCTTGTCCTGACGGTGGCTGCATCCCTGCTGCTGTCGTTGGCTGCCGTTGGACGAACAATCTGGCTACGTTTGCGTCCGCCGGGAGCGGGGCAGCTTGGCGTCGAACAGTCGCCAACCTATTCCAACGCTTCTGATTCCCTCTTGCTCCTCGCGGTCGCGTTGTCTTGCTACAGCGTTGCGGCCGGTTGGGCTGGGCAGCTGGTGTGCTATCCCATCTATGCCGACATGAGCGCATACGGACCGCAAGCCTTCCATGCCTACAGTCACGGCTATCTTTCTCGGTGGGCCACGGGCACCT
>WNFT01001480.1_pt1 | contig 24888 bp, 28 predicted proteins | sample 5400191 | NCBI WGS metagenome assembly WNFT01 (sample SAMN13153359, study PRJNA577476) | soil metagenome | isolation source: 80 cm saprolite under Madrone tree | place: USA:California | collected 2016-06-14 | reverse complement strand
GGTCCTCGATGGCTCCCGATTCCTCCACCCGCAGGACCCCGTGCGCCAGGTGCCGGACGCGCGTTCCGCCCGCGTCCTCGACGACGCCGAAGCCGCAGTACCTCGAACCGGGATCGATCCCCAGGACCCTCACTGGACCCGGGACTCTATCGCGGCCATCTCCTCGTCGGAAATCTCGAAGTTCGCGTAGACGTGCTGCACGTCGTCGTTCTCTTCCAGGTTCTCCACCAGCCGGAGCACCTTCTCCGCCGTGTCGCCCGACACCTGCACGGTGCTGCGCGGCAAGTAGAGGATCCGCGGCGCGCCGACTCCGAACTTCGCCTCCAGCGCCTTGTGCACCTGGATGAGCGACCCCGGCTCCGTCCGGACCTCGAATCCCCCATCGCCGTCCGGCACCACGTCCTCCGCCCCGGCGTCGAGCGCGGCTTCCATCACCTGGTCTTCGCTGGGACCCTTCTTCACGGGGACCACGCCCTTGCGCTCGAACTGGAACGCCACCGCCCCTGAGGCCGCCATGCTGCCGCCGCCCTTGGTGAAGATGGCGCGCACGTCGCCAGCGGTCCGGTTCTTGTTGTCGGTGAGGATCTCCAGCACGAACGCGACGCCCCCGGGACCGTATCCTTCGTACGTCATCTCCTCGTAGTTGACGCCCTCCAGCTCGCCAGTCCCCTTCTTGATGGCCCGGGTGATGTTGTCGGCGGGCATGTTCGCCTCGCGCGCGGCGAGGACGGCCGATCGGAGCCGCGCGTTGTGGTCAGGATCCCCGCCGCCAGTCCGCGTGGCCACCGTCACTTCGCGAATGAGCTTGGTGAACAGGGCGCCCTTGCTCGCGCCCATCGCTTCCTTCTTGCGCTTGATCTTGGTCCACCGGTTGTGGCCGGACATCTTGACGCTCCCTCTGAAACGCGGCCGTCCGCTGTAACATGGGAGACCGCTCCTTTTCTAGAATGCGTCTCAGAGCCTACGGGGCAACGTTCGCGCTCAAGCGTAGCCCCTACCCGGCCTCGGCCGGCGGGGCTAGGGACTCCGCCCGGGAGTTCCTCCTTTCAGCCCGCAGCTCCAGGGCGCCGGCGCGTCGGGCGGGACCGCCTCGTCGCGCTGGACGCTGACGCCGGCGGGACAACGTGGAGCATCGGCCGGGAACTCGGCGAGGGCGACCGGGACCTGTGCCCGGGAGACCAGCCGGAACGGCGGCGCCGCATCGTCGGACAGGCCCCTGCCGAGCAAGCGCTGGGTCGAGGCGCGCAGCACGGGCGTGACCAGCGGGAGCGCGGGATAGAGCGTCGCGTCGAACGAGGCGCCGACCGCGAGCGCCCGCGCGCCGGGCGCCAGCATCAACGGCAAGGGCGGCGGCGAGCCCAGCAAGGGCCGGACGACGTCGTCGGGTCCTTGCAGCGCCAGCGCCGACAGGTCCGCCATCCCGGGGCCGAGGTTCAGCAGCTCGACGTACTCGCCTTCCACTCCGGACGCCATCACCTCGGCGACGACGACGCGGGGCAGCGCCGCCACCGTGCTGAACGCCTGAGGCGCCGTCCGGAGCGTGAAGTTGAAATCGTCTCGCGCGACGATCCGCAGCGAGTAGTCCGTGGCGGGTCTGAGCCCTTGCACGCGCGCCGAGGCCGGGCAGACGAAGCTCTGCGGTCCGCAGGGCGGTGGGGCGCAGGCGACATCCGCGACCGCGGTCATCGAGGCGCCGGCGCCGTCCTCCACCGACACCTCGACCCGCGCCGGCCAGTCGAGCACGAGCTGCGCGGTCACGCCCGTATCCCGGACGGAGAGGAGCGCGCTCCCACCCTGCAGCGCGGGAGCGGCGCTGCGGGCGCATGCCGCGGCCAGGAAGGCCTGCTCCGGCGCCGGCGCCCCGTCGAGCGACAAGGAGTACCTCGCTCCGGCCGCCAGCGGCGCCGACAGTCGCAGCTCGACGGGGCCGAGCGCATCCGCCGACGCCAGCTGGTGCCCCGCGGGCCCGATAAGCGCGACGCGGCCCGCGTCTGCGTGCGCGCGCACCACGGCGACGTTCCAGGGCACCTCGCCTCCCGCGGGCGGCGAGACCAAGGTTGCGCTCCGCGGAGGCGCGGGCACCTGGTACCCGAACCGCGCGCCATTTCCGGCGAGCCGCCTCCCCAGCTCGTCCCTCAGCCGCGGGGAGACCAACAGGTAGTACCCACCCGCGCCGAGCGGCTGGTCGGGAGTGAGCACCATGGACTTCCGATCCGACGCGATGGCGGCCGCCGCCGGGACGAGCAGCGTTCTCTCGTGCGCCGAGAGCGGCGAATGCTCGATGGCCGCGGCCGCGCGCTCCACGTCGGCCTCGGGAACCAGCGCCACCGTTTCGCTCCGTCCGGTAGCCGCCAGGAGCTGCCCTTCGTCCATCGCGTCCGAGAAGTGCACGGCGAAGCGCGTCCCCGCCGCGACGATGCCGGGCTGCGGCTCGACGTCCGTGACGGTCGGTTGCTGGGGACCGCCGTCGGCCAGGTCCGCGGAGGACGCCTTCCCGCACGAAGCCAGCAGCGCGGCCAGGACGGCGCCCGCTCGCGCCCGGCTCACCTCCCCTCCCGGGTACAGGCCGCTTCCTCTTCCGCGGCCACCTGGCGGAACAGCGCGCCGGTGATCGCCACCAGGGCAGCGGTGGCCCGCAGCAGCGCGAAGCACGAGTCGCGCGTGCGCGCCGCGAGCCAGAGCGCCTGCGCCCGCCGCCGCTCGATCCAGAGCTGCGCCGCGCGCTCGGCCGCGTCCCGCCGCGCGCGAGCGAGCTGGGCGTGCGCGTTCGCCAGCTGCGTCTCCTCGCGCGCGAAGACGACCTGGGACAAGTCCCAGGTGAGAGACAACATCCAGGTATGCCCCAGGAACAGGTCTTGCTCGCGCAGCGGAGCGAGGCGGTACTCGCCGCTGCGGGTCTTCTCGTCTTCCCGGACCGTCGCCTGCCCGCGCAGCTGCGGAGCCCAGTGCGCCGCCCGGGCCCGCGCCACGCGCGACGCGTCGTCCGAGGGCGAGCCTCCCACCAACCTCGCGGCCGCGTCCTGCGTCTCCAACAAGCCGGGCTCCGACTCCAGCGACGGCGCGGCCAGGAGCCACACCCCCAGTGTGAGTGCGCGCGGAATACGCCCTCCATCGGTCCGAAAGTGAACCGTGGATCGGCCTGCTTTCACGTTTCGTGCCGCGTCCGCGGGCTACGATGCCCTTGCTACTCCCAGTTTCGCGAGCGGGCGGGCATGCCCAGATTGCGACGCCGGGGGTACGGAACCAGGACCCCCTTCCCCGGAGCCTGTCCCCGCCGTGCTCGAACTACGCCCTGCACAGCGTGAACCGTTCTGGTTTGGCTGGCTCCGGAAACCGGCTCCCGTCAGCTCATTGCGGGCGCGCATCCAGAACGCCGCGGCGGGCAGCACCCTGGGGTTCGTCCGGGACGGTGGTCGGATCCTGAGCGGATCGCTGCGCAAGACGCTGGAGCTCCGCGCGCTCCGCTTCCTCTCGCGCCTGTTCTCGCTCCAGCAGCGGATCGAGAGCGCCTTTCTCGCCTCTGGTGCGGCGCAGCTCGCCGACGCCGCGCTGGCGGGCGAGAACACCCGCGATCTGGCCGGCCGCATCGCCCGGATCGCCCGGCGTCTCTCCGGCGCCGCGGGAGTGGCGGTCCACCTGCGCACCGCCACCGGCCTGCAGATGCTCGGTTGCGACGGCGAACCCTGCTCCGAGGATCTCGCGGCGGCCGGCGTCGCCAGCGGCCGCGTGGAATGGGGCCACGACTCCGCCGCGGTCCCGCTGCGCGTCCACGACGGCCTCGTCGGCGCCCTCTCCCTCCAGTTCGCGGGCAAGGTGCGGGACCTGCGCCCGCTGCAGCCGCTCCTGACGCGGGCGGCCGCCGTGCTCGCGGCGGCCGAGCGCGAGTCGCGCAAGGATCGCTTCCTCTCCCTCGCCGCCCATGAGCTGAAGACGCCCCTCACCAGCATCAAGGGCTTCTCCTATTCGCTGGCGCGGAGGCTGGAAAAGGGCGAGCCCTGCGATCCCCGCCACGTCCAGGTCCTGGAGCGCCAGGCGGAGCGGCTGCACGCGCTGCTCGAGGAAATGCTCGAGGTCTCCCGCATCGAAACCGGCCGCTTCGTGCTGCACCAGGAACCGTGCGAGGTGGTCGAGCTGGTCGAGTCGGTCCGCCGCTCGCTCCGCCGGCTGGGAGCCGACGCCGACGTGGACGCGCGCGTGGAGCCCTCGCTTCCGCTGCTGGCCGATCGCGAGCGCATCGAGCGGGCGCTGTCGGCGATGGTCCTGCGCGCGCGGTCGCTGGGCCCGGTGCGCATCGATGCGGCACGCACCGGCGGCAGCGCGGACATCCGGATCCACTGGTCCGGCGATCCGCTCCCCGATCCGGAGAACGCCCTGCAGGCGCACTGGGAAGTGCCGCAGGCGCACCGTCAGGGCCTGGGCATGGCCCTGATGGTCGCGCGCAGGGCGGCGGAATTGCACGGCGGCTCGCTGCGGGCGGAGACCTTCGCCTTCATCTTGCAGCTTCCGCTGCGCGAGCGGCTTCCGGGACGCAGCGGCTACACCGAGGGCCGCGTGCTGGTGGTCGACGACGACGAGCCGATCGCGCGGATGATGGCGGAGTTCCTCGCCGAGCACGGTTTCGAGGCCGACTGGGCCGGTGGCGGCCGGCTGGCATTGGCGAAGATCAAGGCCGACCCGCCGGACGTCGTGGTGCTCGACCTGCGCATGCCCGACATGGACGGCCGGGCCCTGCTCGCGGCCGTGCGCGCCCAGGGGCTTGCGCCTCGCGTGGTGCTCTTCTCCGCCGATCGCGAGGTGGCGGCGGCGGCGCGGGAGCTCGCCTGCGAGGCGTTCGTCGAGAAGCCCTTTGCGCCGGAATCCTTGCTTGACGCGGTGCGACGCACAATGGCGCCGCTGCTGTTGCCGGCGAAATAGGCGCGCGCCCCGCCGCTAATGGCAGCCCTTCGCCTCCAGCTCGGCGACGCGCTTGTTCAGCTGCTGGATCTCCTGGGCCTGCGTCTCGTACGCGTCGCGGTACCGCCGGGTCTTCGCTTGCTCTTCGCGCAGCGCCGCGTCGCCGTGCCCGCAGGCGGCGGCGAACACCCTCGCCCGGGATGGCGCACTCGGGAGGCCGCTCGTCCCTGCACGCCATCATGAGGACAGTGGGAAGCCCGGGCACCTGGTACTTCTTCTGCAGCTCGTCGTTTTCGGCGGTCTCCTCGGTGGCGTCGATCTTGAGGGGGACGAAGCGATCCGCTACCTCCTTCGCCACCACCGGATCGGTCCAGGTATGCACGTCGAGCTCCTTGCAGGCCGCGCACCACTCGGCGAAGAAGTCGATGAGCAGCGGCTTGCCGGTGGCGCGCGACTGCAGCACCGCCGTCTTCTCGTCGCGCACCCAGGGGATCTCGACGCCCTTCTCGCGGCGGGGCTCGCCCGCCCAGCCGAACCGGAGGCCCACGCCGGCCACGAGCAGGACCAGCGCGACCAGCTTCATCGTCTTCTCCCGCCGGTCGCCGTGGAAGGAGAGGCTGAGCGCTCCCAGGAGGACCGCCCCGAACGCGATCACCCCTGCGGCGATGGCGACGGGACGCACCGGCCAGGGCAGCGGTCCGGGCCGGGGCAGGAAGGGCAGCACCAGGGCAACCGCCGCGGCCACGAGCGCGACGCCCAGGACGCTCTTGACGGTCTCCATCCACGGTCCCGATCGGGGCAGGCGCAGCGAGGTCGCGCCCAGCACGAAGAAGAGCAGCCCCATGCCCACCGCGTAGGTGAACAGCATCCAGAAGCCGAGCAGCGCGTTGCGCTGCGTCGCGACGTAGGCCAGCACGCCAGCGAGCACGGGCCCCGTGCAGGGCGCGGCGATGATGCCGGCCACGAGCCCCATTCCCAAGGCCCCGGCGAACCCCGTCCCCCGCACGCCCGAGAGCTTCTGCTGCAGCGACGAGGGAAGCGCGATGTCGAACGCGCCGAACAAGCTCGCGGCCAGGGCGACGAGGAGAATCGCCAGGACCACGACCACCACCGGAGAGGAGAGCACCGAACCGAACGCTCTTCCCGAGAGCGCGGCGCCGACGCCGAGGACCGAGTACATCGCGGCGATGCCCGCGACGTAAGTGGCCGAGAGCGCCACGGAACGCGACCGATGCTCGGCCTGGCGCGCGCCGAAGATCCCCACGGTGATGGGGATCAGGGGGTACACGCAGGGCGTCAGGCTGGTGAGGATGCCTGCGAGGAACAGGATCGCGAACGTCCCCGCCGAGACCCCGGCCGTGAGGCCCAGCTTTCCCGACAAGTCGACGTCGGACGTGACGCTCTGCGTCAAAACCATCGGCAGGAGCGTCAGCGCGATACCGACCGCCAAGCCAAGAGCCAACCGGGGAAGCCATTTCTTCATTGCCGCCATCCTAATCGCGGATGCCTTGACCCGCAGGGGTCGGAGTTATAATAGACCAGTCTAGTCCACATTAGGAACCACATGGCCCCCAAGCTCCCCATCTACATGGACAACAACGCCACCACGCCCCTCGATCCCAGGGTGCTGGAGGCGATGATGCCGTACCTGACGACCGAGTTCGGCAATGCCGCCTCCCGTAGCCATCCCTTCGGGTGGAAGGCGGAGGAGGCCGTGGATCGCGCCCGGGAGCAGATCGCCTCGCTCATCGGCGGCAACGAGAAGGAGATCGTCTTCACCAGCGGCGCGACGGAGAGCATCAACCTCGCCCTCAAGGGCGCCGCCGAGTTCTACAAGGAAAAGGGCAATCATCTCATCACCGTCCGCACCGAGCACAAGGCCACGCTGGACACGGCGAAGCGCCTGGAGCGGCAGGGATGCGAGGTGACCTACCTCGACACGGACAAGTACGGCCGCATCAGCCCCCAGCAGCTCCGGGACGCGATCACCGACAAGACCATCCTCGTCTCCGTGATGCTGGCGAACAACGAGATCGGCACCGTCCAGCCCATCGCGGAGCTCGGAGAAGTGACGCGGGAGAAGGGGGTCCTCTTTCACGTCGACGCCGTGCAGGGCGTGGGGAAGGTGCCGTTCGACGTCGAGCGGATGAAGGTCGACCTGGCCTCCCTGTCGGCGCACAAGATCTACGGGCCGAAGGGCATCGGCGCTCTCTGGGTCCGCCGCAAGCCGCGCGTCCGCATCGCGCCCATCATCGACGGCGGCGGGCACGAGCGTGGGATGCGCAGCGGGACCTTGAACGTGCCGGGAATCGTCGGGTTCGGCAAGGCGGCCGAGCTGGCGCAGCAGCTGATGCCGGAGGAGTCGAAGCGCACCTACCAGCTGCGCAAGCGGCTTCAGGATGACCTCTTCAAGCACCTCGACCACCTGGAGCTGAACGGGCACCCCACCGAGCGCCTCCCGGGCAACCTGAACGTCAGCTTCGCCTACGTGGAGGGCGAGGCGCTGATGATGGCGATCAAGAACGTGGCCGTCTCCTCGGGATCCGCCTGTACGAGCGCCAGCCTGGAGCCGAGCTACGTGCTCCGCGCCTGCGGCGTGTCCGAGGATCTGGCGCACACTTCCATCCGCTTCGGCATCGGAAGGTTCAATACGGAAGAGGAAGTGGATTACGTGGGCAAGTACGTGGTCGAGCAGGTGAGGCGGCTGCGGGAGATGAGCCCGCTCTACGAGATGGCGAACGAGGGCATCGACCTGTCGAAGATCGAGTGGGCGGCCCACTAGCCTGGCCGCCGAAGGCGGCTTAGGGGCTACGCAGTTGTCTTGAAGGCGGGACGGCAGAGGAGAAAACATGGCGTACGGCGACAAGGTCCTGGACCACTACGAGAACCCGCGCAACGTCGGGACGCTGGACAAGAACGACCCCAACGTCGGGACGGGCCTGGTCGGCGCGCCCGCCTGCGGCGACGTGATGCGCCTGCAAGTGAAGATCAGCGACGACGGGAAGATCGAGGACGCCCGCTTCAAGACGTTCGGGTGCGGGTCGGCCATCGCTTCCTCCTCGCTGGTGACCGAGTGGGTGAAGGGCAAGTCGGTGGACGAGGCGCTCACCATCAAGAACACGCAGATCGCCAAGGAGCTGGCGCTCCCGCCGGTGAAGATCCACTGCTCGGTGCTGGCGGAGGACGCCATCAAGGCGGCCATCGCGGACTGGAAGAAGAAGAAGGGCCTCACGGCCCAGCCGGAGCAGGGCCCCGAGGAGAAGAGGGTCGATGGCTGATCCGAGCATCCACGTCACGCCCACGGCGGCGCAGCAGATCAAGGCGCAGCTCGCCAGGCGCCCGCAGACGAACGCCCGGAGCGGCGTGCGCCTGGGCGTCAAGGGCGGGGGCTGCTCGGGGATGAGCTACGTGATCGAGTACTGCGACCAGCCGCGCCCCAAGGACCAGCTCTTCGAGGTGGACGGGGCGAGGATCTACGTCGATCCCAAGAGCCTGATCTACCTGAACGGCACCACCTTCGATTTCGTGGATACCTTCCAGCAGAAGGGCTTCAAGTTCGTCAACCCGCAGGTGAAGTCGGAGTGCGGCTGCGGCGAGTCGTTCTCGGTCTGAGCCTTTCATGAGCGCGCGTACATGCTGGAGCTGCGGCGGGGAAGTCGCGGCCGCGGAGGCCATTTGCCCTTCCTGCGGAAAGGTGCAGCCGCCGCCTCCGGCCAAGGAGCGCGCCGACAAGTTCGCCATCCTCGGGCTTGGGCCGTCGTTCGACGAGCCGCCCGGGCTCGACGAGAAGTTCCGTGCCCTCTCCCGCAAGCTGCACCCCGACCGGTTCGCCCGGGCCACGCCCCAGGAGCGCCGCTACTCGCTCGAGCAGACCACGCAGCTGAACGACGCCTACAAGACCCTCCGGGATCCCGTCCGCCGCGCCGAGCACCTGCTCGCCCTGCGGGGGATCCAGGGCGACCCGAAGATGTCGCCCGAGTTCCTCGAGCAGACCCTCGAGGACCGGGAGAAGCTGATGGAAGCGAAGCTCGCCGGCGAGCCGCTCGACGGGCTCGCCGCCGGCGTGCGCGAGAAGCGCGATCGCACGCTCCGCGAGGTCCGCGAGCTGGTGGAGAACGGCGGGGACCTGGGCGAGGCGGCCGAGCTCCTGGCCCGGATGCGCTACTACGCGCGCTACCTCGACGAGGTCGAGGGCCGGTCGGTGGAGCTCTGATGCCCGCCCTCCTCCAGATCAGCGAGCCCGGCGAGACCCACGCCAAGGAAGCGTGCACCAGCTGCGCGGTCGGCATCGACCTCGGCACCACCAACTCGTTGATCGCGATCGTGCTCGGAGACGGCAAGCCGCATGCGCTCGCCGTCGACGAAGGCAGCCCGCTGCTCCCATCGGTGGTGCATTACGGCGAGGGCGGCGGTCCGGGATCGGTGGTAGTCGGGCGCCGCGCGCGACAGCTGGCGCCGGAGTTCCCGCGCGACACCATCTCCTCGGTGAAGCGGTTCATGGGCCGCTCCTCCGCCGACCCGGAGACGCGGCGGCTGAGCCCGTATCGATTCGCCGAAGGCGAGTCGGGCGTGGTCCGCTTCGTGGTGGACGGGGCGCGCGTCGTCAACCCGGTGGAGGTCTCGGCGGAGATCCTGCGTGCGCTGCGCACACGGGCCGAGGAACGGCTGGGCATCAAGGTGCACCAGGCGGTGATCACGGTTCCGGCCTACTTCGACGACGCCCAGCGGCAGGCGACGAAGGAGGCGGGGCGCCTGGCGGGACTCGAAGTCTTGCGGCTCCTCAACGAGCCCACGGCCGCGGCCCTCGCGTACGGCCTCGACAAGCGTTCGCGGGGAATGTTCGCCGTCTACGATCTGGGCGGCGGGACGTTCGACATCTCCGTCCTCCAGCTCCAGGAAGGGGTCTTCGAGGTCAAGGCGGTGGGAGGCGACTCGGCCCTCGGCGGCGACGATTTCGACCGCGCCCTCGCCGAGATCCTGCTCGAGGGCCAGGAGCGGACGCCACGCAAGGTGCGCGAGGCCATCGACGCCGCCAAGCAGGCCAAGGAGGACCTGACCCGGGTCGAGGTGACCCAGGCGATGGGCAAGCGCATCACGCGCGCGGAGCTCGAGTCGACCATCCGTCCGTTGATCGAAAAGACCGGCGGTCCCTCCCGCCGCGCGCTGCGCGATGCGGGCGTTCCCGAAGGCAAGGGCCTCGACGGGGTCATCCTGGTGGGCGGCTCCACCCGCGTGCCCGCCGTGCGCCGCTACGTGCGCGAGCTGTTCGGGATGGAGCCCCTGGCGGACATCGACCCCGACGAGGTGGTCGCCCTGGGCGCCGCGGTGCAGGCCGACCTGCTCACCAGCGAAAGCCCGCAGCACGACGTCCTCCTGCTCGACGTGACCCCGCTCTCGCTCGGGCTGGAGACGATGGGTGGCCTGGCGGAGAAGCTGATCCTGCGCAACACCACCATCCCCGCGCGCGCCACGCAGGAGTTCACCACCTTCGCCGACGGCCAGACGGGGATGGACATCCACGTCGTGCAGGGAGAGCGCGAGCTGGTGCAGGACAACCGCTCGCTGGCCAGGTTCACCCTCTCCGGGATCCCTCCCCTGCCCGCCGGCCTCGCGCGGGTCGGCGTCACCTTCCAGGTGGACGCGGACGGGATCCTCTCCGTCACCGCCCGTGAGCAGCTGACCGGCGTGTCGCAGACGATCACCGTCAAGCCGTCGCACGGTCTCACCGACGAGGAGATCGAGCGGATGCTGCTCGCCTCCATCGAGCACGCGGAAGAGGACGTGCAGGCGCGACTCCTGATCGACAACCGGGTCGAGGCGCAGCGCATCCTCAAGGCGGCCGAGAAGCAGCTGGAGTCGAACGGCGACCTGCTCTCGCCCGAGGAGCGGCAGCAGATCGAGTCGCAGATGGCGGCCGTTCGCGCCGCCGCGCCGGGTACGGACCACAACGCGATCAAGACGGAGATCGAGAAGCTCGATCAGGTCAGCGCCGACTTCGCCAAGCGGGTGATGGATCGCGGGATCGAGCGCGTCCTCAAGGGCCACTCGGTGGGCGAGTTCGACCAGGGCGAGCTGTCGCCCCACGCGAAGAAGGCGTACGAGGCGCTGCGGGAGGACTGAGGATGCCCCACGTCGTCATCTACGATCCGCGGGGCGCCAAGGAAGCCGAAGGCGACGTGGAAGCGGGGGCGACCCTGCTGGAAGCATCGACGAAGCTCGGGGCGAAGCACGGCTCCGCTTGCGGCGGCGTCTGCGCCTGCTCGACCTGCCACTGCTGGGTGAAGAAAGGATTCGAGTCCCTCGAGTCGCTCGACGAGACCGGCTGCGAGGACGACATCCTCGACCGCGCCTACGACGTGAAGCCCTACTCGCGCCTCGGCTGCCAGGCGGTGCTCGACCACAAGGACGTCGAGTACCAGATCACCGAGGAATCCGAGAAGACGTGGTACGACGAGCACCCGAAGGAGCGCCACGAAGCGGAGGCGAAAGGACTCTGGCCCCCGAAGTAGATCGCCTCGAGGACGGACGCCATGCCCCAGAAGCTGACCTGGCACGACGTGCTAGACATAGGAATCGCGCTAAACCAGAAGTTCCCGGACACCGACCCGCTCTCGGTCCGTTTCACCGATCTGCATCGCTGGGTGCGCGAGCTCCCCGGCTTCTCCGACGACCCGAACAAGTCGAACGAGAAGATCCTCGAGGCCATCCAGATGGCCTGGCTGGACGAGCGCGACGAATGAGGGCGTCCGCCGCCTGGAAGGCGCTGAAGAAGCACGCGGCGGAGAAGCCTGGCGCCTGGGAAGACCATCCCTGGGGCGAGACCGTCTACAAGGTCGCGAAGAAGGTCTTCGTCTTCCTCGGGCACGCCGACGGCGGCTACGGGCTCTCCTGCAAGCTGCCGGACTCCGGCGAAGCCGCCATCACGATGTTCTCCTGGGCCGAACCGACGGCCTACGGATTGGGCAAGTCGGGCTGGGTGAGCGCCCGCTTCGAGCCGAAGGACGACGTGCCCCTCGAGCTGTTGAAGCAGTGGATCGACGAGAGCTACGCCGCCATCGCCCCCAAGCGCACGGCGAAACGCGGTTAGAGCGGGGCGACGAGGAGGACGTCGACTTCGCTGCCGTCCTCGACGCGCCCCTCGCCCGGCGGAATCACGGCCACGGCGTTGGCCCCGGACCACGAGGCGATCTGCATGCTGCTCTGCTGCCCGCCGGGCGTGAACACCAGCTGGCTTCCCTGCGCCGTCACCGACCCGCGGGGAAAATACGTCAGCCCTTCCACCTGCGAGATCGCCCCGCGCAGCCGGGCCTTCGCCCGCGCACGCTCGGGCCGCGGGTCGCCCAGGAGCAGCCGGATCGCCAGCCGGACGAACAGCTCGAATCCGAGGGTCGCCGCGGCAGGGTTCCCCGGAAGTCCGAACACCAGCCGCCCGCCGGACGCCGTGCCGAACAGCACCGGCTTCCCGGGGCGGATGGCGACGGTGTGGAAGATCAGCTCGCCCCCGAGCCGCCCCAGCGCGTCCTGCGCGTGATCGTGATCGCCGACCGACGCCCCGCCGGTGGTGACCAGGAGATCCGCGGGGGCGTCTCGGAGCCGGCCAGCGATCTGGTCGATGTCGTCCGGCGCGACACCCAGCCGGAGCACTTGGGCGCCCGCGTCCCGCGCGAGAGCGGAAAGCGTCAGGCTGTTGGTCTCCACGATCTTGCCGGGAGGCGGATCCTCGCCCACGCCCACGAGCTCGCTGCCCGTGCAGAGCACGGCCAGACGCGGCCGCCGGTGGACGCGCGCCACGCTCGCGCCGGAGGCCGCCGCCAGCGCCAGGTCCGAAGCGTCGAGCAACCGGCCGGCAGGCAGCGCCTCCGCGCCCGCGGTGAGCTCCTCGCCGCGCCGCCGGATATGCTGGCCGCTCTTCACCGGCTGCAGCACGCGGACGACCGCGCCGTCCCGCCGGCAGTGCTCCTGCATCACCACCGCGTCGGCGCCGGGGGGCACCGGCGCGCCGGTGAAGATCCGGGCCGCCTCTCCGGCCGCCAGCGTGCGGCTCCAGGGAGCGTCCCCCGCCGCGACCTCGCCTGCGACGCGCAGCGGCGTGGACGCCTCGGCAGCGCGCAGCGCGTAGCCGTCCATCATCGAGATGTCGGTCGCGGGCTGATCGCGGCGCGCACGGATGCTCTCGGTGAGCACCCGGCCGTGGGCTTCGGCGAGCGCGACATCCTCCGCGGCCAGCGGCCGGGCCCGCTGGCGGATCGCCGCGAATGCCTCGTCCAGCGGGATCAACATGCGCTGGAGAGATGGAAACAGAAGAGCCCCGGCCCTTCGGCCGAGGCTCGACTGTCCGGTAGCGGGCGCAAACCATCGCGCTCAGGGGTCCGCCGCCGGGGCGTCGGTGGTGCCGAAGAGAGGACTCGAACCTCCACGGGGTTGCCCCCACCAGACCCTGAATCTGGCGTGTCTGCCAATTCCACCACTTCGGCTCGACGCCAGAAAAGCCGTGGCGATCTAGCGGAGTGCATCATTCAAGTCAAGGTAGCGGACTGCGGTCGTGCAGGCATGGACAAGCGCCCCTATCTGTGGTCGCATGTCCTACCTTACGGGGAGGACCTTGCAGAGGTAGGGGGTCATGGCGGGTCGGCGCGTGCTGATCGTGGACGACGAAGAAGGATTCCGCGACGGCGTCGCTGATCTGTTGGAGATGGAAGGCTACGCGGTTTCCGTCGCCCGCGACGCGGTGGAAGCGGTCCGCTTGTTTCCGGAATTCCGTCCCGAAGTGATCCTCCTCGACCTCCGGATGCCTCATCTGGACGGCGAAGCATTCCTGCGCGGCATGGGCGGCCTCCCCGCCAGCAAGCGCGTCCCGGTGGTGTTGATCTCGGCGAAAGAAGATCTGCCGCAGATCGCGACGCGCACCGGCGCCGCCGGTTACCTGAGCAAGCCGTTCGAAGCTCCGCAGCTGCTCGCGCTGCTGGAGAAGGTGCTGCCTTGAGCGGCTGCCGCGCCTGGAACATTCCTCATCAGCGACCGTTCAATCATCATTCTCATGCGTAGCCCCTGAGCCGCCTGCGGCGGCCGGGGCCAGAACACACCTCATCAACCACTGCGGAATGATCACGCTCAAGCGTAGCAACCGTGTTGGTTGTCAAGCCGCCTCCGGGGCCCACGGGCGCTGATCGCGCACCATAGCGTTGAGGATCACCAGGAGCTTGCGGATGCAGGCTGTGAGCGCCACGGCTGCCGGTTTCCCCGCCGCCCGCAGCTTGGCGTAGAAGCGCTTCAGCACGGGATTGCAGCGGGCTGCGGAGACGGCTGCCATGTACAGCATGGTCCGGACGTAGGCGCGACCACCGAAGATGTGTCGTTGGCCGCGGAGGTTGCCGCTGTCGTGGTTGAAGGGTGCGACGCCGACGAGTGCGGCGATCTCCTTTCCGGTCAGTGTGCCCAACTCCGGGAGCTCGCCGATCAGGACGCGGGACACCGTCGGCCCTACTCCAGGTACCGACTGCAGCAGATCATCCTTCTCGCGCCAGACGGCGCTGGCGCGAATCTGGGTGTCGATCTCCTGGTCCAGCGACTTCAATTCCTCTTTCAGGAAGTGCAGGTGGTACGAGATCCGCTGCTTCACCGGCTTCGTGGTCGCCACGGCGAGCCGGTTCTTCTCCGATACCAGCATCTCGACGAGCTGCCGGCGGCGCGTCAGGAGCTCGGAAAACCGCTGTGCTTCCATATCCGCAATCGGCCGCGGCTCGGGTCTCACTGCTTCAGCGAACTGCGCGATGACCTGGGCATCGATCGCGTCGGTCTTCGCCAAGCGGTTCAGCGCCTTGGCGAAGTGCCGGACCTGGCCTGGATTCACTACGGCGACCGGTACCCTTGTGACTGCAAGCGCAGTCGCTACCGGTAGCTCGAGCCCACCCGTCGCCTCGAGCACCACGATCGTCGGAGATAGCTGGCGCAGCCGCTCGCACAATTCGACGACGCCCTTCTCGTCATTGCCTACCGACCACTGCTCACCCGACGGTCGTGCGGCCACGTCGAGCTTCTTCTTCGAGACGTCGATTCCGATGAACACGCCTGCCCCCGCGCCCTGCTTGCGGCGCAGGTCACCGCCCTTCCTGCCTCGTCCTTGCAAATGCGGGCTCGTGCCCAAGCAACCGTTCGAGGTCTTGGAAGAGAACGACCCGGCGCCCCTAACTACGCTGCGGCCTTTTCGGCCTTGGCCCTTAACCGGGCTGCCGGGTCCAGAGGGCAATATACAAGGCGCTAAGTTTCCCGAGGCGCCGCGCCTAGAGCGGCTTCTTGTCCTCGACGCCGTTCTCCGCCCGCCCATGCATCTGCGGAACGTGCGGTCGCTCCGGCGACTCTTCCGTCTCCCGCACCGAGAGCGGCTCGCCGGTCCTGCCCGCCTCCGCCGAGGCGTTCTCCACCGGCGGGGCAGAATCCGCCGCGACCGCCTCGTGCTCCTCGCGCGCGCGCTCCGCGGCGGCCGGCCCGGTCGCTCGCGGGCGCTCCTTGGGCGGAGTCGGCGCCAGCGGGATGCCCGCTTGCCAGAGCTTGCGCTCCGCCTGCGCGAGCCGCTCCCGCACCAGCTCCAGCTCGCCCTTGGTGACGAGGTAGACGCGGTTGTTCGTCTCCGCCCGCCCCTTGTGCTTGCGGAGCTCATCCCGGAGCTCCTGTTCCTTGCGCCTCGATTCGCGCGCGTTCTTGTCCGCGGCCGCCACCTGGCGCTCGAGCTCGCTCTTGGCGGCCTCCAGCTGCTCGCGCAGCGACTGCAGCTCCGGATCGGCGGGCGGCGCGACCGGGGCCGGCGCGGGCCGCTCCACCAACTCGCGGGCCCGGGCCTGCGTCTTCTCCAACTCGGCGCGGAGCTGCGCCTCCGCGGCCCGCGAGGCCTGAAGCTCCCGGCGCGCCTGTGCCTCGGCGGCGTGCGCCTCTTCGCTCAGCTTGCGCGCGTGGGCCAGGTCTTCTTCCAGCTCCGCCTCGCGCGCACCCCGCGGCTGCGCCTTTCCACCGCGCGAGTCCTGCGCCTTGCGGCGGGCCTCCGCCAGCTTCTCGCGGGTCTCCGCGAGCTGCGCGGAGCGGCCCTTCGCCTCCTCCACCGCCCTGCGCAGCTCCGTCCGGGCGCTCTCGGTCTCCTTCCGCGCCCCGTCGGCTTCCTCGCGCAGCGCCTTCACGGCGGAGGCCGCGGATTGGCCCTGGAAGAAGAACAACACGGCCAGGACGACGGCGACGACGGCGACGATGAACGCGAGACCGACCATTCTCCGCTCCGGGAAGGACCGGGGAGCCTAGCATACAAGTGAGGAGCCTCTGGCCACCGATCTGGGGCCCGGAACTGCCCGCCTGCTCAAATGGTGGGCGGCGAACCCTTCAGCTCGGCGAAGACCGCGTCCTCCACGCCCCTGCGATGCCCCTTGCCGTCGTGAAAGCTGTACCGCGGCCCGGTGAACCGGACGCCCGCCGCCGTGTGATCCCGCACGTCTTCGATGCGCACCGCCACCAGGGCGCAGGGAAAGGGCGGCGAGTCCATCAGCTCTTTCTCCACTACGGCCGTCCCCTTGAGCCCGTAGCAGATGTCGTCGCCGAGCACCTCCACCGCGACCTTGCCGTTCGCCCGGATGTTGCGCAGGGCCTGCCCGCGCGCGTCCACCGCCAGCGTGAGCGTGCTGGGGTTCCGCGCCACCGCCCAGGTCATGAGCGCCGTGGCGGGTGCGGAGCGCTCATCGACGGTCGCCACCACCAGGGGCTCGCCGCCAAGCAGGAACTGCACCAGGCGGGGCGGCATCTCGGTTTCGGACATCGGAGGACCCGCGCGATCAAGGACAGGCGGAAATGCTCGTGGCGTGCAACCGCGCGCGGAACACGGCGCATGCCTGGTCGCGTTCGGCCCCGTCGAGCTGGGCGGCCACCAGCGAAAGCACCGCCGCCGGATCGGCCGGTCCCGATCCCAGCGCCCGTGCCGCGGCGAGCGCCGCCCGCGAAGCGCCGGTGGCGTCGCCGCTCGCGTCGGCCCATGCCCAGAGGGCGCCCGCCAGCAGCGCCGAGGGCGTCGCGCCCGAGGCGAGTGGACGGGAGAGGTCGAGCTGGCCGGTGGGATCGCCTCCCGGCTCGGAGGCCGCCAGGTATCCGGGATCGCCCGCGGCGGCCGCGCCGAGGAACAAGGCGATCCCTTCCGCCTCTTCCGGATGGACGGCCAGGACCGCGCGCAGCTGCCGGCGCCCCATCTCCCGCGTCACGGCTCCGGGGTTGAACGCCAGGGGGACGCGCGCCCCCCTGGGACCTTCACCGAGCGAGAACGTGTCCGCTTCGGCGTCGTAATAGAGCCCTGCCGGAGCGGACTCGTCCACCAGGACCGTCGCCGGAGCCAGCGCCTCCGCGCCCCAGACCAGGAGGAACTGCCGCGCCCGTTCCATCGCCGCGTAATGTCCGAGAAGCGACACGCAGGCCACCGTCCGGGCCACCAGCGCGCCCGAGACCCGGCGGCGCACCGCGCAGTCCGGAGCGCGGGCGGAATCGGCCGAGCTCCCCAGCATCAGGCTCGCGGCCGGGCCGCGGACGGACACAAGATCTGCCCCCGGGAGCTCCACTTCCTGCCCCGCCAGCTCGCCCGAAAGACGGTCCACGCCGAGCACTGCGACGCGGTCGGGCATCGCGGTGCCGCCGCAGGCGGCCATCAGTGCGAGAAAGGGCAGAACCCTGCGCATGGGCGCTAGAATGTAGATCGATGCGGCTCTCCGTAGCTACTAAGGTCTTCCTCGGATTCGTCGCGGTGTTGATTTGTAGCGCCGCCGTCTCCGCCTATGCCGTGGCGCGGCTGCAGCGCATCGGGCGGGGATTGTCGCTCTTTTCACGACCCTACATGCCCCTGACCCGCGCCGTATCCACGCTGGAGGCCTTCCACAAGGAGCGGGAGCGGAGCACGGACCGGCTGCTCGACGAGTCGGACCCGAAGTTGCGGGCGGACCTGATCGCCCTGGACCGGAAGTACTTCGCGCCGGTGGTGGGTGAGCGGCTGGCGTCCGCCCAGCAGCTGGTGGCTGCCGCGCAGGACTCGGCGGGCGACCGCGACGTGTTCGACCGGATCGCCGCCCGGCTCTCCACGGTGGCGGCGCGGGTGGCGGACGAGGAGAGCGCGGCCGCCGCGCTCGCGAGCCGCCTGCAGAAGGGGGCCCGGCCCGCTTCGGAGGACGCCTCGCAGGCGGATGCCATCGCGCGGCTGAAGACCGCGCAGCGCCGGGTCGACCACGAGGTGCGCGCCCTCGGACAGGTGCTGCAGGACCAGATGAACCATGGAGTCGTCGACGAGGCGGAGAGGCAGGAGCGGGCCGCCCGTTGGGCGATGCTGGCGTTCTCCTCGATGGCTTTGCTCGTCGGGCTGCTCGTCATGTGGCTCACCCAGCGGACGCTGCGCCCCATCCGTACCCTGACCGAGGCGGCCCAGAGGCTCGGCCGCGGGAGCCCCGAGTCCGTGGCCGTACCCGAACAGGGCGGAGACGAGCTGGCCACGCTCGCCCACGAGTTCAATGCCATGGCCCAGCGGCTGGCGGCGCGGGAGCGCGAGCTCCGGGCTCAGGGGGAAGCGCTGGTCCGCTCCGAGCGGCTGGCCGCCATCGGGCGGATCGCCGCGCAGATCACGCACGAGATCCGCAACCCTCTCTCCTCCATCTCCCTCAACGCCGAGGAGCTGGGCGAGCGGGCCCCCGAGGCGCGCGAGCTCTGCGACGCCATCGTCCGGGAAGTCGACCGGCTCACGGCGATTACCGAGGAGTATCTGAGGTTTGCGCGGCTGCCCAAGCCTCAGGTCCAGCGGGCCGACTTGAGCGAGACCGTCCGCGATCTGCTGGAGTTCGTGCGGCCGGAGCTGGATGCGGCAGGCGTGCGGCTGACCGTCTCGCTCGCGCCGAGGTTGCCGCGGGTGATCGCCGACGTCGCGCAACTGCGGCAATTGCTGCTCAACCTGCTGCGCAATGCGCGGGAAGCGATGCCCTCCGGAGGCGACCTGGACGTCGCCACGCGAGGCGCCGGCAACTCCGTCGAGGTGGAGGTCCACGATACCGGACCGGGGATTCCGCCCGAGCGGATGACGCGGATCTTCGACCCGTTCTTCACCACCAAGGCGCGCGGCACCGGCCTCGGGCTGGCGATGGCGCAGGAGATCGCGCAGGAGCACGGAGGCCAGCTCCTCTGCGAGAGCACGGTGGGAAAAGGCACCACGTTCCGGCTCCGGCTGCCCGCCGCGCCGGCCGTCGAGCAGGCGCCCGCTCCCGCGATTGCGTCGGCCTAGGGGGGCGAATATCCTCCGCCGCCCTCGATGACCGACCCCGTGCAAAAGAGCGTCCTCTCCAACGGCCTGCGAGTGGTCACGGTGGAGTTGCCGCACCTGCACACGGGGATGATCGCGGCGTACGTCCGGGCGGGCTCGCGCCACGAGGACCCGGCCCGGAACGGGGTCTCGCACTTCCTCGAGCACCTCTTCTTCCGCGGCAGCGAAGGCTACCCCGAGGGCCGGGCGATGAACGCGCTGGTCGAGGACTGCGGCGGCTCGCTCAACGGAGTGACCACCCGCGACCACGGCTACTACTTCTCGCCGGTCCATCCCGAGCGCCTCGAGGTCCCGGTGGCGGTCCTCGGCGACATGCTGGCGCGGCCGCTGTTCAAGGAAGTCGAGATCGAGCGGGAGGTCATCCTCGAGGAGATCCTCGACGAGGTCGACGAGAAGGGCCGGGACATCGACATCGACAATCTCTCCAAGCGCGCCTTGTTCCCGGACCATCCGCTCGGCCTGAAGATCGCCGGTACGAGCGAGACCGTGGGCGGGCTGACCGAGGAGCACCTGCGCGCGCAGCACGCGAGGGCATACGGCGCGCGGAACCTGGTCCTGGCCGCCGCCGGTCCCTTGCGGCACGAGCGCGTCCTCGAGCTGGCGGAGAAGCACTTCGGCGTCCTGCGCCCGGGAGAGCCGCTCGGCGACGGTCCCTTGAACGGCGCGCCGCGCGGACCGCAGCTGATCGCCGTCGACCACGTCGAGTCGCAGATGGAGCTGCAGATCTCCTTCCGCGGGCCCCCCGAGGAGCACGCGGACTTTCCCGTCCTGCGCGTGATCAAGCGGCTCCTGGACGACGGCCTCGCCTCGCGCCTGCAGATGCAGCTGGTCGAGCGCAAGGCGCTGGCCTATTCGGTGGGAGCGGGCATGGACGGCTTCACCGACTGCTCGGTCTTCGAGGTCGGCTGCGCCTGCGCCCCGCGCAAGGCCCCGGCCGCGCTGGCCGAGATGCTCCGGGTGCTCGCCGACCTGCGCGAAACGGACGTGCCGGGCGACGAGCTGATGCGGGCGAAGAACAAGTCGCGCATCTGGCTGGAGTTCTCGCTCGACTCTCCGGCGGAGATGATCGGGTGGTTCGGGGCCGGAGAGCTCCTGCGTCCGCCCGCCGAGTCGTTCCAGAGCTGGCTCGGACGGATCGAGCAGGTCACCGCGGCCGACGTGCGGCGGGTAGCGAGCGCGGTCTTCCGCCCCGCCAACCTGGTCACCTGCGCCGTTGGTCCGCTCCCCGGCTTGGAGAAGAAGCTGCGGTCGGTGGTGGAAAGCGCGTTGTGATCGATCCGCTCGGGGGCATTCCGGAGCAGGCGGAGCCCGAGCCCGAACCGCAGCGGACGCTGCGCCCGCCGCGGCCCACCACCTGGGCGCTGCTCGGCGTGTTGGTGATCGCTTTTCTCGCCGAGGCGCTGGTGGGGAAGGATCCCTCCGTCGAGGACACGGTCGCGCTCTTCCGGTTGGGCGCCCTGTACCCGCCCGCCGTCCGCGACGGTGATTTCTGGCGGATCGGATCGTACGCGCTGCTCCACATCGGCTGGCTGCATCTGCTCTTCAATGCCTACGCGCTCTGGATCCTCGCGCCTCAGCTCGAGCTGACCTACGGATCGAATCTGACGCTCGGCCTCTTCTGCGCCACCGCCTTGGCCGGAGGGGCAGCCAGCACCGCCTGGAGCTTCTACGCCGGAGCGGACCAGCTCGCGGCCGGCGCCTCCGGCGGCATCTTCGGGTTCTTCGGGGCCACCGTGGCGCTCTATCTGCGGGTGCGCCACGGCCTCCCCGAGCCGGTGCGGCGCGGCATCATGCGCGCCATCGGGATCAATCTCTTGATCAACCTGGTCATCGCCTTCACGGCGCCGGTGGACAATGCGGCGCACCTGGGCGGCCTCGTCTCGGGCCTGTTGCTCGGCCTCTTCGCTCCCCTGTCGAGGGGCGAACCGCGGCCGTGGCACGGCGTCGCCCGCCTCGTCCTCGTCTTCTCCGCGCTCGCCTTCGCCTGCCTGGAAGGAGCCGCCGTCGCCCGGGCGGTGAAACCGCGGCCGCGGACGTTGCGCGCTCCGGGCGTCGAGGCCCAGGTGCCTTGGCTCCTGGTGCCTTCGGAGCTCGGCGTGGCGAAGTTCCCCGACGCCGCGGAGGTGCGCCTCGAACGGCAGGAGAGTCCGCTGCGGATCTCCCCCGGGGAGGACGCCGTCCGCATCGGCGAGCGGACCTGGCTCCGGAAACGCTGGTCCGAGGACGGGACCGACCACGCGGTCTACGCCGCGGCCGACGGAAACGGGACCCTGATGTTGGAATTCAAGTGCTGGCATGCCGTATGCCGGGGTGCGGCGGGGGAAGCCATGGTGGCGCTCATCGCCCGCACCGCCCGATCTGTCCCCTGAAAGTCAAGCCTGTTTTCGCGCTCGCGGAGTGGTAATTTCTTTCCATGCGCGATTTCCTCTACCGGCTGGTGCGCCGCCTCCGCGAGGACGCGCGCCCGCTTTCGCGCAACCGCCATTTCCACGCCTTCACCGGCGAGACCGGCCGCGCCTTGCGGATCGATCGCCACCTGCGCGATCTCGAGCAGCACCTCGAGCTCTTGCGCGCGCGCGGTGAGCGCCCCCGCGTGCGCGCGCTGAGCGGTGGGACCGTGCAGCTCATCCTGCGGCACCCCACGCTCGCGGTGGTGCGCACCGCGACGCTCTCTCCCGAGGAGGTCGCCCTCCTCGCCCAGAGCCCGGCCGGCGCCTGGGCGCTCGGCGAAGCGCCGTCGCAGTCCCCTCCGAAGCCGGCGGCCAAGCAGGGGTAGCGCCCGCTCTCCAAGCGGCCCGCCGGCACGTCATCCCTTGTAAGCAAGCGTAAGACTGGGTGAGAGGTCGCCCCCTTGAATCGCGGCGCGCCGTGTCCCTATCCTCAAAGTCAACTCCGGAGATGTTCGGAGCGTCGAGTGTCGTCGGAGTCTGCACCAAGGCGCCCGTGGGGGAGCCGCTTGCGAAAGGCAGAACCGGAATGGCTACAGGTACCGTGAAGTGGTTCAACGACGCGAAAGGCTACGGATTCATCACTCCCGACGGAGGCGGCAAGGACGTGTTCGTCCATCACACCGCCATCCAGATGGAAGGATTCCGCAGCCTGGCGGAAGGACAGAAGGTGGAGTACGAGGTCACCGAAGGGCCCAAGGGTCCGCAGGCGGCGAACGTCCGGAAGGTCTGATTCCGAATTCCGCAGCACACCACGGAACCGCCCGCGCCGCCGGCCCGGGCGGTTTCGTTCGTAGGGGCTACTTCAGGTACCAGAGGAAATTGAGGCGGAGGCCGTAGGCGCTCGCCACGTCGTGCTCGTACCCGGGGCCGCTCGGGATCTGGTGCCAGTTCACGAAGAGCTCGGGGCTGATCGCGAACCAGGGCAGGATCCGCGCGTCGTACGACAGACCGCCGGCGAGGGCGAGCCCGGTGGCGCTGGAGTACCCCGGATAGTAGCCGTCGTTGTAGTCCACCCCGCCGACCCCGATGCCGGCGTTGAGGTTGAGCCCGTTGCCGGCGCGGTCGCCGATCAGCACGGTCTGGCCCCGGATCGTGAACGTCCAGGAGGCGAAGTCCGTGCTCTGCGGATAGCGCCCGGCGTCCACGGCGAAGTCCATGAACAGCTGGAAGCGATCGGAGAACCCGTACCCGAAACGGAAGTCGAGGTCGAACGCGCCGGTCCGCCCGGCCAACTCGTTCGAGAGGTATGCCGACCCCCCGCCGAGGCCGAACGAGAGCAGGAGGCCCTCGCGCGCCTGTCGTTCGCGCCTGGGGGGCCCGTAATACCCGTTCTCGCCCACCCGCTGGGCGAACCCGCCCTCTTCGGCCCGCAGCGGGAGCGCGGCGGCGAGCGAGAGGAGGAGCGCTGGGACGGCAGCCTTCATTGCCCTGGCAGACCTCCAGCCGCACCCTGCGGCCACCTGGAGAACAGCCCGGCGCCGCGAAATCCTCTTCCCGCGGCGAGCTGCCCGCATCCGGCTTGGACGTCCTGACCGCCGGAATACCGGATGGCGAACGGGATGCCGGCCCCCGCCAGGACGTCGAGAAAGGCGGACCGGGCCTCGCGGCTGGCGCGGTGGAAGCCTCCGGTGGGACCGTTCACGTCGATCAGATCCACCTTGACCAGCCTTGGGTCGAGCAGCGCGGTCAGCGCGCGCGCGTCCTCGGGCGCGTCGTTGACCCCGCCGAGCAGCACGTACTCCACGAGCACCCGGGTCCGCCGGGCCCGGGCGTGATCGTGCAGGGCGGCCACCAGCTCCGCGGTCGGGTGCACGCCCTCGACGGGCATCAGCCGGAGGCGCTTGGCCGGCACGGCGTGGGTGAGCGACACCGCCAGCCGGAACTTGTGCCCTTCGGCGGTGAAGCGGCGGATCTGTGGCACGATGCCCGCCGTGGAGATGGTGATCGATCGGGCGTCGATGCACGCGCCCGAGGGGTGGCAGAGGATCCGGGCGGCCTGGATCACCGCCTCGTAGTTCAGGAACGGTTCGCCCATCCCCATGAAGACCACGCCTCGCACCGGACGATCCGCCTCTGCCCGCACCGCCAGGACCTGGCCGACGATCTCCGCCGCGTCGAGGTTGCGCAGGAAGCCCAGCTCGCCGGTGGCGCAGAAGGCGCAAGCGAGCGCGCAGCCGGCCTGCGACGAGATGCAGACGATGTACTTCTTCTCCTTGCCTGCGTAGGCGCTGGTGTCCGCTCCCGGCGCCTCGCAGGGCACCGGGATGCGCACCGCCTCGACGCGGACCCCGTCCCGCAGCTCGAAGAGGTACTTGACGAAGCCGTCCGCCGCCGGCTCCCGGCCGGCGATGCGCAGCGGCTCGGCGGTGGTGAGCGCCTCGATGCGCTCGAGCAATTCCCGCCGCACGCCACGGACCGAGCGCAGATCCCGCTCGCCGCGCTGGACGGCGGCAGCGAGGAGCTTGCGCCCGACCTCCTCAGAGACCCCGAGCTCCTGGTAGTGCTCGGGGAGCATTCCGCAACGGTTCATCCCGCGCGGAGATCTACTGGAAGTCGAGCGTGACCTCCAGGCCATCGAGCGAGACGAGGTTCGCCGTGTTGTTGTTCGTCGGAGTGCTGCGGCTGCTGGAGTTGAAGAGGAAGTAGAAGCTGCCGTCCGGCTGCAGGTAGCCGATCGGGTTCGGCAACGAGATGAACCCGGCGCCGAAGATCTGGCTGGAGAGGAAATCCCAGCGGCTGCTCGAACCGTTCCAGATGTACATCGGCGCTCCGACGAAGGGCGGCGTCAGCAGCTGGATCGACATCGTCATGTTCGTGGCCAGATCCGGACTGGTCAGCCCCGCCGGTGCCTTGACCAGGAGCCGCCCAGCGGACTGCCGGCTCAGGACCCAGACGTCGCTGGTCGGTCCGAGGGACGTCGCGCCCCCGAAGAGGAACGTCGCCTGGTTGCTGTCGAAGAAGTTGCCGGTGAGCACGCTGGCGCCGATCAGCATGCCGTTCGTGCGCGCGCCGGGCGCGAGCGCCGGAGCCGGGTCGAGCGTCAGCTGCCGCCAGGTGAAGGGACTGGCGCCGTTCAGGTCCAGCTCCCAGACGTCCTGGCGGGCACCGGTCGCGTCGGTTCCGCCGTAGAGCACGAGCTTGCGGGATTCACCGAAGGCGATCGCCGCGCCGGAGCGTGGAGACGGCTTGGCCGAGGCGGCGGCGATCTGCACTTGCGTCCAGGAGATC
>WNFT01003253.1_pt1 | contig 24909 bp, 27 predicted proteins | sample 5400191 | NCBI WGS metagenome assembly WNFT01 (sample SAMN13153359, study PRJNA577476) | soil metagenome | isolation source: 80 cm saprolite under Madrone tree | place: USA:California | collected 2016-06-14 | reverse complement strand
ATCCTCGGAGAGCCTGCGCGAACAACCGTCGGTGCGGCGGCCGCGCGCCGTCTCGCCCTCGCGCAGCCGGTCGATCCCGGCCGCGACGGCCGCCTGACCCGGGGCTGGGCCCGGCGTCGGCGGTTTCTCCCCTGCGCGACCACTCGACTCGGCCGCGGAGAGGGCTCTGGCGAGTGACGCACTCGCGACGGAACAGCAGTCGACGAGCCGCGCCCGCCTCCGACCACACCCCCCCCGTCGTGTCAGGGCCCCGCCGGGCGCCGACGCCCTGAAAGCCGCTCGACCGGGAGTTCCTCTATCGTCTCCAGGCCGATGACGTTGCCACGCTGATGGCGGATCGTCGCGACGCAGCGCACCTCGGCGCGGGGGTCGGGCGTCACGTCCACGCGGTACGCCTCGCCGAGCCTCACCATCTGTCCGGACGCAAGCTTCGACCGCACGAGGCACATGCCGTGCAGGCCGACGTCCACGGCGCGCCCGACCAGGGAGCGGTTCTCGGTCAGCCACACACGAACCGGCACCGAGCACGGATACCGCGGATAGCGACGGCGCTCGACCATCGCCCCCTCCCCCTTCCGACTCAGCCCGCCGCTGGCCCCGACCCCACTCGGCTGGAGCAGGGCGTCCGTTGACTTGAGGGTGTCGAGCCTCTTCTTCGTAGGACAAGCGCGGTGCAGATCGCCGAACGCGGCTGTCGCCGGGGCCGACACCCGCGCGCATCCCGCTCGAGGCGCCATCGTGGCGTCACAATCAGAGCGGGATAATCGGGTGAATACCCGAATGGGAAGGGGGAAATCCAGTGTTTCCCCCGAAGGGCCGGGGCGGCCTCGGTCTGCCGTTCGGGAACCCGCCTGATCTGTCGAGGAGTGGCAAGCGTCCGTGAAGCGGGGGAAGGGCCGTTTCCCACGGCGACCCCTTCCCGACATTTTCCGCTCCTCAATCCGGGTTTGACCCGATACCCTTCCGCGCCCCTGGGCGGGCACGATGCGGGGTGAAGACTAGCGCGTCCAGGAGGGGCAGCTGAACTCGATGCGCATAACACTCGAAGACAAAGGTACCGGGCTCACGAGTCGCCCGCAGAGCGTGTCGGAGTCGCCAGCTATCGAGAATGGGGGACCGAGGGAGGGAAGACCGCGCGACGTGATCAGCATGCGCTTCCTTCGCGAAGTGCGTGTGGCGATCACTGCCGACCAGGACATCGTCACCGCCCGCAAGAGAGGCGAGCGAATCTCGCGCGACGTCGGCTTTTCCTCCCCGGACCCGACCTTCATCGCCACCGCGATCTCGGAGCTCGCCAGGAACATCGTCCGCTACGCGACGCGGGGCGAGGTGATTCTCAGGGTGATCCAGAACGAGACGACGCTGGGCATCGAGGTGGTCGCGGTCGACAAGGGACCCGGCATCCGTGACGTCGCGCTGGCCATGGTGGACGGCTATTCGACGTCCGGCAGCTTGGGCCTAGGCTTGGCCGGTGTCTCGCGGCTGATGGATGACTTCGAGATCAAGTCCGCCTCCGGCAGGGGGACGATCGTCACCACCAGGAAATGGAGGCGCCTGAGGATGCCTGAGCCGGGACCGCCCGACCTGCGGACCCAAGGCTAGTCCGGGGGCGAGTCCTGGGCTAGTCCGCAATGGAGCGGTGGCCGACGGCGTCGGCGAATCGCGGAAGGGCGAGATCGTCACCGCGAGCCCGCTCGGGGTCCCGATCGGCGCGGCACTGATCGCCTCGCCGGCGCGCCGCCGGGCGATTATTCTCCCTCCCAGAGCGGCCGGCCTGCTTGAGACTCCCGCGCTCCTACCAGTTCGACGAGAGAAGCGGGCTTACCCCACGATCCACCGGATCGACGCGCGCCGATCGCGGTTCCGAAATCGTTGGGACGCTGGCGGTAGTCGGCACGGGGTGAGCCCGGCGTGTCTTAGATTCACTCCCTGAATCGTGGACGCGGATCGGTCCCGCCCGGCAGGCAGATGAAGGTCCATCGTTGTCCGTGACTTCCGTCCGGCTCGATGATCTCAACGCCATCACCGAGCGCCGCGGTACTATGGCCTAGCTTCTTACTTGCGCGCTCGGCCAGTGACGCAATACGTTCTCGTAGTCTACTGTCGCAGTCTTTCTTGTCGTCGAACGCGGTCACGATAGCCCAGTCGGGCTTGCCGACGTCACTCGTCGACTTCTCTACCGTTGCCACACCGCTCCACAGCACCCACCCGCAGAGGAGCACGCGTGTCGCTCGCCATTGCCCTGTCATCGTGTTCTCCCGTGAATCCGGTCGTCGGTCCCCCGTTCGGGGATATCACCACCGTACGCCCCGAGCGCCCCGGGGATGAAGGAAAAGGGATCACTCGGTCGTGTCACCGCGCCCGCGTCGGCTATCCCCGCGAGACCGCACGGATCGTGTCGCTCGCGGCCCTGGCGAGGAGCTGGATCGTGGGCCGGTCACTCGTCGGTGCGAGCTCGGGGCGTCACTCATTCACTCGGAGGTCACGGGCGGCGGGGGTTCCCCGGAGACTCCCGCGAGGAGGGCCTGAGTCCCCCGGACGACGCTTACGCGCGGACGTTGAGGACGACCCCCGGAGCAGTGACCTTCCAGCTCTGGATGGCGTTGAGATGATTGAGGGAGTGCACGCCGCGGATCCGCGCCAGGTCGGCGATCGACGGCTGGAAGTAGCCCTTGTCGTCGGTGCAGCGCGACTGCAGCGTGCACTCGCGCCCGTCCCACGTCCAGGGCAGCCGGAATCGCGTGTGGGCGATTCGATGGATCGGCTCCTGCAGCCGCGCGTCCCGCCACGTCCGGCCGCCGTCGGTAGAAACCTCGACCTTCCGCACGTACCCGCGGCCTGACCAGGCGAGCCCGGCGATCTCGTAGACGCCCGGTCCTGGCAGGCGCAGTCCCGCCGACGGGTATGTGATCACCGACTTCGCTTCCATCACGAAGGTGAACTGGCGCGCGGTGCCATCCGGCATCAGGTCCGTGTATTTCGACGTTTCCTCGCGGGTCTGGTACGGCTCGGCCACGAGCTTGAGCCGGCGGAGCCACTTGACGTGCGTGCTGCCCTCCCAGCCGGGAACCATCAGACGCAGGGGGTAGCCCTGCTCGGGCCGGAGCGCCTCGCCGTTTTGGCCGTAGGCGAGGATGACGTCGTCGAGACACTTCTCGATCGGGAGGCTCCGGGTCATCGCCGCGCCGTCGGAGCCCTCCGCGACGACCCATTTCGCGCCGCGCTCCACACCGAGGTCTCTAAGGATCGTGGCGAGCAGGACTCCCGTCCACTCGCTGCAGCTGGTCATCCCGTGGGTTCCCTCGACGTCCGGCATGGTGGGCCGCGCCCACTCCGTCGAGCTGTTCCCAGAGCACTCGATCATGTGGACGCGGGACACCGACGGCAGCCGCTGGATCTCGGCGAGCGTCAGGACAAGCCGCCGCCGCACGAGGCCGTGGATGAGCAGCCGGTGCCGAGCCGGATCGATCTCCGGAACGCCGGCATGGTGGCGCTCGAAGTGGAGCGCCGACGGCGTGATGATTCCGTACAGGTGCTGCAGCGGCGTGAGTGACGCGGAAGATTCGCGCGTCGGCGACGGAACCTGCCCTCTCGCCGCCGTCTCGAAGCGGGATCGGCTCCCGTAGGGTCGGACAGACCGTCCGAGGACCGTGGTGGAATTCGGGGGCGCCGAGGTCGGGGAGACCTCTTGAGAGGTCCGGTCCGCGGCGGCGCCCGCTGCGAGCAACACGCCCCACGCCGCGCCTTGCGTCAAGAATTTCCTTCGGCCCGCCCGTCGCGTCGAATCAGGTCGCTGCGTATTCATTCTTTCACCTCTCGTGCCTCCGCGGAAGATCCATCCGACGCCTCCGCTGCTCGTGTCCCTAGGAGATCACGGGGATCGGCCGGAGAGAAAGTACTTGAGTGGTCCCGGCGAGAGGAGGTCGTAGCCCGCAGGTGGGGGCGTATCCGGAAGGTCGATCTGCCCGCACGTGAGCTCGACGACTACCGAGGCTCTCAGAGATCCTCTCCTTCTGGTGCGCCTTCGCGAGGGTGACGCCCGACGACGAGTCATTAAAGGGGGAGGTTCCTCCTTCGAGGTGGCCCGTCCCGGGGCGCCAAGGGCCGCGCGGAACGTCGAGGGCTCCCTCGGCCACACTCGCCGGGAGGTGTCCGAATTGTTGCCCTGTTCTGTCAGCGGTGCTGCCCAACGCGGGCAAGGCTGGCCCGTGGTCCTGGGAGGCCGCACTTCTAACCCCCTGAAAAAGCGTGCGTCAATCGCGTAGTCCCGGGCCGGCGCGGCCTTTGCAATCGCAACCAGACGCTCGGCCTAAAAGGGAGGACGAATGAGCAACTTTTGGCGGAATAGACGAATGACGTGCGGTGGGCAGCGCGGTTTCACGCTCATCGAGCTGATGATCGTGGTGGCGATCATCGGTATCCTCGCGGCCATCGCGATCCCGCTCTACGCCAACATCCAGGCGCGCGCGCGGATCGCCAAGGCCCAGGCCGACGCCCGGACCCTGGTCAGCGCCATCAGCATGTACTCGGCGACCTTCGGCTCGCTGCCGGGGGCCCTGACCGCCCTGACCGCCGCCAACACTATCTCGGGCGTGAGCGGCGGGCCGTTCATGAAGTCGGTGCCGAACGCGCCGGCCGGCTGGTCGGCCTATAGCTACTCGTCGAACCCGTGCGGCACCTTCACCGTGACGGCCAGCGGCGACAGCACGACCGTTTCGTCCCCGTAGCGCACCCGAGGGCTGCAGGCAGGGGGGCTCCTCCCTTCCTGCAGCCCCTGGTGTCCCCTCGTTGTATTGGTCGCGCGCTGGCGCGGCCTGACTTCTCCGTCCCCGCCCGGGTTCGTATCGAGCGTGAGCCACGACGGTGCGCGCATCGCCGGCGATCCGTCGTAGGTCGATGGCCAGGGATCTAGCGCCGACCAGGTAGTATGGTAGTGATGCCGGGCCGGAGAATCGGGTGGCCTGTGCGCGCGGTCCTCGCGCTATTGCTCCTGCCACTGACTGCCGCGATCGGTGACACGCGATCTGGCCTCTCGCCCGCGGACCGGGAGTTCCTCGACCGGCACTGGCGGCGGCCGGTTCCCCCGCAGGGCGACCCACCCGCTCGATTCTCCGCTATCGAGCGGTCACTCGCGCCGGCGAGCTGCGGCACCTGCCACCCGACCCAATTCACCGACTGGAAGACGACTCGCCACGCCCGCGCGCTGGGGCCCGGCGTCGCGGGACAGCTGGCCGACATGGCCAAGATCGCGCCAGCGATGGTTCCGAATTGCCTCGCGTGCCACGCCCCGCTCGCCGAGCAGCAGCCGACGCTGGCTGGGGCGAACGGGCCCGCGGCGAATCCCGCCTTCGACGCCGCCGTCGAGCAACAGGGACTCGTGTGCGCGGCCTGCCACGTTCGGCGCCACGAGCACTTCGGGCCGCCCCGCCGGGACGGGACGCCGGAGAGCCCTGCACCGCGAAGCTCCCTTCCGCACAATGGCGTCACGCGCAGCCGGGCCTTCGTGCGCTCCGAGTTCTGTGCGAGCTGTCATCAGTTCGGTCCGAGCGGCTTGACCCTGAACGGCAAGCCGCTCGAGAACACCTACGAAGAGTGGCGGGCGAGCCCGGCGGCGCGGGACGGCCGTCAATGCCAGGACTGCCACATGCCGGATCGGCGTCATCTGTGGCGTGGTATCCACGACCCTGACATGGTCAAGTCGGGCATCAGGATTTCGTTCACGACCGACCGACGTCGATACCGGCCCGGCGAGGAGGTGCGCGCCACCCTCAGCATCGCCAACACGAACGTCGGGCACTTCTTCCCGACCTACGTGACGCCAAAGGTCCTCGTGCGCGCTGCGCTGACTGACGCTCAAGGCGGGACGATCGCCGGCAGCGAGCAGCAAATGTCGATCGGCCGGGACGTGACTCCGAGCCTCTCCCAGGAACGCGCGGACACCCGAATCGCTCCGGGTGGCCGCCTCACGTTCACGTACAGCCGACGCCTGGACCGACCGGGGTTGCGCCTGGTCGTCGCGGTCACCGTCTTCCCGGACTACTTCTACGCCCGATTCTTTGAGGCGATCCTGGCGAACGGCGTCGGGCTGGGGACAGCGCAGCTTCGCGAGGCCTTCGAGGAGACGCGTCGTTCCTCCTACACGATCTTTAGTCGGGACCTGCCGTTGACCTGACCGTGGGCGTCGGTCGCTCGAAGGCGACGGCGCAGGGGTCACGCCGCTCGGGTGCCTGGTTCCCTCGATGCCAGAAACGGGACCCGGTCAGCACGCCGCGTGGCCGATGCCAGGCCGAAGGAGAGACATGGACCTGGCGCCCAGCCCCGTGGGAGCCGGGTGCTCTCGGACGCCACGAGAGCATGACGCCACGGGGCGTCCCGTCACCACGGCCGGCAGTAGCTCACCGGACCGGCCGCGACAGACGGGCGGGCGGCGAGTCGCTTCTCGTCGAGGCCCCCTCGGCGAGATCTCGCTTCGGCGCGGGCGGTCGACGGGCGTGGGCTCCCGGGGGGCGCGCCACGCGGCGGGCGTCCGTCGGCAGGGCTCGCGACCCTAGCCAGCGCACTTGCGTCGGGCCCGCCAGGCGCCCTATCCTCGACGACGACACGGGAGGGGAACCATGGTCAAGGCGACGAGCCGGCTGGCGATCAGGCCGATTCATCCCTGCGTCGGCGCGCAGGTCGAGGGAGTGGATCTCGCGCAGCCGCTCGACCAGCCGACGTTCCGCGCGATCTTCGAGGCGTTCCAGGAATACTCGGTCCTCGTCTTCCGCGAGCAGCGGCTCACGGACGAGCAGCAGATGGCGTTCAGCGGCCGCTTCGGGCCGCTCGAGACGACGATCAGCTCGCTCGGCCAGGAGAACCGCCTTCACCCGAATTTGGTCGATCTCTCGAACCTCGATCCGGAGCACGGCGACCGGCTCATGGACTGGACAGACCGGCGGATGGTCTACCAGTCCGGGAATCAGCTCTGGCACAGCGACAGCTCCTTCAAGCCCGTTCCGGCGCTGGCGTCGCTACTCTCCGCCCGCGAGGTGCCGCCCGTCGGCGGCGAGACCGAGTTCGCGAGCATGCGCTACGCGTACGCCACGCTGTCCGCGGTGACGCGTCGACCGCGCGCGGGCGAGGTGGTCGTGCACAGCATCCTCTACTCGCGGAGCACGATCGCGCAGGGGCTCTTTGACGCTGAGCGCGAGAGGCAGCTCCCACCGGTCCGCCAGGCTCTCGTGCGCGCCAACCCAGTGAACGGCCGGCAGGCGCTCTTCGTCGGCTCTCACGCCTGGTACGTCGAGGGGATGCCCTCCGAGGAGTCCCGCCAGTTGCTCGACGACCTCCTGGCCCACACGACGCGTTCGGAGTGCGTTTACCAACACCGGTGGCAGCCGTGCGACCTCGTCATGTGGGACAACCGCTGCGTGCTGCACCGCGGGCGCCCCTGGGACTCGGCGCGGCACCGTCGGGTGATGCGGCGCACGACCGTCGCCGGTGAGGGCCCGACGGCGGACCCGCCGTTTGCCCGACGCACCCCGGCGTGGGAGGGGATCATCCCGGACGGCGTGGGCGTGTAGCCCCGGGGTCGGCTTGTGACCTCGCGCAGGCCGACCTGGACCGACAGCCGGGTCGCCTCGCGGATGCCGCTAGCGCCGGGCCGGCGCCCACAGACGGCTCGCCTCGCGCCGCCGGCCGCGGCGGCTCTGACCGGCGGGCGACCTCTGGAAGCGCCGTCGGCACCTCGCTGGAGTCCAGCGGCGTGGCCCCTGGGGGGCGCCAACGACATCACGCGGAAGGAGCCAGGAGGATGGGCATCGTAACCGTGCGGGGTGGAGCGACGGGATTTGCGCAGACGGTCGTCGCAGGGCCGCACCGCTTGACGGCCGACGAGCCTGAAGCGGCGGGCGGGACGGCGACCGGGCCTTCTCCCTATGATCTCCTGCTGGGCGCCCTGGGGGCGTGAACCTCGATGACGATCGCGCTGTACGCGCGACGCAAGGAGTGGCCGCTCGAGGGCGTCACGATACGGCTTCAGCACTCGAGGATCCACGCGACCGACTGCGCCGAGTGCGACACGCGAGACGTTATGCTCGACCGGATCGAGAGCGAGATCGCCCTGAGCGGCCCGTTGAGCGAGGCGCAGCGCGTGAGGCTCCTGGAGATCGCCGAGCGCTGCCCCGTCCATCGGACGCTCACCTCAGAGGTCAGCATCCGTACCCGCCTGGTCTCCGCATGACCGACGCCGGACCCCCCGGAGGACGCGGGGACGGGGTGCGGTAGAGGGGCGGGACGGGCGAGCCGCGGGCTGGCGCCGGGCTCGACGCCGCTCGGGCCCCACGGTCCGCTCCGGGTGGGCGACGTGGGGCGCCGGGCACCGCGTCCCACGCCTGGCCTTCCACCCGTCGGCTCACGCCTGGCCGTATACCCGGGTGCGTGTCATGGAGCGCGACCGGAGCCTGATGGAACAGGTGCGACGGGGGGACGAGGCCGCCTTCACAGAGCTGGCCCGCCGATACGCCGCGCGTCTGCTGGCCGTGGCGGGGCGGCTGCTGGGTTCGCGAGCGGACGCCGAGGATGCCGTCCAACGGGCTCTCCTCCACTGCTACTCCGGGGCGGCCGGCTACAACCCGCGATGGGCTGTCTCCACCTGGGTCTACCGCATCCTCACCAACATCTGCGTGGATGAGCTCCGCCGGCGCGCCACGCGGACGGCGTACGACCAACGCGCGGGAGCGGGCGCGGTAGCGGCGGGCTCCGCGAACCACCGGCCGCCGGGCGCGTATCTCGATCTTCACCGGGCCCTCGAACGCGTCCCGCGCGAAGCGCGCATGCTGCTGGCCCTGCGCTACGTGAACGGACTCTCCTATGGGGAGCTGGCGCGCATCCGGGGCATCTCGGTCAACACCGTGAAGAGCCAGCTCGCGCGGGGCAAATCGCTCCTGCGCGCGGAGCTCGGCAAGCGAGGGGCAGGGCATGCCTGACGCGAGGATTCCGGACCCGCTGGACCGGCTCCTGACGGACTACTTCCGCCCGGAGGCGGCGCCGCCGGGCCTCACCCGGCGAGTCGTCGCGGTGGCCCGGAAGTCCGAGGCCGATTTCCTGCGGCTCGAGCGGAGCCTGGCGATCCAGGCGACGCCGCGTGGCGTCTGCCTGATCCGAGCCGGGCGCCTCGAGGAGCCGGTCACGGCGGCCGCCCGCCGGCTGGCCCTGCAGGCGCGGGAGGAGATCCACGAGTACCTGCGCGGGGCCCGGGCGTTCTTCGGGGTGTCGGTGGACCTCTCGACGGTGCCCGACTTCCAGCGCCGGGTGCTCGAGGCGGCGCGCCAGATCCCGTTCGGCGAGGCGCGTCCCTACGCCTGGGTGGCCGAGCAAATCGGACGCCCGCGGGCGGCGCGGGCCGTGGGCACCGCGCTGGCGAGAAATCCCGTGCCCCTCATCGTGCCGTGCCACCGGGTCTGGCGCAGCGACGGCGGCCTCGGCGGCTACCTCTTCGGGACGGATGTGAAGAGCCGGCTGCTGGCGCTCGAGCGCGGGACGCCGGTCCTCGAGGGCTGCGCCACGACCCGCATCGTCTGCCGTGTGGGCTGCGTCCACGGCCGCCACATGCGCCCCGAGAACCGTGTGATCTTCGCCTCAGTCGAGGACGCCCGGTCCGTGGGCTACCGGCCGTGCCGGGTATGCAGGCCCGCGGCCTGAGCGCCGGCCCGCGCCGCTCTCCTTCGCGGGGGAAGCGGGCGACGACCAGGCGGTTCCGGCCGCCGTGCTTCGCGCGGGACGGGGCTGCATCGGCGGCCCGCGCCGCCCAGCGCCGTCGAGGCGTTCTCGGCCCGGGGCGCGATGACCAGCGAGAGGTTGCGGCGCCGGGCCGATCCTCGTCCCGGTCCCGCCGACGGCGGGGTGACCGGGAGCGGAGTGGCGCCGGCGGGATGCTATAGTCGCGTCGCCGATGCTCGACAGGCTCGCCGCGCTCGACTGGGAGCGGATCTCGGCTGCGCTCGACCAGGCCGGCTGTGCCACCACTCCTCCGCTGTTGACGGAGGAGGAGTGCGGCTCCCTGATCGCGCTCTATCCGGATGACGAGCGCTTCCGGAGCCGCGTCGTGATGGAGCGGCACGGGTTCGGGCGCGGAGAATACAAGTACTTCGGCTACCCGCTGCCGACGCTCGTGGACGCGCTGCGGCGGGCTCTCTATCCTCGGCTGGCTCCCGTCGCCAACCACTGGCGGCGCTCGCTCGGCCAGCGCGGCCGGCTTCCCGAGCGGCTGGACGACTTCCTGAGCCGCTGTCACGCGGCCGGTCAGCGGCGGCCGACGCCGCTCGTTCTACGGTACGGGGCCGGCGACTACAACTGCCTCCACCAGGATCTCTACGGCGACCTGGTGTTTCCGCTGCAGGTGACGGTGTTGCTGAGTCGCCCGGGCGTCGACTTCACGGGCGGCGAGTTCCTGCTGGTCGAGCAGCGGCCGCGCGCGCAGTCCAGAGGCGAGGTCGTGCCGCTGGGCCGGGGCGAGGCGGTGATCTTCGCCGTCCACCATCGTCCGGTTCGCGGGAAGCGCGGTACGTACCGGGTAAGCCTCCGCCATGGCGTGAGCCGGATTCGGTCGGGGGAGCGCTACAGCCTGGGGGTCATCCTCCACGACGCCGCGTGACGGATGGCGGCGAGCCCGTCGGGCGCCGCGCGACGAGTTCGTCTGCTTCCGTCTCCGAGACGAGGCAAATAGCGTCGCCCACCGCGACGAGGCCTTCGCGCCGGACGCGCGCGCAGAGGCGGCTCCACCCCGCGTGCCGCGTGTGGGAGACGCGCGCGTAGTCGCCGTCCGCGAAGGCGGCCGCGATGTTCGCGCACGGGCCGGCGTAGCGCGTGATCTGCAGCACGACGTCCGTGCCCACGCGCAGGTGAGCGCCGGGGACGACCGTCGACCAGTCGAGGCCCCGGACGGTCAGGTTCTCGCCGATGAGGCCGGGGCCGATCGGGTGGCCCTCCGCGCGGAGCGCCTCGATCAACTCGAGCGGGTAGAGGCAGACGGCGCGCTCGGGGCCGCCGTGATGGCGCCGATCGCGCTGGCGGTCGCCCTCGACACCGTCGACGGTCACCCGCGCGGACCCGACCGGCCCCTTCGGCACCCCGCCGCTCGACACGTTGATCTGGACCACGCGTCCCTGCTGGTGCGGATTCAGGCCTTCCCCCTCCCGCCCGGTCTCTCCGCTTTCCTAGCAGAGACGGGGCCGATCCGCAACGCCGCGCGGCCGGTCGGGCCGGGCTATGATGAACGACATCGAGAGGCGATGAGTACGCTCGAACCCGCGGACCCCCCGCTGCTGGAAGCCTCACATCTGAGCCGCGTTGCCGGCGGGGTGCGCGTGGTCGACGACGTGACCGTTCGCGTTCGACGGCGGGAGGTGCTCGCGGTCGTCGGGCCGAGCGGCTCGGGCAAGTCGTCGTTCCTCCGCCTCTTGAACCGGCTCGACGAGCCCACCTCCGGGACGGTCTACCTCGAGGGCCGGGACTACCGGCTGATCCCGCCGCGCGAGCTGCGGCGGCGCGTCGGCATGGTCACCCAGACGGCGTTCCTCTTCCCGGGGACGATTGGTGACAATCTCCGCTTCGGTCCCCGCCAACGGGGACAGGAGCTCAGCGAGGAGACCATCGCCTTTCTCCTGGAGAAGGTCGGGCTGGCGGGCCGGGCCGGGAACGATGTCCGCCATCTGTCCGGCGGCGAGGCCCAGCGGGTGTCGGTCGCGCGGGCCCTAGCAAACGACCCCGCCGTGTTGCTGCTCGACGAGCCCACCTCGGCGCTGGACGACGCGGCGAAGCAGGACGTCGAGACACTCATCCGAAGGATCGTCGGAGAGCAGGAGCTCACCTGTCTGCTGGTGACGCACGACCAGGCGCAGGCCGGACGCCTGGCCGGCCGCGTCATGGTCCTCGCGGCGGGGAAACTCGAGCGCATTGGCGCGACAGACGAGGTGCCGCATGCTGAAGACCGTCTTCTCTGATCAGATCGCTCTTGGCGCCGTACAGGCGGCGCTGGCCGTCGCCGTCACGCTGGCCGTGATGCTCCTGGCCCGCGCGCGCGCGATTCACCTCGAGCGCGACATCGTCGTCGCGGTCGTGCGGGGCATCGCGCAGATCCTCGCGGTGGGCTCGGTCCTGCTGCTCCTGCTCCGGGGGCCGCGCTGGACGGGGGTCTTCCTCCTCGTCGGGATGACGATTGCGGCGGCGACGACGTCGGCCCGCCGCGCCCGCGGGGTGCCCGGGGCGTTCCGGGTGTCGCTCACCTCCATCGGCCTCGGGGCCGGCTCGGTGATCGCGCTCATGACCTGGGCCGGCGTCATCGACACCGCCATCACCGCCCTCGTCCCGATCGGGAGCATGATCGTCGCCAACGCGATGAACACCAACTCGCTCGCCCTGAACCGGTTCCGGTCGGAAGTGGAGTCCCACGTCGGGCTGATCGAGACCGCGCTGGCGCTGGGCGCAGGCGCGAAGGAGACCGTGTCGCCGTACGTTCACGCCGCGTGCGAGGCGAGCCTGATCCCCGCGATCGACTCGCTCCGGTCGCTCGGCATCGTCTGGATCCCCGGATTGATGACCGGGATGCTCCTGTCCGGCTCGGAGCCGATCTACGCAGCGATCTACCAGTTCGTGATGATCGCCTTGATCTTCTCGGCGTCGGGGCTCACCGCGCTCACGAGCACGCTGCTGATCCGGACCTACGCGTTCTCTCCGGCGGAGCAGCTCACGCTGCGCCCCGGTCCGGCGGCGGGGGGGTAGCCGCGCCCTCCCCGCTCGTGCGGCCAGAGCCGCCGCGGGGCCGGGCCCTCGGGCGTCGCGCCCGTACCGACGCGAGGCCCCCCGAGGCCCGTGCCCGCGGGAGGCGGCACTCGGCTGCGCCCGGCCGCGCGACTCGACCACGGTTCGGCGCGAGCGCCCCCCCGGCCTTCGCTTGTGGCGCCGCGCCGTCTTCGGCATCATGGCTTCGTGTGGATCGGTGGGCGGTCGCTGAGCACGGGGGGAGATCGTTCGGGGAGACCCGGCCGGCGCGGGCGAGGCGCGATGCGCGGGCCTTGGGACGCGCCACGTCCCGCGCCGATCGACCGGTGAGCCGGGTGGGCGTGACCGGGACCGCGGGGGCTCTGGATCGCCGGTTCGCGCAGATCAGCGCGGGCTTCACCCCCTCCCGCGACGCCCTCCACGCGCTCGCCGCCCGGTTTCAGGACGAGATCGCGCGAGGGCTCGCGGGCGCCGGCGGCTCGCTCAAGATGCTGCGGACGTTCGTCGAGCAGCCGTCGGGCGACGAGCGAGGGCGCCCGATCGTCGTGGACTGGGGCGGCACCCACGGGCGGGTGGGAGCGGTGCGCCTCGAGGGGCAGGGCCAGGTGAGGATCCTGCGGGAGGACGCCTTCACGTTCACCGAGGACGACAAGGCCGCGCCCGCGGACCGGGTCTTCGACGTGATCGTCGCTGCGGTCGACCGCCTGGTCGGCGGCGACCGCCGGACGGCCTACGAGCTCGCGTTCGTGTATTCGTTCCCGGCGCGCCTCGAGCGGATCGACCGTGCGATCGCCCTCCCCATGACCAAGGGATGGCGTCCCGTCGGCCTCGTGGGGCGCGACGTCGCCGGGCTCCTCGGCGCCGCCCTCGGGCGCCGGGGCCTGACGAACGTGGCCGTTCGCGCCGTGGCCAACGACACGGTGGCGCCGATGGTCCTCCAGACGTACCGTATGCGGGGCCGCGACGGGTCCGCGCGCCCGGCCGAGGTCGGGCTCATTCTGGGCACTGGCACCAATCAGGCGGCGGACCTCCCCGGATTCGGGATCCGGAACCTCGAGTGCGGCGACTTCAACCTCGTCTCGCCCCAGCAGACCCCGTACGACGTGGCGCTTCGCGCCGCCCTTCGGCTTCAGCTCGGTGAACCTGTCCCGGATCGAGGCCGATGAGTCGGGCGACCTGTCGGCGGTCGAGGCGCTCCTGCGCGAACTTGGGATCACGAGCTCGCGACTCGAGCGCCTCACCCTGCGGGCGGTGAGCCGGCTCGTCGTGGCACGCTCGGCGCGGCTCGTGGCGACGACGCTCGTCGGGACGCTCCGGCAGATCGATCCTGCCCTCGCCCGCCTGCACACGATCGCCGTCGACGGGAGCCTTTGGGGAGGCTATCCGGGCTACGACGGCCTCGTGCGCGCGGCGTTCGAGGAGCTGGTGGGCGCGGAGACGGCGGCGCGCATCCGCCCGGAGTTCGTGAGGGACTCGACGGCGGCGGGCGCCGCCGTCATCGCGGCCGTGGCGGGGCGGGAGCGGACCGCCGGCGGCGCGGCCGGCGCCGGGTGATGGCCTCCGTGGGCTCGGGCCCGCCGGCTGTCGTCGCCCGCGGCGATCTCGCCCGCACGGAGGCGGCCCGCGCCCTGCCGTGCTCTGCCTCGCGCGGTCAGCTGGGCGCCGCGGCCGTCGGCGGGGTCTGGAGCGGCGGGAGCCCCGGGGCGGTGCGCGGCAGGGAGCCCTCGGGAGGGCACGCCCGCGCGACGGTCCCGCGGCGGCGCCGCTCCCCGGACGGTGACTGCCGTGAGCCGGCCCCCGGGGTCGCGCCGCGCGCGGCGCGGGGCCGGGCGCCGGCGGAGACGGTCACGCGGTGAGCGGCCGGAGCCCCGTCGTGTTCCTGGTCGACGTCGACAACACGCTGCTCGACAACGACCGGGTCGCGGCCGACCTCCGGCGGCACCTCGAGCGCGAGGTCGGGCACGAGCGGCAGGAGCGGTACTGGGCCATCTTCGAGGAGCTCCGGGGCGAGCTCGGCTACGCGGACTACCTGGGCGCTCTCCAGCGCTATCGCGTCGAGCACCCGCGGGACCCGCACGTCGTGACGGTGTCCGCGTTCCTGATCGACTACCCGTTCGCGAACCGCCTCTACCCAAACTCGCTCGACGTCCTGGAGCGCTTCCGCGCCTGGGGACCGACGGTCATCCTGTCCGACGGCGACGCGGTCTTCCAGCCGCGCAAGGTCGAGCGCGCGGGTCTCGCCGAGGCGGTGGACGGCAACGTGCTGATCTACATCCACAAGGAGCGAGAGCTCGACGACGTCGAGCGGCGCTACCCGGCCGAGCACTATGTGTTGGTGGACGACAAGCTCCGGGTCCTGACGGCGGTGAAGCAGGTGTGGGGAGGCCGTGTCACCACAGTCTTCCCGCGGCAGGGGCACTACGCGCGAGACCCCGAGGCGCTCGCCGCCTACCCGCCGGCCGACATCGGCGTCGAGCGCATCGGCGACCTGCTCGAGCACGACCTCCCGTCGCTGCTCGCGCGGGCCGCCCGGCCGGTCACGTCCGATCACCGCAAGCGGAGCTGACCATCACGCGGCCGCCCGCAGCCGGCGCGCTCCGGAGCCTCGACGCCCTCCGGCGGGCCGCCCGACGAGCGGGATGAGCCAGGAGCGCGTCCGCACGGAGGCCCTCCTCCGCGCCCCGCGCGTGGCCGCCCGGTTGATCGAGCGATGTGAGGCCCTGCCCGCCGGGCGCCCCGTCGACCTTCGCCAGGATCGAGAGGACCCGCCGGGGGGGCGGGACCGCACGTGGACCGGCGCCTGACCGAGCAAGACGCGGCGGCGCTCGCCCAGGCGGCCCTGGCCCATGTCCGGAGCGGCCAGGTCGTTGGCCTCGGGAGCGGGCAGGCGGCGACGGCGTTCGTCCGGGCCCTGGGCCGGGAAGTGAAGGCGGGGCTCGAGGTGCGGGCGGTCCCGACCTCGGAGGCGGTCGCCGGGCTCGCCAGGCGGCTCGGCATCCCCCTCGTGTCGCTCGACGAGGCACCGGTGATCGACGTCACGCTCGACGGCGCCGACGAGGTGGATCCCCACCTCGACCTGATCAAAGGCTACGGCGGGGCGCTGGTCCGCGAGAAGGTCGTGGCGGCCGCGTCGCGCCGGCTCGTCATCCTGGTGGGGCGGGAAAAGCTCGTCCCCGTGCTCGGCAGTCGCGGCCAGCTGCCCGTCGAGGTCGTGCCGTTCGCGGCGGGGTTCTGCCGCCGCCGGGTCGCCGCGCTCGGCTGCGCGCCCGTCCTTCGCTCGACCGGGCCTGCCCCCGTCCTCAGCGACAACGGCAACCTGATCTTCGACTGTGCGGTGGGCCCGATCGCGGACCCGGCAGCGCTCGACGCGACCCTCGGCCGCATCCCGGGCGTGGTGGGCACGGGACTCTTCGTCGGCCTGGCGCAGGCGGTCCTCGTCGTGGAGGACGGCCGCACGACGACCCTGACGCGGCCGGGAGGTGAGGCGCACCCGGGCGAACGCGGCGGATGACCGCCAGGGCGCGGCCGGCGGCCCGGCGGCCGATCCTGGGCCTCGACCGCGGGCCGTGCTCCGTGACGGTCGCCCGATGGGATGGACCGGGCGGACGCCCGCCCCGCGCGGGCGCAGCGCCGCATGCGGCCGCAAGGTCCGCCCCCCCAACCGGTCGAACGCGCCAGAATCCCCGCCGCCCGGCGGCGCGGCTCGGTAGAATCGTTTCGTCATGACAGCGGATCGGCCCGACCCCGAGGCGCTCCTCGCCCGCGTCAAGGACGAGGAGGCCCGGCGGGCTCGCGGGAGGCTGAAGATCTTCTTCGGCGCCGCGGCCGGAGTGGGCAAGACCTACGCGATGCTGGAGGCGACACGGATCCAGCGAGCGGCGGGCGTCGACGTGGTGGCCGGGGTCGTCGAGACGCACAAGCGCGCGGAGACCGAGGCGCTCCTCGCCGGCCTCGAGATCCTGCCGCCCCGCGTCGTTGAGTATCGGGGCGCGTCGCTCAGGGAGTTCGACCTCGACGCCGGGCTGGCCCGCCGGCCGGCGCTGATCCTGGTCGACGAGCTGGCGCACACGAACGCCCCCGGTAGCCGGCACGCCAAGCGCTGGCAGGACGTCCTCGAGCTGCTCGAGGCCGGCACCACCGTGTACACGACCCTCAACGTCCAGCACATCGAGAGCCTCAACGACGTGGTGGCGAAGATCACGGGCGTGGTCGTGCGGGAAACGGTGCCCGATTCGGTGTTCGAGCAGGCCGATGACGTCGAGCTGGTCGACCTCCCGGCGGAGGATCTTCGCCAGCGACTCCGGGAGGGCAAGGTCTACGTGCCGGAGCAGGCCGCCGAGGCCGCGCGCCACTTCTTCCGCGAGGGCAACCTGATCGCGCTGCGGGAGCTCGCCCTCCGCCGGACGGCGGATCGCGTAGACGCGCAGATGCAGCGGTACCGGCGCGATCACGCCATCCAGACGACGTGGCCCGTGGCCGAGCGCATTCTCGTCTGCGTCGGCCCGAGCCCGTTCTCGGCCCACCTGGTGCGCGCGGGCCGGCGGCTCGCGACGCGGCTCGGTGCCGAGTGGGTGGTCGCCTATATCGAGACCCCGGACGGCGCCCGGCTCGCGGAAGACGCGCGGGCGCGCGTGCTCGAGACGCTCCGGCTGGCCGAGAGCCTCGGCGCCGAGACCGTCATCCTGAGCGCGCCCCGCATGAGCGACGAGATCCTGAGTTACGCGCGCTCGCGCAACGTGAGCAAGATCGTCATCGGGAAACCCGGTCGCCCGCTCTGGAAGCGTCTCCTCCTGGGCTCCATCGTGGACGCGCTGGTCCGGGGCACCGGCGACATCGACATCTATGTGATCAGCGGCGACCGGGAGACGGAGCCGACCCGGCGCCCCCGCGCCCGGCCGCGGTCCATCGAGTGGCCGCCCTACGGGCTGGCGGTCGGGGTCGTCGTCGCCGCGACGGCGGTCGCCTGGGTGATGGTCCCGCGCTTCGAGCTGGCGAACGTCATCATGGTGTACCTGCTGGCCGTCGTCGCCGTGTCGATGCGGACGCCGCGCGGCGTCTCGGTCCTGGCGTCCATCCTCAGCGTGGCGGCCTTCGACTTCTTCTTCGTGCCCCCGTATTTTACGTTCGCCGTGGCCGATTCCCAGTACCTCCTGACGTTCGCGGCCATGCTGGTAGTGGCGCTGGTCGTCAGCGGGCTCACCGTGCGGGTCCGCGGCCAGGCCGAGGCCGCCGCCGACCGCGAGCGGCGGACCTCGGCCGTGTACGCGATGAGCCGCGAGCTCGCCGGCACCCGCGGGATCCAGCAACTGCTCGACGTGTCCCTCCGGCACCTGGCCGACGTGTTCGGAGGGCGGATCGTGCTCCTCCTCCCCGACGCCACCGGCGGGCTGGAGCCGCGGGCGTCGATGCTCGCCCCCTTCTACCTGGACCAGAACGACAAGGCCGTCGCCCAGTGGGCGTTCGACCACCGCCAGATGGCCGGCGCCGGCACCGACAACCTGCCCGGCGCCCAGATGCTGTTCGTGCCCCTCGTCGCCTCGCGGGGGACCGTCGGCGTCCTCGGGATGCGCCTGGGCCAGGCGCGCGTGCTCGACACCCCGGAGCAACGCCACCTGCTCGAGACCTTTGCGAGCCAAATCGCGCTCGCGATCGAGCGGGGCCTCCTGGCCGAGGAGGCGCAGGCGGCGCACGTCAGCGCCGAGGCGGAGCGCCTGAGGAACGCCCTCCTGAGCTCGGTGTCGCACGACCTGCGGACGCCGCTCGCGTCGATCACGGGCGGGGTCAGTAGCCTCCTCGAGAGCGGCGACAGTCTCGACGCGGAGACCCAGCGCGAGCTCCTTCGGGCCGTCCACGAGGAGGCCGAGCGGCTCAACCGCCTCGTCCAAAACCTCCTCGAAATGACCCGACTGGAATCCGGGTCCGTGCAGGTGCGGAAGGACTGGCACTCGATCGAGGAGCTGGTGGGGGCCGCCCTCGGCCGCTTCAACCGCCGGCTGGGGCAGCGCCCGATCGTCACGCGGATTCCCGCCGATCTGCCGCTCGTGGCGCTCGATCCCGTGCTGATCGAGCAGGTGCTCGTGAACCTCCTCGACAACGCCCTGAAGTACACGCCGCCGGAGAGCCCTATCGAGATCGCCGCCCGGGTGGAGGGCGACGGCGTGACCGTCGAGGTCGCGGACCGGGGGCCGGGGCTGCCCCCGGGAGAGGAACGGCGAGTGTTCGACAAGTTCTACCGGGGTCGGGCAGTGGCAGATCGCGGCGTCGGTCTCGGCCTCGCCATCTGCCAGGGGATCGTCGAGGCGCACGGAGGGCGCATCTGGGCCGAGAACCGGCCCGGCGGCGGCGTCGCGTTGAGGTTTACGCTGGCCGGCAAGGATCCGCCGCCGCGGATGCCTCTCGTGGATGAGTGAGCCCGAGGGCGCGTCGATCCTCCTGATCGAGGATGAGCCGCAGATTCGCCGCTTCCTGCGCGCGTCCCTCGGGGCCCAGGGGTACCGGCTGGTCGAGGCCGTGACCGGCGAGGATGGCCTCCTCCAAGCCGCGACGCGCCAGCCCGACCTCGTCCTCCTGGACCTCGGACTCCCCGACCTCGACGGCGTGGACGTCATCCGACGGCTGCGCGAATGGGCGAGCATCCCGATCATCGTCCTCTCCGCCCGCGGTCAGGAGGGGGACAAGATCGCCGCACTCGACGCCGGCGCCGACGACTACGTGAGCAAGCCCTTCGCGGTCGGCGAGCTCTTCGCCCGGCTCCGCGTTGCGCTGCGCCGCTCGGCCAGCAGCCACGAGCCGCCCGAGCCGACCTTCACGGTTGGAGACCTCCAGGTCGACCTCGCCAAGCGCCGGGTCCAGGTGTCCGAGCGGGAGGTACACCTCACGCCCATCGAGTACAAGCTCCTGACCACGCTCGTCCGGCACGCGGGGAAGGTCATGACGCACGCGCAGCTGCTCAAGGAGGTGTGGGGGCCGCCGTATGCGGGTCAGGCCCACTACCTCCGTGTCTTCATGGCGCAGCTCCGCCGGAAGCTCGAGGTCGACTCCGCCCGCCCGCGCTACTTGCTGACCGAGCCCGGCGTAGGGTACCGGCTGGCCGCCGAGTGAGCCGCGGATCGAACGGTGCAGTCGAGGGGGGCGAGGGAGGGCGGGTCGACCGCCTCCCGGGGGTCAGTTCGTCAACTGCAGGACGTATTCCGTGAGGCGCTTGAAGTCGACCTCCGTGAGGTTCACGAAGCGGAAGGCGTAGTCGTTGTCCGTCCGACGGACGAGCGGCGCGAGGAGCGAGAGCGCCGTGCCGCCGTCGCCGGGGGTGAAGTGGAGCCGGACCGCCGGCTCGGCAGCGATCGGCTCGTTCAGGCGGAGCCGCATCCCGAAGGTGCTGAGGTCGACGCACGTGCCAATCCAGGTTGGGCCACCCTGCTCGACGACCCGGACCGGGAGCATCACCTGCGGCCGCACCGACCGTCGCCGGTTGCCCGCCTCCCGCTCGCGGTCGCGGTGCCCCTCGCGGGCACGCACCGCTGCGTACTGGAGGACCGCGCGCAGCAGGTCCAGGGCGACGGGCTTGCGCAGAAAGTCAAGCGCCCCGAAGTGCAGGCAGCTCCGCGCGTCGCTTTCCGTCGCCGCGCCGGACACGGCGACGATCGGGATCTTGGATTCCCGAATCGCACGCAGCCGGAGGAACTCGTAGCCGCTCATCAGAGGCAGCCGGACGTCGAGGAGGATGATGTCGGGCGCGGCGCTCTCGATCGCGGCCCGCGCCGCTTCCGCGCTCCGCGCCAGGATCGGCTCGTACGCGAGGTGACGGAGGATGTCGCCGAACACGATCCGCGTGTTCTCCTCGTCCTCGACCACGAGGACCCGTGTAGCGACCGTCGACCTCCTCGCCTGCTCGGGTGACACTCGTCCCAACGAATCTCCCTGAGGCCACCGTACCACGAGGGCGCCGACCGGCCGAAACTTCCCCGCTCCGGGCGCGACCCGCTGGCGCGGCCTCGGGGACTCGGGTAGCATCCACCCCCGGGTGAACCGGGGGGGCCCCCCGGGGGGGCGTCCGCGCCCTGGCGCGGACCACGCTGCGTCCGGCCGCGACGCCGCCGACGGGCGCGGGGCCGGCGGCCCCGCGTGACGGCGGCGGATGGGACGGCCGGGCGAGCGGGAGGAGTGCGGGTGACGGAAGAGCAGCGCCGAGCCATGATCGTCCGGTGCGCGCTGCCGTCGTGCCGGCGGCCCCTGGGGAGCGTGGCGTACGTCCGGGAGGGGAAGGCCTACTGCGACCTTGCGTGCGCCGAGTGGCGTGGCGCGGATCGGCGCCGGGACAGGGAGCTCCGACCGACGCGGGACACTCGCCCAGCGCATGACACTCGCCCAGAAGGAGAGGCGACCATGACCAGTGTCGAATCGAAAGAGGCTCGGGATCAGGCCGGTCGGTGGCTCGACGAAGGCCAGCGCCTGCTCAACGTGCTCCTGACCGTCGTGAGCGACTACGATCGCCTGAACGACCGGGTCGACGCGGTCGAGCAGGAGAACGAGCGGCTGCGCGGCTTGGTCTACGAGAACGAGCAGCTTCGCCACCGCCTGGAGGCCGCCGAGCGCGAACGCGATCGGCTCCTCGACGAGATGGCCCGGCGCATGGACGAGCTCGAGCGGGGCCAGCGCGAGCGGGAGGAAATTGCCGACCGGCTCTCCCAGTTCGTCAACGACGTCATGCTCCGACTGCGCCCCCAACAGGCCTGAGGGGCCGCGGCCCAGGCGCGGTCGGCGGTGACGCAACCCGGCGAGGGGAAGGCGACGTGGACGGCGCGACGATCCTGGCCGTATGAACCGCAGCCTCCGTGCTTGCGATGACCGCGATCGTCGCCCTCAACGCCCGCTCCACCGCGGAAACCCTGGAGGGCGTGCGCCGCGCCGTGGAGTCCGTGGAGGACGATCTCCGGTCGGTCCGCGCCGTGGTCCACGACACCGAGCGCCTGCAGCGTCGCGTGGAGACCGTCGAGCGCGAGCGTGACCGGCTCCGCGACGAGATCAAGCGGCTCCGGGCCGAGACCGAGCGCCACCAGCGGGAGCGTCGCGAGGTGGCCGATCAGCTCACGCGCGTGTTGGACGAGGTTCTATTGCGGCTTCGGCCTCAGGCCGCGTGACGGGCGCGCTGCCTGCCGGGCGTGCCGGGCGGCAACGCCTGACGCGAGGGGACGACCCCGCGGGCGCCCAGCGACGGAACGACGACCTCGGCGCGGGCGCCGGCGAGCGAGCGGGCCCACCGGGCCGGGCGGCTGGCGGCGTCGCCCCGCGACGGCGGCGCCGGCGCCTGGGCGCGCGCCGCCGAGCTCGCCAGGAGCTCGCGCCAGCCGAGCTGAGCCTCAGGTCGCCGGGCTCGACAGGGGCCTCGGGCCGCGCCGTGAGTCCCCGGCGGCCGAGGTCGAACGCTCTCCCGCCGTTTGCCGGTCAGATCGCGCCAGTTCAGACGGTCCCTGCCCTGCCTGACGCGCCGGCACGTCTGGGGTTTACGCCGATCCCTCGCGCCCTATAATTGGTCCCCTGAGACAGCCGTTCACCCGCGGGACCGATGAGGAGCCACCCCATGGCGATGACGTTCGGGATCCATATTGGACATCTTGGAGGCCCCCTCCCGGAGATGCGTCGGCTCTGGAAGTTCGCCGACGCCAAGGGTTTTGACTGGTTCTCGGTGTCGGATCACTTCCAGGAATCGCCGCCGCAGGGCGGGGACATCGACTGCTTCGAGTCGGTGGCGACCCTGACGGCGGCCGCGCTCGAGACGACGCATGTCCGGCTCGGCTGCCTGGTCTTCTGCGTCGGCTACCGCAACCCGGGGCTCTTGGCGAAGTCACTGACCACGATCGATCACCTGTCCGGCGGGCGCGTCGAGTGCGGCCTCGGTGCCGGTTGGCACGAAGCCGAGCATCGCGCGTTCGGCTTCCCGTTCGAGCGGATCGGTGTCCGCGAGGACATGCTCGAAGAGTACGCGCAGATCGTCCGCCGGCTCTTCGACCCGGAAAAGGTATCCGACTTCGACGGCAAGCATTTCCGGCTCCAGGACGCGCGGAATAACCCGAAGCCCGTCCAGAAGCGGGCGCGGATCTGGATCGGCGGGGCCGGGGAGAAGCGCACCCTTCGCGCGGTCGCCCGCTACGCCGACGGCTGGAACGCACCCTACTTCGGCCCCGCGGAGTGGAAGGCCAAGAACGCCGTCCTCGACGGCTGGTGCGAGCAGGAGCGGCGCGATCCGAAGACGATCATGCGGACCGCCAACGTCGGCTTTTACCTGGGCGCCGATCGGCGCGGCGCCGAGCGGGGCGAGGCGCTGTACCAGGCGCACTTCGGCGCAGATCCGCGGAAGGGCCACCTGCGGGGCACGCCCGCGGAGGCCAAGGAGCTGGTCGCCGCCTACCGCGAGGCGGGCGTGCAGCGACTCAATATCGGCCTGCGCCAGGGACCGTACGATTGGGAAGCGCTCCACGCTTACGCGGAGGAGGTGCTGCCCGCGTTCGGCGCCCGGCGCCCGGCGTGAGGCTGTCCGGAGCTGAACTCGAGCTCGGGCAGTCTGGGCGGCGGCCGGCCCACCGGGGGCGACGGCCGTGAGAGGCTCTGCCGCTTGGGCCAGAGGAGGCCTCCGGCCGCGGGCGGCCCCCGGCCCGGCGTCGGACGGGCCTCGTCACGACGCGGGTCCTCCAGGGACCGAGAGCGGCCGACCCCGAGGGAGCGGCCGGGTCGGCCCGGGCAAGGCAGAGCCGGCCTCCGCCGGCGCAGCGCTTGGGACCTTCCTGAGCGGGGGGAGGCCCGTCCGGGGGATGGCGATGGCCGAAACGCCCATCCGTCTGGCCCCCGCGGAGCTTCTGCCTGGCCCTGGTGCTGGTCGAGCGGCGGAGCGAGATCGGCCAGGACCTCGGCGTCCGCCCCCTCGCTCTCGCCTGACCCTCGAGCCCCGAGCGTCACCTCCCGAACAGTCCGTGTCAGCTTTCGCACGGCTCAGACCGGGCCGTTGGCCGGCGCGGAGAGAGAACCGCCGTCCGGTCAAGGAGTTACACCTGGCGTCGTTCTTGCTGGGTCGCTGGACGGTAGAGGGCGTATCCCCCGGGACAGGCCCGGGCGGCGCTCCGCGTTTCCGACTCCTGCTTCCGGGGAGGCCGCGATGTCCGAAGAGATCCGAGGCGAGGTCCACCATCACGAGCCCCTGAGCCTGCATACGTCGCTACGCGTGGGCGGCCCCGCCGACATTCTGGTCGTTCCGCGGGACCTCGACGATCTCCGCTTGGCGCTCACGTTCGCCCTCCGCGAGAGGCTCGCCGTCGAGGTGATCGGCGGCGGGAACAACCTCCTCGTCCGGGATGGTGGCGTCCGCGGTCTCGTCGTGAAGCTCGACCGTGCCTTCGCCCACGTCGACGTCCGGGAGGACGAGGCCGTCGTGGGGGCGGGGATGACGCTCTCGGCGCTGGTCCGGGAGACGGCCGCGAGGGATCTGGGCGGCATCGAGTGCCTGGTGGGGATCCCGGCGACGATCGGGGGCGCCCTCGCCATGAACGCCGGCACGTCCGACGGATCGATCGGCGACTTCGTCGCAGCCGTCTACCTGCTCCATCAGGACGGCACGCTCGGCGAGCTCCGGCCGGGGCCAGGGGCGTTCACGTACCGGGCGTTCGACTACCCGTCCGGGAGCGTCCTGATCGGGTGCCGCCTCCGCCTCGAGCGGCGGCCCCGCGCCGACGTCCAGCGGGAGATCAAGCAGCGGCTCAAGGCCAAGAAGGCCACGCAGCCGCTGGCGCTCGCGTCGGCCGGCTGCGTGTGGAAGAATCCGCCGGGAGACGTCGCCGGCCGGCTCATCGAAGAGGTGGGGCTCAAAGGCAAGCGGATCGGCGGCGCCGAGATCTCCGCGACGCACGCGAACTTCATCGTGAATCGCGCCGACGCGACCGCGGCCGACGTGCTCGCGCTCATGGACGCCACGCGCGAGCGGGTCCACGCCCGGTGCGGCGTGCTGCTTGAGCCGGAGATCCGGGTCATCGGCGAGCCGGGCTCGAGCGTCGCCGGCGAGGACGTCGTCTTCGACTGGGACATCCTGACGATGGACACGAGCGGGCGGCAGCTCGTGCCCGCCACTCGCGAGGACCGCTAGGCCGAGTCCGGCCTTGCCCTCTC
>WNFT01002703.1_pt1 | contig 24913 bp, 23 predicted proteins | sample 5400191 | NCBI WGS metagenome assembly WNFT01 (sample SAMN13153359, study PRJNA577476) | soil metagenome | isolation source: 80 cm saprolite under Madrone tree | place: USA:California | collected 2016-06-14 | reverse complement strand
TCGATAATATTATTGCTGGTTTCCAGCCCAACTTGTCCTTGAATGACCGCCGCAACGACGATCGTACGCCAACCCGCGCTCGCATCGTCTCCGCAACCGACTCCAACGGCGCGAGCGCTAATCGCTCAATGTACGAAGGCAGCCAGACCCCGACGTTGGGGTAAAGTTCATATGAAAACGTGGATGCCGCTCCGAGCTAACCGAGGTTGAGTCAAGTCGGGCACGTCGCGCGCGAGAGTCGTGCTTTCTTCGCTCACGTTACGCGCAGCCCAAAGAAGCGCGGGCCATTCCAAGCCGTGCCGGTGATGGCGCGCGCGATGGTCGAGAGGCTTGTAGTAGGTTGTCTCGCGCCAGACATATCCACCCGGAACGACCGTGACAGTGTGGCGCTCGCCTGGTATTCGCGTACGAGCACGGTGCCGGGCTTGAGGCGCCTGGGGCGTCAGCTCCCGGCTTGGCACCGCGCGCGAGGCCTTCCAGTACTTTGGCGGTAGGCATCGAGATCGCCGCGCAGGTGCCGGGCGAGCAGTTGTGCCTGCAGGTAGGGGACAAGCCCGAGCGGCGCCGTCGCCTCAAGGAAGGGGTGACGCCGCTCCTCCTTCTTACGCTCCTGCCAAGCGGCGAGCACCGTCCGACGTCCCTCCTCCGTCAGGAGCACGGCGCCACCGTCCCGGCTCTCGACGTCGCGTGCCCCTATCTGACGACGGTTGATGAGCGAAAGGACGAGCCGGTCGGCGAGCACCGGGCGTAGTTCCTCCATCAGGTCGAGGGCAAGGCTGGGGCGGCCGGGTCGGTCGCGGTGCAGGAAGCCCACGGAGGGATCGAGCCCGACGCTCTCGGCCGCGCTGCGGCAGGCGTGGGTGAGCAGCGTGTACAGGAACGAGAGCAGGGCGTTGACGGCGTCGAGCGGCGGCCGACGCGAGCGGCCGTGGAAACGCAGCGCGGGATCGGAGACGCGGATCAGGTCGTCGAAAACGTTGAAATAGACATAGGCCGCCTCGCCCTCGTCGCCACGCGGCGCATCGACGCCTTCGGTGGCGAGGTTCCCCGCGCGTGCGGGGAACGCGAGGCACGCCAGGCTGGCGTCGACCTGTCGCCGGTTCATCCCCGCGCGTGCGGGGAACGCGGTTTCGGCGAAATAGGCGTTCCACCATTCGCCGGTTCATCCCCGCGCGTGCGGGGAACGCCAGGATGAACGCTATTATATCGCCGACAAAGTCGGTTCATCCCCGCGCGTGCGGGGAACGCCGGCTGGAGGCGGGGCGGGCGCGAGCCTTGGCCGGTTCATCCCCGCGCGTGCGGGGAACGCCAAGTGGCGGCTGGCGCCGTGGATCATTTCCCACGGTTCATCCCCGCGCGTGCGGGGAACGCCCGCCAAAAAGCGCCAGCCGGTCGCCCGCAATCGGTTCATCCCCGCGCGTGCGGGGAACGCACCGCAGCCGCAAAGGCAGGTGTCATGTTCGACAGGTTCATCCCCGCGCGTGCGGGGAACGCTAGTAGCCCAGCTCGAAGAAGAGCACATGAAGCGGTTCATCCCCGCGCGTGCGGGGAACGCGTTGAGTGCTTGTAGTGGCGTCGCGCGGTAAACGGTTCATCCCCGCGCGTGCGGGGAACGCTAGCCTATCCTCATCGCCGTTATGGTGCTGTCCGGTTCATCCCCGCGCGTGCGGGGAACGCACTCCGGCCTCGGCGGCGACCGCCCAATCAGCCGGTTCATCCCCGCGCGTGCGGGGAACGCGGGAACGGTCGTCAATTTCTCCAATCCAAGCCCGGTTCATCCCCGCGCGTGCGGGGAACGCGGCGACCTTCTGCTTAAGGCGGTCGCGCTCGGCGGTTCATCCCCGCGCGTGCGGGGAACGCACGATCACGACGTCTGCGATTTCCTCTGCGGCCGGTTCATCCCCGCGCGTGCGGGGAACGCCTCGCAATAGGAGCCCGATGGAACCGGGTCGTCGGTTCATCCCCGCGCGTGCGGGGAACGCCGCAAAGCCGATGTCGCCGGCCTTGCGGGCGCCGGTTCATCCCCGCGCGTGCGGGGAACGCCGACGTCGCGATTCTCTGCGTCGGTCCGCAGCCGGTTCATCCCCGCGCGTGCGGGGAACGCATATTTTCCTGCAGCTCGACGTTCAAGGCTGCCAGGTTCATCCCCGCGCGTGCGGGGAACGCCGAGGGCGGACCCGGGATGAGCATGTAGATGCCGGTTCATCCCCGCGCGTGCGGGGAACGCAGGCTCGGATACCAGGCGGTCCTGGTCTCGCCCGGTTCATCCCCGCGCGTGCGGGGAACGCGGCGGCGACATCTCGAAGTGCGATTTCGAGTCCGGTTCATCCCCGCGCGTGCGGGGAACGCAACGACCTCGACGCCGGGCATCGCGGCGAGCGCGGTTCATCCCCGCGCGTGCGGGGAACGCTGCTCGATGTAGAGGGCCAGGCGAAGCTTCTTCGGTTCATCCCCGCGCGTGCGGGGAACGCTGCCTATGTGGACGGCGAACTCGACCCGGTCAAGGTTCATCCCCGCGCGTGCGGGGAACGCTCAGGAAGCGGTCCGGCTGGGGCTCCGTTCTTCAGGTTCATCCCCGCGCGTGCGGGGAACGCCGGGACAATGCTGCCAAGCTGGTCGAGCCGACCGGTTCATCCCCGCGCGTGCGGGGAACGCAGGAGGAGCACCATTCCGGCCAGGAGGTCGTTCGGTTCATCCCCGCGCGTGCGGGGAACGCCCACAGGACGAACTTGTCGTCCTCGCCGACTTCGGTTCATCCCCGCGCGTGCGGGGAACGCGGTCCGCACCCGCTCGGCGGCATCGACCGCGCCGGTTCATCCCCGCGCGTGCGGGGAACGCAGGCGTTCCGATCGGCCTGCCGCGCCGCCGGGCGGTTCATCCCCGCGCGTGCGGGGAACGCTGGACCCTGCCGCCTGATGAAGGCCAGCCAGCCGGTTCATCCCCGCGCGTGCGGGGAACGCCTGGCCGGCGTGATCGGCGCGCGCGTCGGATGCGGTTCATCCCCGCGCGTGCGGGGAACGCGGCCGGATGCGCTTCGACAGGCGCTCGACCAGCGGTTCATCCCCGCGCGTGCGGGGAACGCGTAGCCCAGCGTGGTGATGATCAGCGTGAGGCCGGTTCATCCCCGCGCGTGCGGGGAACGCTGCCAGGTCGTCTACCTGGCCGTGGTCGAATACGGTTCATCCCCGCGCGTGCGGGGAACGCGATCCGTCCGTCGATGGTCCGCTTCCACGGTTCGGTTCATCCCCGCGCGTGCGGGGAACGCACGATCGCGCCGACCTGGACGGGGCTGCACACCGGTTCATCCCCGCGCGTGCGGGGAACGCGCGATGGTGTAGGCGCGGGTCACCCGTCAAGCCGGTTCATCCCCGCGCGTGCGGGGAACGCGGTCCGCATTTACGGATGTGTTTTGCAGCGGTCGGTTCATCCCCGCGCGTGCGGGGAACGCTGCTGCGGCATGGTGAGGAACTCGCGTCCGCACTGGTTCATCCCCGCGCGTGCGGGGAACGCGTCGATCAGCAACAGCGACGCGCTGGTTTCGGCGGTTCATCCCCGCGCGTGCGGGGAACGCAACCGCACCCGCCTCCAGTTCGAGGACTGGGCCGGTTCATCCCCGCGCGTGCGGGGAACGCACCTCGGGCACGTCGAGCACGCAGTAGGCCGGCGGTTCATCCCCGCGCGTGCGGGGAACGCGTTCGTGCGCGCCTATGACGACCATGACGATCAGGTTCATCCCCGCGCGTGCGGGGAACGCAGAACCCAGGCACGTCTCGATCGCTCTCACAACGGTTCATCCCCGCGCGTGCGGGGAACGCAGCTCCTCATCCGGAAACAGCGGCATGCCGGCCGGTTCATCCCCGCGCGTGCGGGGAACGCACGTAGCCCGGCAGCCGCCGCTTGATCTCATCCGGTTCATCCCCGCGCGTGCGGGGAACGCGACCGCGGCCGGGACCAAGGCGAGGCCGATATCGGTTCATCCCCGCGCGTGCGGGGAACGCCGGGACGCGCTGCAACGCGTCATGGAGCGGAACGGTTCATCCCCGCGCGTGCGGGGAACGCGCCTCGGGCGGCAAGATCAATTTTGCGGACTTCGGTTCATCCCCGCGCGTGCGGGGAACGCGCCGCCGTCGTTCCGGCCACCGTGCTCGATCCCGGTTCATCCCCGCGCGTGCGGGGAACGCGCTTGCGTCCCTGATGGAGCGGCAATGCCGGCCGGTTCATCCCCGCGCGTGCGGGGAACGCCTGCTGGTCGAGCGCCATGAGTGCATGGAGTTCGGTTCATCCCCGCGCGTGCGGGGAACGCGGGTTCGAGAACACCCGCAGCGAAACGTAATTCGGTTCATCCCCGCGCGTGCGGGGAACGCTCACCGGCAACACCGGCTCGCCGATCACCAAGCGGTTTATCCCCGCGCGTGCGGGGAACGCGTCTTCCATCTCGTCTTGCAGGACGGGCAGGTCGGTTCATCCCCGCGCGTGCGGGGAACGCTCATGATCGCGCGGCGGCTGTTCATAATCATGCGGTTCATCCCCGCGCGTGCGGGGAACGCAGGACGGACGATGCCGCGACCGCCACGGCTGCAGGTTCATCCCCGCGCGTGCGGGGAACGCACGGATGCGATGAAAGCGTTTCGTCATGTCTCCGGTTCATCCCCGCGCGTGCGGGGAACGCTGGTTGGCAAGCTCTACGAATACAGGCGCATTCGGTTCATCCCCGCGCGTGCGGGGAACGCGTCGGCAACTCGGTCGAGAAGAACCGCGTGACCGGTTCATCCCCGCGCGTGCGGGGAACGCCGCAACAAACCCGCAACGATTTTCACATTTGCCGGTTCATCCCCGCGCGTGCGGGGAACGCCGATCGATCCAGGGCAGCGCCTCGGCGTATTTCGGTTCATCCCCGCGCGTGCGGGGAACGCCTGCGACGCTGCAGCCGTTAATCGAGGCAGACCGGTTCATCCCCGCGCGTGCGGGGAACGCCGGCAAGCCGGATGCGACCGGCCCCGCGAGCACGGTTCATCCCCGCGCGTGCGGGGAACGCGTGGGCGCCTCTCTGCAGGCCGATGAGGAAGACGGTTCATCCCCGCGCGTGCGGGGAACGCTCGATTCAGGCGACCTATCGAGGCGCCAATACCGGTTCATCCCCGCGCGTGCGGGGAACGCATTTCGGGATCCCGTACGACGTGGCGTTCAGTCGGTTCATCCCCGCGCGTGCGGGGAACGCGGAAAACCACCAATGACCCGCACGACCGTAATTGGTTCATCCCCGCGCGTGCGGGGAACGCGCTTCAAAAATCGTATCCATCTGCATTGCTCCCGGTTCATCCCCGCGCGTGCGGGGAACGCTTTGGCATGAAGCAGGCCACCCGGACATCCCACGGTTCATCCCCGCGCGTGCGGGGAACGCTCGGCGCTGTCGAAGCTGCCGATCGGGCCGGGCGGTTCATCCCCGCGCGTGCGGGGAACGCGGGCAGACCATTACCCGCGACACCGCCGACGCCGGTTCATCCCCGCGCGTGCGGGGAACGCCTTGCGCTGGTTCGCCAAGGGCTGCGCGCCGTCGGTTCATCCCCGCGCGTGCGGGGAACGCTGTCCCATGCATCATGCGGCCCGGCGAATGCTCGGTTCATCCCCGCGCGTGCGGGGAACGCCGACGAAGTGGTCGCTGCCCTTATCGATGATCCGGTTCATCCCCGCGCGTGCGGGGAACGCTGGTCAATGGCAAGCCAATTGCGGTCGCAAAGCGGTTCATCCCCGCGCGTGCGGGGAACGCAGCGTGAGACTCGGGGCACAGTACGGAGCGCCCGGTTCATCCCCGCGCGTGCGGGGAACGCGAACCCAGGCATGTCTCGATCGCTCTCACAACGGTTCATCCCCGCGCGTGCGGGGAACGCTGCGGCATGGTGTCGGGCGGCAGCGCGTTGATCGGTTCATCCCCGCGCGTGCGGGGAACGCTCTTCGTGTAAGCGATTGTGCCAAAGAAGAATTCACGATGTCAAAGAGCGCACCGGCGTTCCGCCTTCGTTCGGTTCGGAGCGCCGCAGGTTCTCAGGCGGGCGGAATCGGTGTGAAACTCACCAGCCGAAAGCCGTCGAGATCGACCGGGATGCGTCGATTCCGTCCACAGGTCTCGAATGCGAAGCCTGCGTCGTTCGGCGCGGCCCAGGCGATGACGGCATTGCCGTCTCCGATCGCGCCCTGCACCTGTTCCCAGATCATCTCGCGCGTCCGGCTGGAATAGGTGCCCACATAAACGCCGGCCCTGACTTCGAGCAGCCAGACGGCCAGTCGCCCACGCAGACGCGGCGGAGCATTTTCAACCACGATGACCAGCATCACCCATCGGCTCCGGATCAGGGAAGGCAGGCCCTTGCGCCTCGGGAGGCGCTTCGGGCGGAACGATCTCACCGGCGGCGAGCACCTCCTCGATCGAGGGAATCAACCGCCCCAAAAGCGCCGTCTTGCGGAAAACGTCGCGGCATGCGCGGCGGACCGCACCTTCGGCACTCTCCTTGAGCTGCCCATGCGCCGCCTGACCGGCGATGCGAAAGGCCTCTGGTACGACGGTCTCAAACTTAAAGACATCCGCAACGTCGTAGACAAATGACAGCGGCTTGCCCGTGTGGAGAAAGCCGATCGCGGGCGCGTATCCGGCGGCGAGCACCGCGGCCTCCGCGAGGCCGTAAAGACATGAGGTGGCAGCGCTGAGGCAGCGGTTGGGAATATCGCCCGTGCCGAAATCCCGGGCGTCGTAGTCGCGCCTTTTCCATTCGACCCCATGGCGCCCGGCGATAAGCTCGTACAGCTTGCGGACCCTAACCCCTTCGATGCCACGCAGTTGATCAACCGAACGGCGCTCCGGAGGCGCTTCCCCAAAGCGCATCGCATACATCTTGCGCACGACCTTCAGCCGGGCGTCCTCATCAAGGGCGAGACGCGCTTGATACAACAGCCGGTCGGAGCGGGCGCCACCAGGCTGGCCAGCCGCATAGACCCTGACCCCCGCCTCGCCGACCCAGATAATCAGCGTGCCCGCACGCGAGGCGAGCGCCACCGCGGCATGGCTGATGCGTGCACCCGGTTCGAGCATCAGGCAGGCAAGACCGCCGATCGGGATGTGCGTCCGGATGCCGTTCTTGTCGACGACCACGAAGGCTCCGTCGAGCACATCGACGTTCCCCTTCTCGATGAAGATGATCGACGAGCGGTCCTTCAGCGGAATAGGCCGCGGCGGCGGCAGGCCGGGAAGCGCGGCGCTGCTCATGGCCGGCGCAGGAGCATCAAGCCGAGACCAAAGGCCTTGCCGCGGCCGAAACCACGGGCGAGCTTGGTAAGGAAAATTTCGGGCTCCCGCACGGTCAGCATTCCGTCGAAATCAATGACACTCAACCTCAGCGCATTCTTGGCGCTGTGGCGGATCGTCAACGGCTCATAGCCGTCGACCGCGATGCCGCTGTCATCGAAGTCAAAGCCTGCCGCCGTCCCCTGGCACCGCAACCAGGAGAGGCCTTCACTCTGGATGATTTCCTTCCGGCGCTCGGCACGTTCATGCTTCGGGATCGCGTTGAGAGCCGCCATCACGACATCGTCGCGCTTGCCGGCCCGTTTATCGCCACGCGGACGGCCGATGGTCGCATTGGCGCGAAGGCTGAAGACGAGCCTGTCGCCTGGCGACAAGGCGGGTTCGAATGCTTTCGTCTCGACGGTGAACAGCTGATGCCGGTCTTCGGGCGGACGGTTGGAAAGCACATAGAAGCGTCGCGCATCATCCTCGCGCCAGAGGAAGTCCCGCGTGCGGTCCTCACGGTCGGCGAATAGTGTCCAAACGAGGCGACGGGACGCCTCGCTGCGGTGCCGGCCAGCGGTATCGAACAGAATCGGCGCGAGGGTTGCAACCGACGGTTCCGCGCGCAAGCTAATGCGGCTGAGAAAAAGCGCGCTCATGCTTCTCTCCCATCGACAATCGCTTCGGAACGAAGACCGAACTGCCAGCGTCGACGGCTTTCAAGCGCATCGCGCCGGCGCTCGACGCGCATCCGATCAGCGCTCGCGCCATCGAGATCGAGCGCCAGAACCGACGGCAATCTGTGGAGATGCAGGCCACGGAGGAATTCTGTCTGTTCCGGCGTCCGGGCTGCAACATAGGTCCGTATGGCAAGATTCGCATCGTTGGCTTCCACGGTTCGAGGGTCGAGCGGCACACTCAGCGGACACGCCTTGCGCCCGAAATAAAGCGTGAATTGTGGCCGCTTCAGAGCGTCCGCAAACTGGCCGAGGCTCCACTTTGCTGCTTCACGCGCCCAAAGGACCACCAGATAGGCGGGGTCGGTCCGATATTCACGCACCGACAGAATGGTGCCAAGGTCATCGACCGCCAGTTCCTCCCGCCGGGTCGCGAAGCGACGGTTCCTGCGCTGTGGCGGCATCTGGGCTGTGTGATAATCGAACAGCATGCGCCCGGACGCGATCTCGCCGAGACCGAGCCCGTAGCCGTCGGCGAGCGCCGTGTGGGCTGCTTCGTCGGACCGATCGAGCCCAAGGCCTGCCGCGAGGAGCCCGAGGATCGCCGATTTGCCGGGCCGGTCGAAACCGGCGCGCCGCTCGCCGACCGCAACGCCACCCATGGCGCCGAGCGGCGCATGCAGCAACAAGACGAGGTGCTCGCCCACGGCTCTCACCCGGCGGTCGCGAAGGCGATTGCCTCCGCAAGCGTGCCCTCGCCACCGACCTTCATGGTGTAGCAATCGTCCGCACAGGCACCGTAGGCTTGGTCCATGTTCTGTCGGAACGTTTGGAGTTTTTTAACCGATGCGGCAACGAGATCGGCGTCGCTGATGGGCTTGGCAAAAGCGGAGCCCAACGTACGCGGCTGCTGCGAGCCCTTCTCAACGAGAAGATATTCGGCCCGAGCGCGACTCGCGAAGCTTGCTTGCTTGCCGCCCGGCGACACCGTCGCCAAGGCTTCGGCCAGTGCCGCGACAGCGGACTTGGCGATGCCGTCATTGCCGCCAAGATTGGCGACAAGGAGATCGGTGTCGATGCAGACATAGAGATAGAACAGGCCCGATCCGAACCCGAGTTCGCCGACAAAGCCAGCGCCGGCGTCTTCCGCCTTGGTTTTCAGGTCGTCGACCGCGGTGTAGAAGTCGTCCTCGACGGTGACGCGGTGCGTCGTATAGGCGTGGGCGACCTGCACGGCCGCTTCGCGGTTGAATTCCGCGTTGTCGGCGAGCATCCGGCCAAACATAGCGATGTCGGCGGCGGTGTCGACCTTTGCCAGAATGGCGTTGGGCTGCGGATCGATCGCGCCTTCCGCCAGCGCCGCATCCGCCAGAGCGAACGCTGCCTGACGCTCCTGCGGCGAGATGAAGGCAAGCTGGCGAATGTAAACGGAGTTGTCCGCCTTTTCGTCCTCAAGCTTGCCGAAAACCTCGGCAATCTTGCGGGCGGTCGCCATCGCGGACTTCTCATCCATGCCTTTTTCGATGAGATATTTGTTGACGTCCGCACCCAGGCGTTGGGTGCGTTGCGCCAAATGTCCGTCGAGCTTCGCCCTGAAGATCTCCGACGTGCGAACCGCACGCTTCAGCGCCTGCGACGAAATGCGCAACCTCTCCACGCCGCCGATGATCGCCGTCTTCGGCCGGCCTGTGTCGTCGCGGTTGAGATTGGCTGGCGGATAGAACGTCAGGAAATGGAGTTGGAGGAAGCGGGCCATGGCGATCAATCCTCATCGTCGGGTGAAGCGGTACTGTCCTGTTTCGGCGCGGCAATGCCGGCGCCGTAATAGTCGAAGGCCCATCGCATGCGGCGGCGCTCGGACCAGTCGAGAAGACTCGACGCCACGTCGCCGACATCGATGTCCTTTTTCCCGGCAAGCGCCACGGCGCGACGGAACGTGATCATGAGATCTTGGTCCTCGGTCGCGGCAAGCAATCGCTTGAAGCGCAACTCACTCATGAGCCGACGTTCGCTACCCTGGCCAAGCATTTCGGCAAAGCGGCGACGAAAGCTATCGTCGTCCTTCCGGATGTGGGCAAGAACGGCGGCCGTAACGGCAACGCGAGGGAGACGACGGTCGAAATCGATCCGGCTGAATCCGAGCTTCTTGTAAAGATCGAAAACACTTGGCTCTTCGAGGGCGTCGATTGGCGTCGCCGCGCGCCGCAGCCGGGCTAGCGCGGCCGGATCGCGGGCAGGATTCGGAGTGCGGTCTCTCCTGGTGTTCTGAAGCGTCTCCCACCAGCGGCGGGCGATTTGAGCCCATTGTGGTTTTGGATCGTCGTGCGTGGTCATGCGGCTTTGCCCTTCCTGGTCTTGATCTCGGGCACGGGGAGTTGCAGGTGCTTGAACAACTCGACACCGCGCACGCCATAGCCGAGCAACGTGCGCACCAGAAAGCGCCGCCCATCGACCACGCGCTTCACATTGGGCGAGAGGGCGTCCTGCATCGGCGCCATGTCGTCGAATATGGCGAGCGACGCGCGCTCCATATCAGCACGCCAGGTTCGGGCGACTGGCGTTGCCGCATCCCCGGTAAGTTCCTCCGCAGGCATCGTGGAAAAGGCGTTCAGGGTCGCAAAGAAGCGGTCGTTGGTATCTACCCAAAAGCGATCACGCGCAGTGGTGAGCGGCGTAGTGTCGTTGAGACGTTGAATTCGCTTGTCGGCATCCTCACCATAAAGCGCGATCTTCACGGCGTGGCCGAGCGCCTTCGCCACCTCGTTCGCGGCTGCCACGAAGTCGCGGGCCTTCTCCGCAACAGCTTCGCTGCCGTCTTCAGGAACCGTGATGTCTGGCGTCTCCGCCTCGATGAAACTAAGAACCTTGGCTTGCCCTCGTACCATCGCATAGCCAGCCGCCACCAGTCGGAAGCTACGCTTATCGCGCGGCAGATCGTCCTTGCGGTGCGACGTGAACAGTGAAATGCACGCGGCCGGCTCTCGCAACTTGTCATTGTCTCCATATAGCAGCGCCATCCATTGCCGGTAGCCGAAGTGCCCGTCTTGTCCAAGAACCGGATAGAGACCGGGATCATGTGGTTTGCGCTTGTGCGGCGTCAGCGGATGTCGCCCGCCCCAGGCGTTGTAATTCACGCTTTGCGGGAGAGTGCGAAAGGTGCGGACGATCACGCTATCGATCTCTCCGGTCAGATCGCAGGGCGAACGTTCAACGTTCGCCGTAAAATCAAGCCGAATGCGGCGCGGCATGCCGAAGAACACTAATCTCCAATCAACATCTTCTGGCGTGACAGGTTTCGAAAGACATGTGGGTGCAAGCCATGGGAAAATCTGGGGCATCCCGACTGATGCAGGTGGCTTCTCACCGACCGGCACATTAACCCAGAGCCGATGCCATAGCGTTATCGGGGCTTTCAGCACGACTAAGGTCGTGAGCGGACCACCGCCGCGTAACGAAGGACGATACCCCCGGCCTCCCGACGGCGCCACCGTTTGAAGCGTCAGTAACGCAGACGCGGCAGCGCGTCTGGATAGAACCAGGACACGCCCGGCTTTGACCAGAAACGCAGTATTCTTCTTCACCGCCTCGGCCCCGGGCGCCTCAATTAGCAGCGCTTCGACGGGCGTCGGTTTGGTCGCGAAATCCTCGTAGTCCTGATACGCCCGCGACCCCTCGCCATCGAAATTGAATACGGCTTCGAACTGACCGAAGGCGATTTCGAGTTCGGCTTTCGATGGCGGTTGCGTCCACCATCCAGCCCAATCGTCGCGCGGCGCACAAGCAACCGTGAGAAGCCCGATCAGGAACTCGAATGTGGCGCAGCGGAAATCCGCGCGCGAAAAATCAAGGTCGAGGATGGGATCGGCGTTGATCCCATCCGTCAGGTCCGCCGGCCGGATGCAGCCGCGCCGCCCTGAAGCTCGGATCACCGGAAGCCATGGGGTGGAGATCAAATTGAAGGTGTGCCCGTTGTCCATGCCTCGCGCCCTTGTGGGCGCGCAGCGTCACTGGTGAATTGCGGTTTAAGCAAGGTGGAAGGAATTGATATTCACAACTCTCCTAGGATCAGGCCTGTGTTGGTCGAATACGTGACCTCAACTCCGGATTGTTTCGAATTTCGCGCCGTTCCGCGCCACGAGTCGCTTCGTTTCTGCAATGCAATCAGCGGCACAACACGCTCCGCCTCCGGCCAGCGCGCCTTGGCGACTTCGATCGCGGCGGCGATCAACGGGGCGCTTCCGCCCTCGCCCGCGATTCTGCCCACCCGAACTGATACCTCAGACAATGCCCAGGCTCGCCATGGCTCATCGGCTTCCGCCCAGGGCAGCACGTCGCCATCGACCACCCGCCCAAGCCTGATACGCATGCTGTCATTCGAAAGTCTTGTCGGCGTACGGACATCGGAATCCCACGCCCCCGCATCTGCCCGATACCCCACTTGTCCTCGGCCGCCTTGCGGACGCAGAAGCAATACGTTCGTCTGCGCGATCGCCGACGCCGCGGATGTCTCGCCCTCCGCACGCAATTCGCGAGGAAGGAGCGCCGCGGGCGCCTCGTCGCGGTTTGCTTCGTCGTAGACCGCTTCTATTAGTGCACGCACGCCGCCGGGTGTTTCGATCCCACCGGCGCGAAACAGCGCGCGGGCGCTACGCCAGAGCAGCGCATGATCGGGATATACTGGTGCACCCCGGCCGAGCACGCGGTTCGCCCAGTCCTTGTCGGGTGCGTCGAAGGGGTCCCCGGACAGCACGACAAGTTCCGGTCCGCCGATCGGCCGCGAATTGCGCGCATGCCGCCACAGCCGCCCGGCGCGCTGGATCATCAGATCGATGGGCGCGAGGTCCGTGACCATCAAGTCGAAATCGAGGTCGAGGCTCTGTTCTATGACTTGGGTGGCGACGAGCACTTGCCCGCGGTGTGTCTCGGAACCGGAGTCACGTTCTCGGCCGAACCGGGACATCACCTCCGCTTCGATGCGCTGGCGATCGCTCCTGGCGAAGCGTGCATGAAACAGCAGCGGATCAAGTCCCGCTTCCCGCAGCCGGTCGCAGGTAGCAATCGCCTCGTCGACGCTGTTGCGGACGAAGGCTACTCTCGCGCCCGCCTGCGCCGCTATGACGACGCGTGCGAGCGCGCCGGCAAGGTCGTTGACCCTCGTGGCGGTCACGAAGCGCGCGAGCCCCTGACGGATCGGCTGCGGTACTTCGCCGACATTGGTCGGTCCTACGATCGTAACGAGCGGATATTCAATCACCCCTAAATCGACACGGGTGCCGGGGTCCGCCGAAACGCCCTTGTGAAATGCTGCCGCAAGTTTGCGCCGCATGGCCTTCGGCAACGTCGCGGACAGGATGATTGCCGACCCGCCGAGCGCGGCGTGGAACTCCAATAGCGTTTCCAACTCGCGCATCATGTAGGCATCGTAGGCGTGCGCCTCGTCGATAATGAGCACCCGGTCGGCGAGGCCCCAGAGACGTAACGACTGGTGCTTCACCGGCAGGATAGCGAGCAGCGCCTGGTCGATCGTGCCGGCTCCGATGTCCGCCAGGAATGCCTTGCGCCGATCGTCGGCGATCCAGTCGGCGCACTCGGCGGATGATGGACGATCCTCGCCACCGCCATCGCTCCTGCCATCTTGCGACCGCACCCGAGCGGCAGCGTTCACGACGCTATTCCGGAATCTCTCATGAAGTGCGCGATGGCTGTGCGCGAGAACGAGCGACGGCGCGGCATCATCCCTGAAGAGACGGCGAAAGCTGGACCCGAGCCGTGCGTACATGGCGTTTGCCGTCGCCTCGGTCGGCAACGCCACATAGAGTCCGTTTGCCCGACCTGCTGCCATCAATCGATGCGCGAGTGTCAGCGCCGCTTCCGTTTTGCCCGATCCCGTAACATCCTCGATGACAATGAGCGTAGGTCCCTCCGGCAACGGCGTGGTCTCGGCGAAGATTTGCACTGGGCTCGGAGTTCGAACGTCCGGGAACAGTTGTGACATCCCGCTGAAATGTTTGACCTCTGCCGGCAAGATGCCGGCTTCCGCGACGGCCCGCGTCGCCGCATGTTGGGCTTGGTGCCAGTAGCGTTCGAAGGTCTTGTCGTCTTCCATCGGCGGGACGTAGGGAAACCAATTTTCCGCCGATCCGATCCAATCCGCGAGCACGAACAAGCCAGCTATGCCGACGCCGAGAACGGCGAGCGCGCTCGCCGGCCGGCGCGGCAACGCGGCAGGCCGCAACAGTGCAAACATCGCCTGCATGTGCGCTTGCGCCGCCGCGACGCACGTATCGCAGACATCGTTTGGACCGAACGAGCGCCGCGCGGCTTCCTCCGGAGGTCGTCCATGGTGACCTGCGAGAGCACAGAATAAGATTTTACGCTCGTTGGTGCTCCATTCCGGCATTACTGTTTCGAAAATATCGCGACATGATCCATCGTCGGAGAAAGCGAGAAGGAATTGGAAGCCGGTGATTACATGACTGTTGCCCGGTGCGACCGCGCGATAGGGACCCAGAGAACCCGCGGGCCAATGGTTCGACGATTTCGCTTGGAACACGCGTGAATATTTGCCGATGTCATGAAGCGTGAGGAAAAACGGCAAGGCGCTTCTAAGCGGATCGACCCCGATGCCGACTGCACCCGCGATTCTTCTCAGCCGCTCTCGATCACGAGCAACCAACTCCGCACCGACAGCCGCAACATCAAGCGAATGATATACGATTGGATGAAACCCAGCTCTGCCTCGGCTAGTCGCGTTGGCCTTACCCCAGAAGGGTAAAATCGACGCAACCTTCTGACGCTCAAAATTGCTCTGCATATTGGCTGTCCAAAATCGACTTTGCCTTGAATGAGGTTTCGAGCCCCTCTCTTCCAGTTCAAGCAGGAAGCTCCCTCCCTAACCCGGATCATGCACCACGCGAGGCGTTTTTGCACGTCTGGCCGACGGTCGCGCGCCGGCGATCGGTCCGTACTCGATCACACGCGCGCCGATCTTGATCAGGCGCTCCCGGATCGTTGCGAACTCAGCCGTCGCAAGCGGGCTCGTCTGCGGGATCGCGGCGCGCACGCCATGCATCAGCCAGAACGCGGCGGTGTGGAGAACGAGCCGTACCTGATTGGCCGTCGCGCTGTGACACGACATGCGATCCGACGCCAACTGCGCTTTGTGCAGGCCACGGCGAACGGTGCCGGATCGAGAGAAGAAAGGTAAAGCTATGACTACCCGTGACAACCTCAAAATCATCCGCGAAGTGGTGCGCGGGCGGCTTGAGATTACCAAAGAGACCTCCGATAAGGGGGCGCGGATCACCATCTATGCCGATCGGGTCATTGCTATCCTGGCGGTCGCTCTGATCGTGGTCGTTATCTAGACGGCCCACGCCCACAGCTGCCTAGCCGTCTGCAAGGGGAACCCCTTGCAGGCGGCGGTCCGCGAGGCGCATCATGACGCTGCTTCCATCAGATCGTAATCCGCTCGACCTCATCGAGCGTGATCTCGTCGCCGGTGCGGTCGTAGAGCCTGGTGGTGCGCGGGCATTCGTGCGCCGCCATGAGCTGGGGACGAGCGGGCCAGATGAATTTGGTTGCGGGGAGCGGATTTGAACCGCTGACCTCAAGGTTATGAGACCGGCCGCTGCAAACATGCCTCGTCGGTCTGAGGCGGAGCCTCGTTAGTGATCAACGCTGATCGCAAAGGCCTATCGGTAAACGAGGGCCGATCGTGCGCGGGAAGTCTCGCGGCGGGTCGGAATATCGCTTCTGGCGGCGAGCGCTAATCAGACAAGCCAACCGGATTGCGTTGAACACGATTGATCCCGATGGGAATGTTCGTGATTCCAAGGCGTTTCCCAGGGTTTTCGGGGGCTTTCGCGCCTGTCTTCGGCAATCATTCAATGGCAACGGCCGCGCACCGACCATGCGTCGGAACGTGATGACCGACTTCGTGAAGGCTGCATGTGACATGCATCTTTTGCAAGTCGGCCTGTGCAAAGCCTTGAACTTCGCGATGCGGCTCGAAGAGCAAGCAGAGCTTCCCATGATTGAGCGCATCGAGCGCGCTCTGGTCTTGCTCGCCTATTTCATTGAACTTGACGGGGACGTGCATGTCCCGATGTACGAGAAGTTCGAGGCGGAACTTGAGGAATTGAAAAAGAAGGAAGACACGAAGGCGCGCGCTCGACAGCGGCTCCTCTCCTACGCCAAATCCCGAAATACAAGGTTGCGTCCCCAAGGCGATGCCCGCGTTAGTGGCGTCTCCGGCATCCTCGACGCCTCTTATTCGGAGGCACCCTCGATCTCCGCCAAATCCGGCGCCTTGAAAGCAATCCGCTGAAGGTATTTGAGCTTCAGTTCGAGCGATGGACCTTTCCGTACTTCGGTTTGTAGGTCTTATGGCCCATCAGGTTGTCGATCAGGCTGTCCGGCGCTTCGGCGGCGACGAGGCGGTCCTTGAAGCTGTGGCGCAACGAATAGAGCGAATGATCCTCCGTGGGTCGAAGGCCGTTTTCCAGAAGATACTTGTTGACCGTCGCAGACAAATTGGAGGCCCTGTCGCGATAGCGCGGGAAGCCTTGCGGACGGATCTTCACGGCGGCCAGGGCTGCGCCGAGCAGCGGAATTTCTCTCTGGGAGTCTTCGCTCTTCAACCGACGCCCATCCGGTAAGATCTTCACGTAGGGAATCTTCACATCAAGAAGAATCGCATTTTCTTGCAGATTGACGACCTCGGAAATGCGCATCCCAGTGTCAGCTATAATGTATAGAACGAGTCGGGCGTCCTCGTTCAAGCCTGCCAGGGCGTCTTTCGCAAGAAGCCGGTTCTGGATGAAGTCCGTTTCATACGGAAAGCGGGGACGTTCGGTTTCTCCTTTGAGGCGAAGTCCCTTGAAAAGGTCTGGCAGGTTGAGACGCCGCCGGATACTCATTTCCTTCAGCATGCGGCTTAGCTGGCCGATATCCTTGTTTGCGGTCTTCGCCTCAACTTCGTCCTCGGTCACGCGACCACGCCACCAATCGCAGTAGTCGATGGCATCATGTCGGTCAACTCACCAGTCAATCTCGGTTGGCAGCGTCGTCCTACTGGCCGGCTGTGGCGCGCCAATCCAGGCGACGCGCAGTGCGAGACTTGGGTCGGACCCTGGCTCGCGAAATCCTTGCCGCGACACCGAGCATCGATGCTCGTGGATCAATTGGCCTACGTCGAGTCATGCCCACTAATCGAGAGCTTTTGCGAGGCGGTTTCCGCTGAGCGGACGAATGCTAGGGCAAAAGTGGAGGCTGGATTGAACAAGGTCGCCACGCGCGTTACGCGCGGCGCGATTTCCTTGAGCAGTTCAACCCATTTCCCGCCCATGGTCGTTTCCAAATTCGTGAAGCCGGTGGAGTTGCCGCCCGGACGAGCCAGGCTCGCGACAAAGCCGCCCTCGACGGGCTCGCTCACCCCCGTGAAGACGATCGGCATTGTGCGCGTTGCTTGCTGCGCCGCCGTCAATGCCGGGCCACCATCGGCCAAAATCACGTCCGGCGTCAGGCGGAGGATTTGCGCAACTGCGGAGCGGGCCTGTTCAAGGTCGTTCACGCCCAACCGGTATTCGATCGCGAGATTACGCCCAACTGCCCACCCCAGCTTTTCAAGGCTCTCCAAACGCTGCCAGCGCATCAAGCACCAGATCAAGCACGGCCTGCCAATGATCCGGGCCGTCGTTGGGGTCTAGCTCGGCCACGTGATTGAGCATCGCGAACTGCTCTTGCTCGCGGCGCCATTGATCCCTCATCCGCGCATCCGTCTGTAGCGCCTGCTGGAAACGCTCGTCGCCAAAATCGCCGGGCGGATAATTGCTGCGCTCTGGCGCCTGGGGTTTCAACATCATGTCGTTGCCTCCTCCTTCAAACCGGCCGCGTGGCCTATTTACACCTCCGCAAATTTGCGGCTTTGCATGTCACAGCCCCGGCCGCGCGAGCAGGGCAAACAGGCCGCGCCACCCTCAGTAGGTGCCGGGGGCCGGAGACCAGTCCTACGTGGCGACTACCGCAGGGGGCGCTATCGCCGAAACACCCGCTTGCTCAAGCGCCACTTCGCGTAGGCAGTCCACCAATGCTAAAGTGGCCCGTGGAGGCGTGGCGGAGCGGGAGAGCAGCATGCCGAAGGCGGTACGTATCACGGGCCGGAAAGGCACGGTCGCAAGGCTCGCTGAGCCAAATTCGTTAGCCATGAGAGCGTTGACCAGCGCCACCCCCAAGCCTGCCTGCGCGCTGCCGCAAGCTGCCGCGCTCGTTCCGCTTTCTATGCGCACCTGCATGGCCACACCTGCCTGCTCGAATGCTTCATCGATCAGGATGCGCGCAGGGTAACGACGTGAAATCAGGATTAGCGGATGGCCGGCAAGGTTCTTGGGCGCGAGGGCTTGGCTGGCCGCAAGCGGGTGGCTCGATACCATGGCAGCAACGATCGCTACGTCAATGAGAGGGATGACTCTGATGCCGGGGTGATTGACTGGTAGCAGAGACACAGCGAGATCCGCATGCGCATTTGCCACGAACTCGGCTGCCGCCTCCGTGGTCCTCATCTCGATGATAATTGGGATCTTCGGAAAATCCTTCTCGAAAAGACCAATGGCGCGGGGCACGAGTCGGTAAGCGAGGCCCGGCGAAACGACTAGGCGGATCGGGCGCGTCACGACTCTTGAGAGGCGCCCAGTGTAGTCGGATAATACCTCCAAGCTTTCGAATGCCCTTTCCACCTCCTCAAGCAAGAGGTGAGCATCGTGCGTAGGAATTAGACGTCTACCCTCCCGCCGGAAAAGAGGCACCATGATGCGGGCCTCGAGCTCTTTCAAGAGACGCCACACAGATGGCTGCGAGAGGTTGAGGGCGCGGGCCGCACCAACCGTCGTCCCGGAACTCATGACGGCGCGAAACACCTCCAGCTCGCGAAGATTGATCATTACCTTTCGTCCTGGTCTTGCCGTCGCGAGTCTGCTTAATTTTGATGCTTCAAGCGCGATTTCGTAGCTTTGTCTTCTCCAAGCGGGCTCGGCCCTCTCGGGCGCTCCAGCCCCTATCGTCGGCCCCTATCGTCGGCAATGCGCGATCAGCCGCTGGACGAAGGCGCTGCACTGTTCGAGTTCAGCGATAGCAACCCATTCATCAGCCTTGTGAGCTTGGTTGATAGAACCTGGACCGATCACAACGGTGGGAATGCTCGCAATATACTGGAAAAGGCCACCTTCTGTCATGAATGACACCTTCTGATGATGTTGGTGGCCAGCCAGAGCCTTGGCGAGCCCGACCAGGTCGGCATCCTCAGGGGTATCGAGACCAGGCGTGTCAGCATACGTCTCGAACTCGAAGCCTGCGAGCGGATCGACGCAGCGCATCCGCGGTTCCAGAACATCGTGTGCGAATTGCTCGATGGCGCTGACCAGTAGGTCGGGATCGTCCTCCGCTAATGTTCGAAATTCGAAAAGAAACTCCGCATGGGACGGGACAACGTTTAGCGCCGTGCCGCCCTTGAACAGGCCGACATGTCCGGTCGAGTGCGGGATGTCGTAGAGATAGTCGCGAGCGCCGCTTGCTGCCAACGCCTCCGACATGCGCGTGATCTCTGAGATCAGACGCGCACCCCATGTGATCGCATTTACGCCGTTCGGAGCCAATGACGAGTGGCATGTGAGCCCGTTCACCCGCACCCGAATGTTGCGCTTGCTTTTGTGGCCGATGACCACGCTCATGAGCGTCGGCTCGCCGACGAAGCAGCCTGTGGCGCGCCAGTTCCGGCTACCCATGAGGCGGCAAAGCTCCCTTGCGCCGATGCAGCCGACCTCCTCATCGTAGGTCAGCGCCAAATGCAATGGGCGTTTCAACTGGGCCGCCGCCATCGCTGGCGCATGAGCGAGGCAGACCGCCAAGAACCCCTTCATATCGCAAGCACCGCGGCCGTAGGCGCGACCACCCTCGACGCGCAACTTGAACGGATCACTCGCCCAGATTTGCCCGTCGGCGGGAACCACGTCCGTGTGTCCGGAAAGAACGTAGCCGAGCTCGCTCGCAGGCCCAATGCTGGCCAGCAGGTTGGCCTTGGTTCTGGTCGCGTCGAGAAGTCGCTCTGTCGCGAACCCGTATCCTCGCAAATAGGCCTCCACCCAATCGACCAAGTCGAGGTTCGATTTGCAGCTCGTCGTGTCGAAGCGCACGAGCTGCGTGAGAATGTCGAGGGTGCGTTCCATGACCTTGGGCTGCGTGGCTATAGTCAGCGTATCCGTTCGGGTTACTGTTGTTTTGCGAAATAGCTGACGCATTGACCTTGGTTCTGGAAGGGACCGGGCGATGAGACGAATTTTCGCCATCCCCCGTCTTTGCAGGCGTCCTTCCCTGAATTCGCGCTCGGCGGCTGAATGAAAATACCGAACGCAATGGGGATAAGGCCGACCGGGACTGTGCTGACCACCGTATTCGTCGCAGTTGCGATTACTGACACGGTGTTGTCGTTGAAGTTCGCGACATAGACCTTGCTGCCGTCCGGGGTGACCGCCACGCCCCAGGGAAGGCTGCCGACTGGGATCGTGCCGACCACCGTGTTGGTCGCGGTGTCGATTACCGATACGGCCGAGGCACCGTTCGTGACATAGACCTTGCTGCCATCCGGGGTGATCGCCACGCCAATAGGGAAGACAATAGGGAAGTTGCCGACCGGGATCGTGCCGACCACGGCGTTGGTCGCGGTGTCGATTACCGATACGGAGGCCGAGACCTCGTTCGCGACATAGACCTTGCTGCCGTCCGGGGTGACCGCCACGCCAAAGGGTTGAATGCCGACCGGGATCGTCAAGCCTGTCACCGTGTTTGTCACGGTGTCGATCACGGACACGCTGCCGTCGCCGAGGTTCGTGATATAGACCTTGCTGCCGTCCGGCGTGACCGCTACGCCAACGCAGTTGCCGACCGGGATCGTGCTGACCACCGTATTGGTCGCAGTGGCGATCACCGATACCGTGTTTGTCCCCGGGTTCGTGACATAGACCTTGCTGCTGTCCGGGGTGACTGCGACGCCGGTAGGGCCGTTGCCGACCGGGATCGTGCCGACCACGCTGTTGGTCGCGGTGTCGATCACCGACACGGTATTCGAGCCGGTGTTCGCGACATAGACCTTGCCGCCGTCCGGGGTGACTGCCACGCCGCGGGGTAGAATGCCGACCGGGATCGGCAAGCCTGTCACCGTGTTGGTCGCGGTGTCGATCACCGACACGGTGTTCGAGGCGGCGTTCGTGATATAGGCGTTCTGCGCAGATGACGGCGCGGCGCCGAAGATAACCGCCACAACGCCGATAAACGCTGCGGAAAAAGAACGTGCCATTTTCATCCTCCCTTTGCCATGACCGACACCCATAGGCCTCACGCATCGCGCTGGCCTGAACGAATTCTCCCGGTATGATTTGCTACGCCGTCGCATCGGCCCTGTCGGGCCCAGAAAGCTATGTTGCTGACTTTCGCTGGCCCTCCCGGGCCGCGACGCGGTGGAGGCGATCTCCACGAACGGCGGGCTTGGCAGTTCGGCGCCGTACCAGAACGCGTCGATCTCGCGAGCGAGCAGCTTCTGCACGAGGTCGGCGGGCGAACCGGTGACGACGGTTGGTTTCAACCCCAGCCCGTCGGCTAAACCGCGGAAGAAGACTTCGCCTGGTCCTTGCGCGGGGCCGACACCGACACGCTTGCGGGCGAGGTCGCGTAGGGCGCCTATACCCTCCTCTTTCAGGGCAATGGTCGGGAACGGTGTTTCGTACATAGGTATCACCGTCCGTATGTCCCTGAGTGTTCTTCCGGCGAACTGCCCCCTTCCGTTCCAGGCGTCGTAGCCTGGGCCGAGATTAAGCGTCGCCATCGGAACTTGCCCGCTGTTCACGAGTTCGGCGTTCTCGTTCGAGCCGTTGGTCTGCCTGATGTCGAGATCGACCGGCACGCGCTTCGCGACCACCGGAGCGACGGTGCGTGCGAAACCGAGAAATGCACTGCCCGGCCCGGCCGTCGCCAGGCTGAGGGTGGTTCGCCCGGTCTGTGCCCCAACCCCGCTCGTTCGCAGCAACGCGGGGAGCGTCAAGGCAACGACGAATTGCCGGCGCGTCAAACGATTTGTTGCCATAAAGGCCCCCACTAATCTCCAGGCGCGACTTGCTCAATCCAGGGTGACGCCGCTCGCCTTCACGATCGGAGCCCATTTCGCGCGCTCGTTCTCGAGAAAGGCGGCCGTGGTTTCCGGCCCAGCCGCGACGACTGTCGCGCTCAGCTCGGTCAGCCGCTCCCGCGCTTGAGGGTTCTCCAGGGCCTTCACGGCGGCTTGGCTCAAAGTGTCGACCACCAAGCGGAGCGTCCCTTTTGGCGTCAGCAGCGCGACCCAGCTATAGCCAATGAAATCGGGAATGCCAGCCTCGGGCGAAGACGGTGCGTCCGGCAATTGCGGAATTCGCGTCTCGCTCGAGACGACTATAGCGCGGATGGCGCCAGCCCTGATGTGCCCCAGGGAAGTCGGAACGTTGTCCACCATAAGCTGAACCTGGCCAGCGACGAGATCCTGCAGGGCCGGGCCCGCACCGCGATACGGGATGTGGGTCATCTCAGCATTGATGAGGCGGCCGAACCAATGCGCCTGAAGGTGGCCGATGCTGCCGTTGCCTGGCGATGCATAGTTGAGTTTGTCAGGGTTGGCCTTCGCGTAGTCGCGCAAATCGGAAACTGTCTTGACGGGGACGGACGGGTGAACGACGAGCACGTTCGGAACGTTGACTAAGTGGACGAGGGGCTGGAAGTCTTTCGCGGCGTCAAATGCGAGCTTGGTGTAGAGGCTCGGGTTGATGGCATGGGTCGACACGGTTGCGGCGAGTATTGTGTAGCCGTCCGGCGCCGACTTCGCGACCTCGGCCGAGCCGATGCTCCCGCCTCCGCCAGGCTTGTTCTCGACCACCACTTGCTGGCCGAGCACCTTGGACATTTCGGCAGCTACAATACGGGCGACGACATCCGTCGAGCCGCCCGCTGCAAAAGGTACGACGAGTCGAATCGCACGGCTTGGAAAGGTTTGAGCGAATACTTCTGAGTTCGGAACAGCGCCCTCCATGAGGACTGCTGATAGCGCACTCAGAATGCAGCGCCGGTAGATCGACATTTGGTACCCGCATTTCCAATCCGCTTGAGCGACAACAATTGCGAATTAGAAACAAGACTCTCTCGGGCGTCCAATTCTATATTGTCATTGATATATTCGCCGGACGAATAAGGTTCAGCACCCCGGCGCCGAGCGTCTGATTGACCCTGAGAAGCTGGGTCAACACCGACTCCGCCGGGCAGTCCCTACGCCTTCGTCTCGCGCCTGGCTGCCTTGGCCAGCTTCACTGCGCCGGACGCGACCTTCTCGGCGAGATGATCCTCCAGGACCATGGCGAGGTACGTCGCGAGCTTCCGGGGCCAGTAATTCGTGGCTTGGGCCGACCAAGGCTGCGGTCAAGTTACATACGCTGCTTGATCTGCATGGCAGTATTGCTGATCCAAAGCATGAGCGCCATGCCGAATTAAAGGAATGGTGGGGCTCGGAGCCTTTTGATCCCGACACCGTCGATACTGCCCCCATTGAGAACGCGTTCGCCAATCTCGCTCGCCGCTCCTCCAAATCATCTCGCTTTAAACAATAGTCTTGGGGCGGGGCAGAGAAGCCCAGTGATGTATTCCCGTTCCCACTTATGCGTGGAACGGATCGTACGAAATGGGATGGTGTCGAACTGGATTCGAACTTGAAATGCAAGGAATTCAATGCGTAAGCTGGAGCGTATCTTTGAGTGATTAGCTAAGTCATTGAGCAATAAATGTAATTTCTTGTGGCTGGGATTCCTGGACGCTTTTAGAACTCTGTGCGTTGATTCAAAAGGAGAAATTCGGTCATTGTTCGAGGAACTGAGGACCGCTAATCGCTTCGCGGTCTGAGCCGAAAAGGAGAGTGCTGGGCCCGGGTGCCTCGTGGGAGAGTCTTGGCTCGATTATGCGCAACCCGCAGCGAATTTCCTCCATGGCTTACACAAGCCGTCATCAGACGTGGAGGACACCGCAACGGCGAACGCGGCGTAAGAGTGCCGAGACGAGACGAAGCCCGACATGCTTTATCGGTTAGTCATGCCTCTGGGCTGGCTAAGCCTTTGCGAATGCGGGGGCGGCGGCCGGAGGAGTGGAAGGCCATCCGGCCGAGCAAACCGGGGGTTGTTCGAGTTGAACAACCATTATCGTCGGGGCCGCCGAATGCCGTCAATGAGGGCGCCAGTGTGGCCGCTGGTGCGATCCACCATCGCGTCATGGGCGGCTTGCTGGAGCCTGCTGTCTCCGCACGTGCCCGAAAGCATAAGGCGACGCCTGCGTCGTCACGCTTTCGACGGCGTCTACCGCGAAGACAGAGCCCGCGATCAACTCGAACGCCGTGCCGCCGTTCAGCCTGCGAAGCAACTCGGCGATCACCATCACGCCGGCAGTGAGACCGACAAACGGAACACCCACCGTCCTGGTTGCCAGTTGTGTGAGACCGCAAGCATCGAAACCGGCGTCCTTCATCGCCTGATAGGCTGGCAAGTGCTCAACGTCGGCGGTCGCAGGCCCGGCGTTCCTTGCCCAGATATCTTCGGCCAGCTGGAAGAACAAAGCAGCACAGAATTTCCAAATGGCAGGCGGAATCAATTTCCAAATGCGCCCAAAAACCCGCCCGAGAACAAGACTGTTTCGGTAAATAATTCAGTGCTTTAACCTCTGGCTGGGGCGCCAGGATTCGAACCTGGGAATGTTGGAAGAATCCGCGTGCTCAGCGCACAATCCGTCGAAAGCTAGCCCCAGCGCGGGTGATTGCAACGGCCGCAGCACCTTGAGGAGGACATCGCCCTCCATCGCGTAGCCGCTCTCGATCCCCGGATGTTGGCCATCGACTCGCGTTCCAGGG
>WNFT01005639.1_pt1 | contig 24931 bp, 22 predicted proteins | sample 5400191 | NCBI WGS metagenome assembly WNFT01 (sample SAMN13153359, study PRJNA577476) | soil metagenome | isolation source: 80 cm saprolite under Madrone tree | place: USA:California | collected 2016-06-14 | reverse complement strand
ATGACCGGCCTCGCGTTTTGGTCGCCTTGGTTGTTCTGGGTAGCGGTGCTTCTTGGCGGCGCGCCGGTTTCGAGGATGCTGCATCCCTGGGCCGGGCTTATTTTCTTCGCCGCGGTCTGGAACATGTACGTCATGTGGGCGCCGCAGATGAAGCACACCGATGTGGACAAAGCATGGTGGGGGGCGGTCCGCTACTACAGCACCAATCAAGACGACAAAATGCCGCCGGCCGGGCGTTACAACGCAGGACAGAAGTTTCTCTTCTGGGGATTCTTCTGGAGCACCGTGGCGCTGCTAGCGAGCGGAGTCGTGCTGTGGTTCCCGGAACGCATACCGTGGAATCTCCGCTTCTTGAGATACATTTCCGTTCTCATTCACCCCGCGGCGGCGCTCTTCACCATTGGCCTCTTCCTGATCCACATCTATATGGGCGTGTTTGCAGAGCGCGGCGCGTTTGGCTCCGTGATTCGCGGCGATGTTTCTATTGCCTTCGCCAAGCGCTATCACCCCGGCTGGTATAAAGAAATCGTCGGCGATTCGTCCACGCCCCGCAAATGACCACAACCTGGGCCGGTGGGACGAGTCTGTCCGAGTACGACGCCCGAATCCGCCGCGCCGAGCGGCTTTCCGCGCAACACTCTTTTGCCTCTGAATTTCTCAATTTCTACAAACACATCGGCGCGTTCCAAAAAACGCTTCGCGCCGGCATCGCCGCTGCCGCTGGCACGAAATCGAGCAACATTTCCGTAGCTGAGTTGCGCGTTCCTCTCGACCTCTCCGTGCTTCTTCCCCACTTCCGTGGCTTTCTCTCCACCATCGAACAACGTGCCCCCGCCGCGTTGGGAAAAGCAGCGCATCAATTGTCCTTGCTGCCTTCGGATTCCTGGATTGCAAGTTTGGAATCGTATTGGCAGCACGGCGGCAAGTACGATCAGCAAGTCGGCGCATTCGCGCAGTTCCTTCCCCGGGCTTTCCTCCAACCGTATGCCGAGTTTCGTGCCGCGCTGCTGCCGCAGGCTCCGATGGTGGTTACTGTACGGGTTTGCCCGTTGTGCGGCGCGCGTCCACTCCTGGGCGTGCTGCGGGTGGAAGGCGATAGCGGAAAACGTTTCCTGCTTTGCTCATTCTGTTCCCAGGAGTGGGAGTTCCGCCGGATTCATTGCCCCACTTGTGGCGAACAGGCCGAAGGCAAGCTGCCGGTGTACGTAGCGGAACAACTGCCCCACATCCGTGTCGAAGCCTGCGATGCCTGTAAGTTTTTTCTCACCACCATCGACCTGACCAAAGACGGCCACGCCATCCCTATGGTCGACGATCTAGCCGCGATCCCGCTCACACTCTGGGCCCATGAGCACGGCTACTCCCGCCTCCAGCCAAATCTGTTGGGCACATAGCAACAAACAAACCGGCGAGAGCCTGTGGCGAGCCTTCAGACTCGTGCTTTTACCCTCTTGTTGTGGCTGGTTACCAGCAAGGTATGGGCGTCAGGCCGGGACACCTTCAACGATCGACTCGGGCACAGTGGTGGGAACAACGCGGCTCAGCCGCCAGCCCGCGGCCGCGAACAAGTCGCGGAACTGTTTTTCAGTGCGCTCGCAGCCGCCAGGGAAAATCAGCATTTGCAAATCCATGAACTTGCCCGGCGCGAATTCGTTGCCCGGCTGGATCACGTTGTCCACCACCAGTAGCTTGCCGCCGGAATTCACGCCCTTTCGGCAGGCTTTCAGGATATTGATGCATACGTCGTCGGGCCAGTCATGAATGATGTGCTTCATGATGTAGGCGTCGGCGCCCGCGGGAACCGAAGTAAACATGTCACCGGACGCCAGCGTGCAGCGTTCCATCATTGGCTTGAGCGGGCCGTCCTTGGCGCCTGCCACAACGTGCGGCACTTCGTAGAGCGTGCCTTTCAAATGCGGATTCCTCGCCAGGATCGTCGCCAGGAGAAGTCCGTGCCCGCCGCCCACATCCACGATGGAATGAATTTCGCCGAACGAATAGGCGTCCGCCACTGCGGGACCATCGATGGTGGATAAATCGCTCATAGCCTGATTGAAGATTTGTGCCTCCTCGGGGCGCTGCTCGAAAAATTGAAAGATGGGCATGCCGTAAATCTTGTCAAGCGCTTGCTTTCCCGTGCGCACGCAATAATCGAGATGGGACCAGCCGAGTCCATGCCAATCTCTGCCGTGTATCATCGCGAAGGCTCGCAAGCTGGGATTCGCGTTGCTGCGCAGCACGGCGGACAGCGACGTTTCGGAGAACTTTCCATCGGGGCCTTCCGAAAGCACTCCCACGCTGGCAGTGGCGCGCATGAGCCGATAGAGACCGCGCGGGTCAACTCCGATCTGGCTGCCAAGCTCCTCAGGCGATTTCGGACCGTGTTCGACAAGATCGGGAACGCCGAGCCGCGCGAGGCAGGAAATCGCCCCGGTAATGAAGACGCCGTTCAACAATTGAAACATGCCAACGTGGGCAGGCGGTGTCTGGCCTCTTGCACTCGTTGCGGTCGTTGCACTCATTTTGTTCACCAGGCTTTCGATTTGAGGTTGCGAGAACTGCCGGCATTGTACACGTGAAACGCCCTCGCGGGTGACGGGTAGGACGCTTAGTGTGGTTGGACTTCCACCGGGTCTGGCAGGTGAACGGTTCCGCGCATCAGTGGTCCAATCGTCAGGTTCTGTCCATGCTGAACGTAGCGGGCAAGCACGCCGGGCTGTAGCCACTCAAAGCCCCAGGCGTCTTCCACCGCAACGATAGTGTAGGAACCTGGAATCACGCCGCGCACAAGAAACGTCCCATCGAAGTCGCTTTGGTCTCGCCGGAACAGTTCAATGTGCATCTCCGGGTCATCCGGCACCAACGCCACCATGATCCCGGCGACCGGCTTGTCCATCTTGTGAACAACTCCTTCGATGCTCACGACTCCAGCCGTAAGGAATGCCGTTACATCCAGCGCCGCCCCAGGCGTGACGTTTACGGAGTGTCCCGTAGATTCGCCGGCTGATGACGATGTCCGCGCTACGGCATATGGCTTCGCTTGGGAAAACACCATAATCGCGTATTTGCCCGGCGCCAAATCGTCAAAAGCAATTTGCCCCGAAGGATCTCCTTGCCTGAAGGCCACCATCCGCCGTCGCGAATCCTGCAAGCCCACGGTATAGGGCTTGGGAAGCGCTTCTTCGCCTGGATTCTTGATGGACAACTTGAGGCTGCCCATCGGCTCGCTCCGAGAATCGTTCAGCTCCTGCCCGTTGCGGACTAGTTCGACGTCCGAAGATTGCTCAAGCTGGCCGGAGTTCGCGTTCCTTTCTCTCACGTTATAGCGGCCAGGAGGAACGCCGGTCACTTCGTACACGCCCGGTGCTACCGGGTGCATTCCCTCCGTCTGCACCATTTCGACGGAGTCGAAGACATGCTTTTGCAGCATCGGCATGTTGTAGCTGTGCTGCTGCTCCTGAGGGATCCGGAAAAGAAGATGCAAAGCGGGTGTGGGATTCACATGCATGTCGATTTGCAGGCGATCGCCACCCTTCACTTCGATGGGAGTGGCAGATTCGGCTTCCGTGGCGTCGTGGTAGTAGGTGGTGGGGTATGCGACGTCAAGCGAAGGGGAGATTTGCTGCGCAGTACTGCCGGATCCGTCTGGCGTGGACGCCGGATGCATTGCGTACCAGGGCTTTGCGGTAACGGAAATATAGTATCTCCCCGGGCGCAGTAGAGAAAAATCGTAAAAACCCCGATCGTCGCTCGTCGAAAGATTGAGGCGCGTGATGCGGTTCATTCCCCCGCGATGGTCCTCGATAAAGAGAACGACGCGCGCTTTTCGCACCGGGTCGCCGAATTCGTCAAACACGTGGCCGTTAATGAGCGCCATTGGCGTAAGCCGAAGAATCAGATTTTCCGTGGAGAATTCCGGGCCAATCACAATGGCCGTAGAGAATTGCTCATGCTGTTCGTAGGCCGATGATATGAATCCGCGTTTCGCTCCCTGCAAGGAATACTTTCCCGGCTTCAATTGCGAAAACTCAAAGCGACCATTTTCTGAAGTGATCATCGGAATCAACTTGGCGCGCTCTTTTGCTTCTGCGATGAAGATGCGCGCCTGGGAAAGCGGTTCGCCGGTAATCGCATTCACCACTGCTCCCGCAATTTTGAACGTTTGTGGGGATGGGACACTTTCATGCGTCGCTGGATTTTGCTTCTGCCCTGCAGCTGCGCCACCAGCAGGCACAAGCGTTGATACCGAAATGGCAAAAAACATCCAGCGGATGCGCGCGCTAACGCTCATTGCGTTTCGCCCCTGGTGATGACCTTCAGCCGCAGGTGTTCCTTCTGGCCCGCGCTCACATGAATGATTTGTCCTTGCGACTCGAGGGTATGCAGCGCTTCCCGATTCGTGTAGGCCAAATCTTCGTGCGGGCTATCAAACGCGAGCACATGATAGGTGCCGGGAGGAAGCTGCTCCACTGTAAACGACCCGTCAGGATTGCTGGTCGCTGCCCGGTATTGCCCCGAACCCTCGCCAACAGGAAGGAAAAATACATAATACTGGTTGCCGCCTTCCGCCTTGCCGTCCACCTCGGCTCCATCATCGCGCAGCGTTACCTCAATCGGCGAACTCACTCCGCCCGGACCGACGACCAGAGCTTCGTGCATCAGGTCCGTCCCTCCGCACAGGATAGAGGCCACAAAGCCGACGCCTGTCTCGGCACGCACGCGGTAGCGCCCCGGCCGCGCATTCGGAATCACCAGGGTATTTTCCGGAGCACCCTCAAGCACTTGTGAGGCGCCACCTTCGCCCGACGCAAACTCTTCCATGGGCACCAGTGTGACTTGCACATTCAGGTTCCGAACGGCTACCCCGTGCGAGGGCTCATCGTCGCTTCCCGAGCTACCGTCGTGGACGACGCTTTGCGCCGATTTGAATTCTTCCGTCACGTTCACCGTCAGCGATGAGTTAGGTATAAGGTTCAGCGGAGTTCCTTCGTACGCCGCACCATCCACCGAAAAATTGACAATACCCGTAGAACCGGGCTGGCCGTGCGTATCGGCTTCGAGCGTGTAGTTGCCCTCCGGAAGCATTCCCTGAATTAACTGTTCCGCGAAATTGTATCCGAGCGAATAACCTGGACCAGGATGCCCCAGCGGATAGACGCGAATGTTCATCTGCTGTCCAGCGGCTGCATTGCCAACGGGAATTTTGACCGAATAATATTCGCGCCGGATCGGAGTCAGGTTGGCCTGGAATGTCGCGCCAGTAGCAAGTTGAATGGGATGTGCCGCGGAGAAATCCGAAGCATTCGGATAAAAAATGGGCGAATAACCGAACAGCTGTCCGCCAGGAGTGAAATTAAATGGATCCCGATCGAGTTGCTCGTGCGACACCAATTTGTAAGTTCCCGCTTCCAGGTCGCAGAAACGAAACTCTCCATCGGCCCACGTCGTGAATGTGCCCGCTGAGGTCCAGTGTTCCTGCCCTTCGTTGACGTCCCGGCGGTACAACTCCAGGCGGACCCGCAAGTCACCTTCCGTCCCCGGCAGGGTGACGTGGCCGATAATCAGAGACTCCGGATCGAGAGAGATAGTGATCTCCGGTTGCGAAGCGTTGGCGCGGCCATAGGACGGATCACGCGTGCCCTGCAGATACCCCGGCTTGCGCGCCAGGAACACGTTAGGTCTCAAGTTTTGCAGCACACGCAATTGCCTGGCACCTATTGGGCCAGCATCCCTGATAGTAGAGAGATCCCCTTCCGGCTCGGGCTCTTGCGGCGGAAACTTAAACTCGAAGTGGCCGCGATCGTCGGTCAACATCGCGTATCGCTGGTCCGGGGAATAGACAAGGGCGCGGCCGATAGGTTCGCGCGTAATCCGATTCAGCACCGTGCCATGAACACTGGAAGGGAGATTGCCTGTACTACTGGCCCCCTGATTGAATTGCGCCCGCGCAGAACTGGAAATCATGACCCCCGAAAAAAGCAAGACCGAAACCGCGCGACGCAGCGATGAAGTCAGCCTCAGGCGCATGCTTCCGAGGGAATGGTTAGCAAGGGCCGTCATAACCAGTAGCGGTCTTGTCGCCGATTATGGCACGAATAAACAACTTTCTCTCGAACGTTTAGTTGCGGAGTCTGGCGAAAAAGCTGCCTTGCTAGGTAGCGGAACAGTCTCCCCGCACGCCCACCTCCGACCCGGAGTGCAGCGGCTTGCTTGCCCGGATCTTCGGAGGACCGTCGCTTTTCTTCCATCCTGGCCTGAACCACATACTCCGTCATCAAATACTCGCAGGATCAATCCTCGTTGCCTCGCGCTCATCCCTCGACCAGGAATACATCCACATTCCTATGCCCCTCAGTGAGCTCTACCCCTTTGTTTTCTTCACTTTGCGCGCCCATTCGAACGATTCCGTAACTTGCTCATTATGAATGCCCTATTTGTTACTATAATTATAGTTGACAAAACAAATATTTTATGATATCGTGGGTCGTGAATTCTCGACTCCACCTCCGCCAAACTAGCCCCCGCTATGCTCGCGCCCCACAATCCGCGTCTCCGCGTAACCTCCGCGTTCGGCGTCTATCCCGACCCGGTCGGGGCGTCTCTGCGTTATATTTCTCTTACGCCTTTTCTACGTATCCCTGGAAATCACTAAGTCTTTTCCTTTCACACTGTTCCGCACTCTTTGGCGCGCGCCAAAACTCAATCCTTTTGTTTTCAGTCGATTACGCACTCTTTACCCAAAAACACCCGGGGGTGGGGTATCCCCGCCCCTTCATGGAGAACCAAAATGAAACCACAACCCGATAACTCCTCTGCACTTTCCACTCGCTGCCAGTTTCACACTTCCTCGGGTCGCCAATGCCGTCTCTTCGCCTCGGACCAGCGCTCCCGCCTGTGTTCCTACCATCTCGCTGCCGAGCAACAGACTGAAACCGCCAACGTCTACGCGCCTCTCATCAGGAATTCCCAGGGCCTCCAAACCGCCCAAGGCATCAACTACTCCCTCAGCAACCTCTACGAGCTCCTAATGTTATGTCCCATAAATAAGTGGCAATAGTATTGCTGGGAATATAGACATCTCCAGTGCAGAATGGGGGGTGTCTATGGTGATGGGACGACCGAAAGCGGCCTTAGTTCTGCGGCCGGAACAGCAGGAACAGCTCGAAGGCATGGCCAGTTCGCGATCCCTTCCGGCGGGACTGGTGAGCCGAGCCAGGATTATTTTGCTGAGTTCCTCCGGCAAGACGAACATGCAAATTGCACGTCAGATGGGACTGACCAACGCGACGGTGGGCAAGTGGCGACGGCGATTCCTGGAGCAGGATGTGTCCGGGTTGCATGACGAATTGCGCCCAGGCCGCCCCCGCCCGATCAGTGATGAGCGTGTGGCGCGGTTGGTTCGCAAGACGCTGGAGACGAAACCGAAGGACGGCACGCACTGGAGTATCCGGCAGATCGCTGAAGAGACGCGCTTGTCGAAATCAACGGTGCACCGCATCTGGCAGGCTTTCGGGCTAGCGCCACACCGACAGAAACATTTCAAGCTCTCCACGGATCCATTTTTCGTAGAGAAAGTACGGGATATTGTAGGGTTGTACTTGAATCCCCCAGAAAATGCGGTGGTTTTGTGCGTGGATGAAAAGAGCCAGATTCAGGCGCTGGAACGCACGCAGCCGATGTTGCCGATGGGTCTTGGCTACGTCGAGGGCGTGACCCACGATTACCGACGCCACGGGACTACGACGCTGTTTGCCGCACTGGACACCGCGAAGGGCAAAGTGCTGACGCAATGCCGGCCGCGTCACCGGCATCAGGAATATCTGGGTTTCCTTAGAGAGATCGAGAAGAACGTGCCGGAGACATTGGATGTGCACATCATCGTGGACAACTACGCGACGCACAAACACCCGCGAGTAAAACGCTGGCTCGCAGCACGACAACGATTCCACGTACACTTCACTCCGACCTATGCCTCGTGGCTAAATCAAGTGGAGATCTGGTTCAACCGGATTACGCAGCAGGCCATTCGTCGCGGGACATTTCGCAGCGTCAAGGAACTGGTCGAGAAAATCGATCAATACGTGCAAACTTCAAACAACCACGCGCAGCCTTTCGTCTGGACCGCTACCGCGGATTCGATCTTCGCTAAAGTCCAACGACTATGTGAACGTATTTCCGGGACGGGACACTAGCCAAGAATCACATATCCCCTCGCCGCGCCGCCGTTCTGGCTTACATCAACAGCTTGCTCCTCCGCACCCTCCCCGCCATCGACGCCGACGATGAGGCTGGAATCACCGACCCCACCAAACCCAAGCCCTTAACCATCCCCGTCCCAGACCAGGTCATTGACTCCGGCGCGGACTCTAATCTCGATCCCGCTCCAGAGCCACCCACAGTTTCCTCTACGACGCCGCACAAAGCTCGGGCTTCCGACCCCGCCAGTACTTGGGATCCCGCAATCCCGGAGCCCGACCCCAGCAAGAAGCCGTGATGAGTGCCGGCTCTCCGCGGAATGGTTGCAATCGGCAGTCTCTTTGCGGCAAGCTACCGGACGCCGTTGAGGAGCTCACCATGCGCCATCCCTTTGCCTGTTTCACACTCTCGCTGACTTTATGCTGTGTCGCCGCTCGCGGTCAGTCCGCCTCCCCGTCGCCGGCGCCACTCACCATCATCCGCGCGGGGACGTTGATCGACGGCGTAAGCGAAGCGCCCAGGAAGAACCAGCTCATTTTTGTGCGCGGCAAGCGCATTGAAAAGGTGACCGACGGTTCCGCAGCGGTCCCCTCCGGTTCGCATGTGATTGACCTATCGAATGCGACCGTGCTGCCGGGGCTGATTGACGCGCACACACATATTTTCCTGTGGGGCGAGGATCCGAATAAGGGTGGCTACGACGCGAATATCTTGAAAGCGGGAATCGCGTTGCGCGCGGCGCGTGCCACTTACGCGGCGCGGCGCGCGTTGGAGCAGGGCTTTACCACGCTTCGAGACGTCGAGACCGAAGGCGCGGGGTACGGCGACATCGAAATCAAGCAGGCCATCGAAGAAGGCACGATTCCCGGTCCGAGGATTTTTGGCGCCACGCGCGCGATCTCGACAACCGGTGGATACAACCTGGAAGGCTATGCGCCGGAACTGGAGATGCCCAAGGGCGCGCAGCTGGTCGACGGGCCGGTGGAAGCGCGCAAAGCCGCCCGCCAGCAACTCGAGCACGGAGCGGACTGGCTCAAGGTCTACATGACGCACCGCTCCTGGGTGGACAAACAGGGCAAGCTTGTATCGCAGCCGACCCTGACGGTAGAAGAGTTGCAAGCCGTTGTCGACGAGGCGCACGGTTGGCAAAAGAAAGTGGCGTGCCATGCGTACAACGGAATCGGTTTGCAGCGCGCGCTGGATGGCGGATGCGATTCCATCGAGCACGGACTGGAAATTACCGATGCGCAGATCGCGCAGATGAAGCGCCAGGGGACCTGGTACTGCCCGACGCTTTCACCGTATTACGACGATTGGGCCCAGCCGGACACTCCGGAGGGAAAGCGCGACCGAGCGCGCGCCGCGGTGCATGAAATCAGTTTCAAGAAGGCGCTGCAGGCGCATTTGAAAATCGTTTATGGCACAGACATGGGCGGGATTCCCTGGACCGAGCCGATCGCGCAGGAATTTAAGAGAATGGTCTCCATGGGAATGGCGCCGATGGATGCGATTCAATCGGCCACATCGCGCTCGGCGGAAATGCTGGACATGAAGGGAGAAATTGGAGTGATCGCTGCCGGCGCTTACGACGGCTCGATCTTCAAGAACGAGATTGGAAAGTAGGAAGTTGACGGGAGGGATGCAGCCTCATTGATGCTCTCATCCGCTACAACAACACTGTCATCCTGAGCGAAGCGAAGGATCTCAACGCTCGCCTCAAGCACAGTTGTCGTCGGCGGAGAGTGTAGAGAAAAAGAAGAGTTCACGTTAGACTTCGACGCGCACGCCTTTCCAGAAAGCAATGCGGTCCTTGATTTCAGCAGCGGCGGGCTTCGGTTCGGGGTAATACCACGCGGCGTTTTCGTTCTGCATGCCGCCGACGCTGACATGGTAGTAATGAGCAGTTCCCTTCCACGGGCAGACGGAAGTGTGCTTGCTCGGCTTGAGGAATTCCGCCTTAACGGCATCGGGCGGGAAGTATTGGTTGCCCTCAACAACGACAGTCGCGTTGCTTTCAGCGATGATTTTACCGCCCCAGGATGCTTTCGCCATTTTGCGCGTCTCTTGTCAGGATATCGCCGGACCCGTCAATTTGTCCAAAGCATTGGATGCAGGCAAGGCCACAAGGTTGCTACAATTTAGCCGCACATGGGAGGAAGAAAAATGGACGCACAGAATTTTGCAAATCACGGAAGGTATGTTCCCGTGTATCATTTTTTTGCAGTCCCCGTACTTGCTGTTAATTTATTCTGGTCGTTGTACTGGATATCGAAGCTGGGGTTTTCTTTCGCGACAGTCTTTGGCGTGATTTTTGCCGCGGCCTTGGCCATCGCGATCCTAGAGGCTCGGATGTTTGCGCTCGCGGTGCAGGACCGCGTCATCCGTTTGGAGGAACGCCTGCGGTATGCGCAAGTGCTGCCTGCGGACTTGCAGGCAAGAACCGGCGAGCTGACCATCGCACAAATCGTCTCGCTGCGGTTTGCCTGCGATGCGGAATTGCCGGTGCTAGCGCGAAAAGTTCTGGACGAAAAACTGACCGAGCGCAAGGCCATCAAACAACTCATCAAGAGCTGGCGCCCCGACTATCAGCGCGCCTGACGGTGGCCTTCTAAAAGATGCTGCGAATGACACCGCCCTCGGCGCGGACGGCCGAGCCGTTGATCGAAATTGCCTGTGAACTGGCGACGAACGCAACGACGGCAGCAACTTCTTCGGGAGTCTGGAAACGTTTGAGAAGCGAAGTGGGCCGGACCGTGGCGAAGAACTGCTTTTCGATTTCGGCGGGCGTCACGCCTTGTTCTTTGGCTATGCGCTCGACGAACCGGCCGGCTCCTTCTGACGCGGTGGGCCCGGCGAGAATGGAATTTACAGTGACGCCAGTGCCGGCGACGGATTCCGCCATTCCGCGCGCGATGGCCACCTGGCCGGTCTTGGTCATTCCGTAGTGGATCATTTCCACGGGAATGTGCTGTGCAGATTCGCTGGAAATGAAAATGACGCGCCCCCACTTTTTTTTCAGCATACCGGGAAGATAGTGGCGCGAAAGACGGACGCCGCTGAGCACATTCACTTCGAAGAGGCGCAGCCAATCAGAGTCCGGAATCTCGAGGAAAGGTTTCGTTTCGAAGATTCCCAAGTTGTTCACCAGAATGTCGGCCTCTGGGATTTGCTTCAAGAACAACTCGACACCCGCGAGAGTGCCAAGGTCCGCGGCGACGCCTCGCAACTGTGCACCGGTGAAACGCTTGGCAATCTGTTCCATCGCTGAATTCACCCGGGCTTCGGTGCGTCCATTGATGACGACCTGTGCGCCCTCGGCAGCTAACGCAGCGGCGATGGCAAAGCCGATGCCCGCCGTCGAGCCGGACACGATAGCTGTTTTTTGCTTGAGGTCAAGGTTCATGTTTTCCCTCTTTGCGAGGATAGCTTTTTATCGAGCAGTGGCAAGCATGGCGGCGCCCTCGATTTCCGCGATTTCTTCGGAGGTGAGCTTTAGTTCACCGGCGCGCATCACGCCTTCGGATTGCTTGGCGTTGCGAGCGCCGACGATGGCGCCAGTGATCGCCGGACGGCGCAATGTCCAGGCGATGGCAACTTCACCCGGGGTACGGCCGTGGCGCGCGCCGACCTGGCGAAGGCGCTCGACGAGTTCGAGATTTTTTGACAAGCGCGGCTCGCAGAATTCCGGATTACGGCTGCGAAAATCATCAGCCGGCAGTGCAGCAGCGCGCTCGCAAGTCATCGCTCCAGTGAGCAAACCGGACGCCATGGGCGCGTAAGAAATCACGCCGATTCCACGCTTTTCGCAATAGGGAAGCGTCTCCGCTTCGATGCCGCGGCGGATGATGGAGTAGGGCGGCTGCAAAGAAGTAACCGGGGCGATTTTTTCGGCTCGCTGGATTTGCGCTGCGCTGAAATTCGAAACGCCGATCCAGCGGACCTTGCCTTCGGTTCTCAGTGCGGCAAGAGTTTGCCAGGCTTCTTCGATGCCAGGCTTGTCTTCGTCTGGGGGCCAGTGCATTTGATAGAGATCGAACGTTTCGATTTGCAAACGGCGGAGACTGTCTTGGCACTCGCGGCGAACGGATTCGGCGCTGAACTCTTTGTAAACCTTGCCTTTTTCGTTCCAGCGCAAAATGCACTTGGTAAAAACGTAGGGGCGCGTGCCGCGCCATTCTTTCAACGCGCGCGCGACGACTTCTTCGGAGTGGCCCAGTCCGTAAGCAGCAGCGGTATCGATCCAGTTGACGCCCAATTCCAGCGCGCGGTGAATCGCGGCGATGGAATCGGCGTCGTCCTGCGGTCCCCAGGCGAATTCCCAGCCGCCGCCACCGAGGGCCCAGGCGCCAAAGCCGACGGGCGTGATTTTGAGATCGGAGTTTCCCAGTTTTCGCATTTCCATTCGAAATCCTCTTGGTAAGACGCGCGGGGCAAACCTCCCCCCGCGACGAATACGATTATTTTGCCATCGTCAAGTTGGATGAGAATAGCGCGAAAAAGTTAGACACAATTCAGAAGAGGGAAAAAGAAGCGAGAAAGCACTTAGTTGGCGAGGAAAGCGGCATCCAGCGAGACGGATTCGCCATCGGGATTTGTTATGGTGATTTGCTGGGAGCCGGGGGTAAGGCTGGGAGTTGCGACGCTAAGAGTGTTGGCATCCTTGAAGGTGACGCTGGTGGATTTTCCGTTGATGGTGACCGTTGAACCACTTTGGAAGCCACTGCCGCGGATAGTGAGAGTGGCGCCGCCGGTTGCGGCAACGGTGGCGGGGGCAATGGTACGGATTCCCAAGGGAACAGCAGCGAGTTGAACGATGGTCAAGGCAAGCTGGGCGCAGCATGCTGCGCCCCTACACAAAAGAACGGCGCCCCGGTTAAGCGAGGCGCCGTTGCCGAAAGCGAGTGTGAAAGGAAGAAAGTTAAAATTAAATGGTCTTGGTTGCTGCCGCACCAGCAGGCGCAGCCGACCGGGCAAATGCATTCGAACCGGATTCTTTTTCCGGGGTCTTGTCGATCTCGATGGAACCTTTGAAGTAGGCGCCGTCTTCGATCATGATTCGGGAAGTGGTCAGGTCACCGTTGACCGAACCATCCTTCTTGATTTCAATTCGATCTTTCGCGCGAAGGTTGCCCTTCACGTTGCCGTACACCACGACCTCGCGGGCAATGATATCGGCGGTTACTTTTGCTGAGGGCCCGACAGTCAGCTTCCGCTCATCGAGGGTGATCAGTCCTTCGACCGATCCATCGATCAACAGATCTTCGTTGCCGGAGATCTCACCTTTCACATGCAGGCTGGCCCCGAGGCGCGCCGTGGCGCGGTCGGCGGTTGCACCCAATGGACGCATCGCATCTGTACTCATCGCGGGTTTATCCTCCCAAGTCGCCGAAGCAGGCTTCGACGGCTGATTCGTTGCTAAATTTTTGTACTCCGGTTGCCCTGCTTGCGGTGCATCCGGTTTCTTATTGCCCCACATCGTACCTCCCAAAGGCACTTCCACCCCACGCAGGTTTCCGGCCGGGGTACTGCAAACTGTATGCCCCGGAAATGCGCGCGGCAAACAAAGTGTGAGCGCGTCGTTCCAGACAGTAACTAGACTTTAGGACAGGTCGATGCAGAGCTGGGCGGGCAGTGCGTGGAGATAGTGAAGGAAAGCGGGGGAAATGTAAAGCAGAGTGTGGGGGCGCGAGGCGTGGAAAACTCACGACCTCAGAGAATGATAGAATCTCGGCTCTATGATTCCATCTTGCTGGGGGCATGTGTGCACCCTCTAGACGAATTGCTCAAATGGCTTCCCGAAGTAGACTTTGCGATCTTGGAGCACCGTTTCGCGATCCATGGTCGCGATTATGTTGTATTTATCGAGGACTTTAATCAGGGCCGGCATGAGATTGAATTCTCGCACTGCGTCAGAGCGGACTGCGAGACTCGCGTCAGGGATGACGTGTGGCCAAAATCATGGAGCGATGAGTTTACTGACTACGAGCGATGGACCAGTGCAAAGGAGCCTGAGGGCTATGTCTGGGGAACAAACTGGTCGCTTGCCTATCCAGGAATCCGAGCCGTTCGCGATTCAGCTACAGCCGCTGAGTGGAGCAGGAGACTAGGCAAGGAGATGTTTGAGGCCACGTTGGAGACGGACCGTTTCTTTTTGCGGTTAATCTTTCACTCTATTCGTTCGCGGAAGATCAGTGACAAGTCGGGGACGATTTCTCAAGTCATCCACCCGCTTTAGAGAGGCAATGACTCTACGAGGCTGGCTTGTCGGGGACGGGCTGGGTGGCGACGAAATCGGCTTGGAAGCGGGTGGCGTAGGAATCGAGCAGTTGCTGGATGCGTTCGGGGCTTTGGGATTTCAGGATGAAGCCAACGTGATGATATTTCGTCACGCGGTAGGAGATTTCTGGGTCGGTGTAGGCGGACGTGTCGGGATGTTCCTGGCGGGCGAGAGAAAGAATGACTCCGGCGTAGTCGCGGCGTAAGGGGGGAAGCTGGTAAGGCTGATTCCCTGCCCCGACTTCGAGGCGCGCCCACTCGCGCCAGAGGTTGATGCCGGTGGCGGTCTCGACGACATCGGAAATGTAGGCGCCTCCGACGCGGGCGGCGACTTCGATGAAATAAACTTTGCCGTCGGCGTGAGAGCGGAGGAACTCTGCATGAGTGACCCCGCGCATGAGGCCAAGCCCCTGCAATAAATTGCGATTGGTTTCGAGGAGCGATTTGGTTTCCGGCGCTTCGCGAGGAAGAGTGCGCGTGGTGAAGACGCCGCCCTCATGAGAAGTATCGAGCGGCGGCGTGCCGTAGGCGTGGGCTTCGGCGAAAGCGACGTTGCGCTCGGAGACGATGCTGTCAACGTGAAAGACGGCGCCGGGAACGAATTGCTCGAGCAAATAAAAGGATTGTTGGTCACCGAGCTGGTCGAGCCAGTGCCATAACTGGTCGGGGTAATGAATCTTCTTCATGCCGATGCCGGAGGCTTGCGAACGAGGCTTGAGCAGCCAGGGGTTGGAAACGCGGGACATGAATTCGCGAAGACGATAGTAATTGAGGACGTGGACGAATTCGGGGACGAGGATGCCGGCTTCGCGGGCGCGGGCGCGCATGGCCAGTTTGTCGCGAAAATAGCGGACGGTGGTGAGGCCCATGCCGGGAATGCGGAGATGCTCGCGGAGGGCGGAGACATTTTCCATGTCGAATTCATCGAGCGCGACGATGCGATCGATGGAATGGGATCTGGCTGCATAACTAACGGCATAGATCAGGCTCTGCAGGGGGAGATCTTCGGGCATGGTGAAGACTTCGTCGATGCATTCGAAAGGCCAATCGGCATGGCGAAGTTTTTCGACGGTCAGGAGCAGGACGAGGCAGCCCATCGCTTTGCAGGTGCGAATAAATTCCTGGCCCTTTTCATAGGAACTGACGCAGAGAATGGTGAGAGGCCGGCCCTCCGGCATGCGACGCCTCCTCGGAACCGCGAGACTGGAGCGCGGATTATACAGCGGCTTCGCGCGCGGGATACAGGAATTGGAGGAACGGGCCGACGCGCTGCGCCCAGGCGGCTTCGTTGTGCTCGGCGCCTTCGATGACCTCGTAATGCAAGTCTTGTCCGAGCTTCCAGCCCTTTTCGAGCAGCACGTCGCGAAACTTTTCGACCTGCGGCACAATGCGCGGACCTTCGCGCGTGCCGACGTCGAGCCAGATGCGCGGCCTAGGCTCGATCACTGCTGATCGCGCGAAGCGGTGAATCACTTGATGGTTCCACCACACCGACGGGGAGAGCGCTGCAATCTTCCCGAAAATGTGCGAATGCTTGAGGCCGAGGTAGAGGGAAACGAGGCCGCCCAGCGAGGAACCGCCGATGCCGGTATGTTGCGAGCCGGAGAGCGGGCGGTATTCGCGATCGATGAAGGGCTTCACTTCTTCGATGAGAAATTTCGCATAACGGTCGGCGCGGCCGCCGCCGAGTTTGGGGACGTGAGTTGGAGTGTATTCGTGAATGCGGGCTTTGGTGTTGTACATGCCGACGATGATAAGCGGGGCGACCACGCCGGACTGAATACAATGATCGGCGGTCTGGCCGACGTGCCAGTCCTGCCCGGGGATGAAGGAAGTGGCGCCGTCGAAAAGATTCTGGCCGTCGTGAAGATAGAGGACGGGGAAATGGCGCCGGGACTGATCCGCATATCCCGGCGGAATGTAAACGATGAGGTCGCGCTGATTGCGGAGAAAGCGCGAGCGGAATTGTTCGTGTTTGCGGAGCTGTCCGGAACTCACGGTGCGATCGTCACCAGGAGATCTTTGGCTTCAACGTGCTGGCCGGAGGTCACGAGAATTTTCACGATGCGGCCGGAAATGGGCGCATAGATATTGGACTGCATTTTCATGGCTTCGAGAGTGAGAAGTTTTGAGCCGCGTTCCACCGCGTGATTGGCTTGCACGGCGATACCGCTGATGACGCCGGCGGTGGGAGCGGCAATCTGGCCGGGATCGGCGGGATCGGCTTTGGGATGGGCGCGTTCGACGACACGGAGCGCGCGATCGCGGACGTTCACTTCGCGGGGCTGGCCGTTCAGTTCAAAAAATAGCGTGCGCGTGCCATCGGGATGCGGCTCGCTGATGGTCAGAAACTTGATGATGAGGGACTTCCCGGATTCGATTTCGACGGTGATTTCTTCGCCGGACTTCAAGCCGTAGAAAAACGCGGGCGTGGGCAAAACGCTGACGTCTGAATAAGTCTGGCTAAACTTGTCGTATTTGGTGAAAACGTCGGGATAAAGCAGATAGCTGAGCAGGTCGTCGCGACGGAGGGCATGGTCGAGTTTTTTCTCGAGCGAGTTTTGCTCTTCCTCGAATTTCACTGGTTCCAGGTTTGCGCTTGGGCGGCCACGAAGAGGAGCAAGGCCGCGTAGGATAATTTTCTGCAGCTTCTTTGGCCAGCCGCCGGGAGGAACGCCGAGGCCGCCGGAAAACAGTTCGACGACGGAATTAGGGAAGGAGACATCGTGTTTTTCGTCGAGCGCGAGAATGTCAGACGGCTGCATCTCCTTGGCCATCAAAAAAAGGGTCATGTCGCCGACCACTTTGCTGGAAGGCGTGACTTTAACGATATCGCCGAAAAGTTGATTCACCTCGGCATACATTTTTTCTGCTTCGCGCCAACGATGGCCGAGGCCCATCGCCGCGGCTTGCTCGCGCAGGTTGGTGAACTGACCGCCGGGAATTTCATGTTGATAGAGGCGCGCGGAGCCGGCCTTGGGGCCGGAGTCGAACGGGAGATAGTAGGTGCGCACGGTTTCCCAATAGTCGGAGCATTCGTTAAGCGTGTCGACATCGAGCTGCGTGTCGCGCGGCGTGTGGCGAAGCGCTTCGACGATGGAATTGAGATTGGGCTGGCTGGTGCCGCCGCTCATGGCGGCGATGGCGCCGTCAGCGATGTCGACGCCGGCATCGGAAGCTTTGAGGACGGAGGCGGCGTTGATGCCGCTGGTGTCGTGAGTGTGAAAGTGGATCGGGATGCCGACCTCTTCGCTAAGCGTTTTCACCAATTGGAATGCCGCGTACGGCTTGCAGAGTCCGGCCATGTCTTTTATGGCGAGGAAGTGCGTGCCGATTTTTTCCAGTTGTTTGGCCATCGTGACGTAATACTTGAGCGAGTATTTTGGGCGGCCTTTGTCAAGAATGTCGCCGGTGTAGCAAATGGCGGCTTCGCAAACAGCACCGGATTCGAGCGCGGCATCGATGGACACACGCATATTTTCAATCGAATTGAGCGAATCGAAAATGCGGAAAATGTCGATGCCCTGGGCGTGCGCTTCGCGGACGAATTCAATAATAACGTTGTCGGGATAGGAGGCGTAGCCCACGGCGTTGGCGCCGCGGAGAAGCATTTGGAAACAGATGTTGGGAATGCGCTCGCGGAGTTCGCGCAAGCGGTGCCAAGGGTCTTCGTGCAGGAAGCGCATCGCGGTGTCAAACGTTGCGCCGCCCCACATTTCGAGACTGAAAAGATTGGGCAGGCGATGGGCGACAGCGGTCGCCGTGGCGAGCAAGTCGAAGGTGCGGACGCGCGTGGCCATCAGAGACTGATGAGCGTCGCGGAAAGTTGTATCGGTAATCAGCAGGCGTTTTTCTTTTCTTGCCCAGGCGGCAAATTTCTTTGGCCCTAGTTTTTGCAGGAGCTGGCGGGTGCCTGTTGGCGGTTTCCCGACGGGCGCGGCCGGAATGACTGCGGCTTCGATTTCCTTCGGTATTTGCTTGCCTTTCACTTCCGGATTGCCGTTTAAGATGACGTCGCCAATGTAAGAGAGCAGCTTGGTGGCGCGGTCGCCGCGGCTGGGAAAACGGAAAAGTTCTGGTGATTCGTCGAGAAAAGAGGTCGTGACTTCGCCGGCGCGAAACTTCGCGTGGTTCACGACATTTTCGACGAAGGGGATATTTGTTTTCACGCCGCGAATACGGAATTCGCGCAAGGCGCGGTCCATGCGTTGGCAAGCTTCGGGAAGATTTGTGCCCCAAGCCGTGACTTTGACGAGAAGCGAATCGTAATACGCGGCGAGCATCGCTCCGGCATAGGCAGTGCCACCATCGAGACGGATGCCGAATCCCGCTGGCGACCGATAGGTGGATATTTTTCCGTAGTCGGGCGCGAAGTTTTGCTGCGGGTCCTCGGTCGTTACGCGGCACTGGAGAGCCGTGCCGTTAAGTGGAATATTTTCCTGTTTCGGCAGCGCCATCGGCGGATCGTGGAGTTTGTGACCTTGGGCGACAAGAATCTGCGAGCGTACAAGATCGATGCCGGTAATCATTTCGGTGACGGTATGCTCGACTTGAATGCGCGGGTTGACCTCGATGAAAAACCACTTCTGCGAATCGACGTCGTAAAGAAACTCGACCGTGCCGGCGTTGCGATAGTTTGCTTTGCGCGCGAGCTGGACGGCAGCGGCGCAGAGTTCGCCGCGGATCCCTGCCGGAAGATTGGCGGCGGGGGCGACTTCGACGACTTTCTGGTGGCGGCGTTGGACAGAGCAGTCGCGTTCGTAAAGATGCAGTAGGTTGCCGTGATGGTCGGCAAGAATCTGGACTTCCAGATGCCGCGCGTGCTGCAAATATTTTTCAAGGAAAACGGAAGCATCGCCGAAGGCGGAACGCGCTTCACCCTGGGCTTCTTCCAGAAGTGCATCAAGTTGCGCGGCATGGTGGACAACACGCATGCCGCGGCCGCCGCCGCCCATTGCCGCTTTTACAATAACGGGATAACCGATCTCCCGCGCAATTTTTTGCGCTTCCGCTGACGACTTGACCGGATTCTCGGTTCCATGGAGGACCGGAACACCGGCCAAAGCTGCCAGTCTACGCGCTGCTGTCTTGTCGCCCAGTAATTCGAGAAGGTTCGGTGGGGGGCCAACGAAGGTGATGCCGGCCTTTTCGCAGGCGCGTGCTAGCGCAGGGTTCTCGGAAAGAAAACCGTACCCCGGGTGGATGGCGTCGACGCCCTTCTCTTTGGCAAGCGCAACGATTCCGCCGATGTCCAGATAGGCCTCCACGGGACCCTTGCCGGCGCCGACCTGATACGCTTCGTCAGCCTTGAAGCGATGCAGGGCGAGGCGGTCTTCCTGCGAATAGATGGCCACGGTGCGAAGGCCAAGCTCATTGGCGGCGCGGAAGATGCGTATGGCAATTTCGCTGCGGTTGGCAGCGAGCAGTTTACGAATCGGCCTAGCTTTTTTCATCTCAGGGGCGATCAAAGCATCGCGCGAAATTCTACATTGTTTCATGGTGGCGACGCGACTTAGTTGCAGTTTTTTCGATTTGCAGAACAAATTGTTTTTATGAGTGGAAGGAGAAGACGCCTCACGAAGCATGCGACTGAACTATGCCGTGGCTAGTCTTATCGAGACTTGCCTGCTACCGAGAGCTGGCAAGACCAGATGCGACCGTTGCAGACTTCAGCTGCTGCAGCTGTGTTTGAACCTTGGCCCAGGCTTTGGCGTTGCGCTTCGTCGCATACGGCGCATCAGGCTCGGCAAAAAAGTGCAGAAGCTCCGCCTTGACTTCCGAATTGGCGCCAGCGAATTTGTTTTCCGCCAGCTTATCCAGCAATTCCGCGTGGGCTTCGTCGTTCAAGCGGTATTTTCCGGGGCCGGTGTGATCGCCGACATCGAAATTGTCGTTGGGCAGATTTAGCCTTTCTTCGCGAAGCGCGGTCAGGAGTTCACGGTAGTGGTCAAGCGTGGCATTGAAACTGGCCTCAAACATCTGTAAACAAAAACTTTCTCTTCGTTGTGTCCGGAATATCGTCCTTGATCTCGTCCTTCTTGAGGTGCCAGGCGATGCGCGTGGCTTTGGGGATGAGTTTGCTGACGTCGCGACGGTAAGAGCTAAGAACTTTGTCTTCATTCACGAGCACATCTTTCAATTCAAGACCGTAAGTCTCGCGAAAGGCCTGGTCGAGAACGGGACGCGAAACTTCAAACCCTATGAAATCATGATAACTGTCGGGAGCGTAACGTTCCCGTGCGATTTCTAGAACGTCAAAACCAAATTCGGTTTTCACATGCGCGAGGCGGTTGTCCTCAAATGAAACGCTGTCGCCATATTTCTTGCGAAGGCCGGGATAAAGAATTGGAACGGCCCGGTTGGTACCCAGACGGTGACCGTTGTTGTCCGAGGCGTAATGGGCGAGCGCGCCCACGGCGAAAGCGTACTCATTAAGATCTTTCGCGTTTCGCAGCAGGGCCAGGATGAAATCGCCGCTGCGGATGTAATGGGTGAGGTCACTGAAAAAAGGGCTGCCGTAAGGGTAGTAGCCCATATCTTGAATGATGGCGCCGCCGTAGGCATAGGCTTGCGCCCTACTAAGATCCTCCTCGGTTGCTTGCGGAAATTTATTCAAGAGCAGCGGTTTAATATGCATCTCCCAAGCCGCGTCGATGATGGCCTCGTGGGAGAGGACGGCGTACGCGTGAACAGGCGATGGCAGAGCAAACAGAATGGCGATCAAGCAAATGGCGATCCGCCGAAGGCTCGCGAGCACGTGATACATTATTCCAGTTTACGACGGAAGATGGCGCTTCGGCACCATGTCTGAGTTAGAACAAAACTTACTTTCATGGCTTCAGAAGTGGCTGGGCGAAACGAATCGGAACGCCAAAATTGGAACCGCCAAAACCCCTGACGACGGCAAACGTCACGCCAATGACTTCTCCATCGCGATTGAAGAGCGGTCCGCCGGAGCCGCCCGAAGTGGTCTGCGCATCGTAGACAATTTTGTCCGGAAGGACGTCGCCGATATGGCCTTGAGTGACCAGAGGGCGAATGAGCTTGCGGCGCAGGAGTTCGTTGACGACCTCCTTCGGTTTTCCGCCGGTGCTCTTGGCGATTTCGCTTACGGCATCTTCCCCGGCTCGCGCGAGAATGGCGCTGATGCCCGTGGCATAGCCGAGAGAGAGCAGCGGCTGGCCACTGACGGCCGCCTCTTTGCGAGCATCCAGTTTGAGGATCGGCCTTTTCAATCCCGACAAATCACCTTTGAGCATGGCGAGGTCCGCTACTTCGGAAATCTCGGAAACGCTGACGGGAACGCCGGCGGTCGTATCGGGAAAATAAGCGGTTAGATCGGCAATGCTCGGACTAAGTCCCTGGCTAGAGATGGCGGCGAGCTCGTCATTTTTCCACCATGGCTGGGCAACGTGATGATTGGTGAGTATGCGGCCCGGGCCAACGATAAATCCCGTACCAAAAAAATCAGCGCGAACTTCAGGTGCGCGGCCTTCCAGCGTATAAACCGGGTTGCCATCGCTATCATGGAGCGGCTCGCCATCCGGATTGATTCCTCCGTAGCGCAGGGGACGGCCCGTCGCACGGTCGACGAAGGAAACCGACACATGGATAAGGCATACGCTTGGCGCGTACGCACGAATCACTTCTTCAGCGGATTGCGACTCGGTCTCAACGCGCTTGAGCCGGGTGGTCGTTTCCTCGAGCTGCTTGCGAAGTGAGGACACGTCGCCAGGATCCGCGCCCGAAATTTTCTGGCGCAACTCATCCGACTGCTGCTTGAGCTGTTCTTTTTGGGTGAGCGCGTCGGATTGCTGAAGATCGGCACGCGCACTTCGGGCATCCGCCATCAATTGTTCTTGGCGGCGGGCGCCACGCTCGAGTTGCGCGATCATGGAGTAGGCCCGGTTCGCTTCCTTATTGGCACGCCGGGAGTAAAGAACAAAAATTCCCGCGATCACCAGGGCCACTGCGAATAGGGCAGAAACGCCAATTTTCAGCGCACGCTCCAGGGAAAAGGCGTCTCGGGTCATCTTCTCAGTCACGGCGAGAGCTTGGAAGGCAGTCTGTGCCACCTCGCGGCCCTCATCGGCAATACGAGTCTTTTCCCGAAGCTCGTCAAAGGCGTGTCTTTCGCGCAATTGGACACGCATACGAGCGAGCAATTCCGCAGCTTCCCACGGTGAAGTAAGGACCTCGTCCGCCCCGAGATCGAGGCCTCGCGCTCGCTCCGCTCCTCCACCTTGCGTTAGGAGAATTACTCGTGTTCCCGCGGTGGCCGCATTGCCTTTGACTTCGGTGAGGGCGTCGCAGCATTGAACGTCGGCTAGATCGGCAGAGAGAATGAGAAGGTCAATGCTGGCGTCCTTTACAAACTTGAATCCTTCAGCCTGAGAGGAGGATGTGGCAACTTCGTAGCCGGCCGAGCGCACCAGTTCTTCAATGCGGCTGCGTGAAGCGGAGTCGGGATCGACGATCAGGATGGTTTGATGGTTCGCAGGCAAGTTCGCAACCTCGGGTGTTGTGGGCGACGCATCGAGTCTTCCTTCGGCTTCATTTTCCCTGCCTGACCCTCTCGGAAGGCTTCACCAGAATAACAGTTACACTCTTCTGATGCGCACCACTGGATTCTGACACAAACAATTTATTCGCGGAAATGGGATGGGAGAACGGATCAAGCCTTCTGATGATTGCTGGCTTGGCGGAAAGTCTAAACAATTCACTACTAGTATTTACGAAGGACGCCGATGACACGACCCTGAATCTTGACGTCGTTCGCGGCCACCATGATAGGAGCCATTTCCGAATTTGCGGGTTGAAGACGAATCTTGCCGGGGCCTTCGCGATAGAAGCGCTTCAGAGTTGCTTCTTCGCCGCCAATCAGCGCCACCACGATGTCACCGGCATTGGCGACTTGAGTTTGTTCGCAGACGACGAAATCTCCATCCATGATGTGATCCTCGATCATAGAAGTACCCTTGACTTGCAGGACAAAGGAATTCCCGCCACGCGCAAAATCGCCCAGCGAAATCGTTTCGCGTTCTTCCACGGCCTCCAGCGGACGTCCGGCGGCGATCCTTCCCACAAGAGGAAGTTCCTGCAATTTGCGATCGCTGACTTGATCCTTAACCGACTTCGGCAATTGAATGATCTCTATGGAGCGGCTTTGATTGTAGCCGCGGCGAATGAAGCCTTTTTTCTCGAGCGTGGTGATGTGCTTGTGCACGGTGGCTAGCGAAGTGAGTTTGAGGCCCTTGCCAATTTCTTCGAAGCTGGGCGCGTAGCCGTGCTTGGTCTCAAAGGCCACGAGGTAATCGAGAACTTCTTTCTGCCGTTTGGTAAGAGCCATCTGCGCCTCCGATTCAAATCTTTTCCACAGGCACTTTAGGCGAAAAGAAAGCGAACGTCAAGCACCTTTTTTCCTTCGAGTTACCTTCACCGCTCTTTCCGCGTTATGTCTGAAAGTGATTATGCAGACGTTGATGGATTCTTCACCGAAGCGTTCTACCTTGGTGGCCGCCGCAGTCATGGCCGTGCGGCCTTCCTTTGTGTTGTTCCGCCGCATTCCATACTTGTAGAGAGACAATGAGCGGGATCCGAGTGTCGCGACTTTCTTGATAAGACACATCTCTCATCCAGAGACTCTCTCGCTGCGACGCGCATTCCGGTGTGATATCCTTTTGGTGTCGGCTCCTGGCGGGCTGCCTTTGAAACCATCCTTTCACCGCACCGCCTCATCCTTATGATTGAGCCACACTCCCCTGTGGGGTACTTGGGAGTTCATCGAAGTGCGGAGGTTCGGACAGGAATGTCTACACTCGCGGAAGTTCCACCAGTAAAAACCAGGCGTGAAGTGCTCGACCAGGCGGTCATACGCTTCGCGGGCGATTCCGGCGATGGCATGCAGATTACCGGCAACCAATTCACCAATACCGCCGCGCTCTATGGCAATGATATTGCGACCTTTCCGGATTATCCGGCGGAAATCCGCGCCCCCGCGGGAACGATTCCTGGTGTCAGCGGCTTTCAATTGCACTTCTCGTCTAACGAGGTCTACACGCCCGGCGATGCCATCGATGTGCTGATTGCCATGAATCCGGCGGCGCTGAAAGTAAACATTGCGGACCTGAAGGCCAACGGCATCCTGATCGTCAACAGCGATAGTTTCAAAGAGGGCGACCTGCGCAAAGCGCAAATGACCTCGAATCCGCTGGAAGATCATTCCCTCGATAAATACCGGCTGTTTTCGGTCGAACTGGAACGGCTGACACGCCGTTCGCTGGAGCATTTGGGGCTCGACGCCAAGTCGATGGACCGCTGCAAGAATTTTTTCGCACTGGGTATGTGCTACTGGCTTTACAACCGCTCGAGCGAGCCGACAGTCCGCTGGATTGAAGATAAGTTCAAGAACAAGCCGCTGCTCGTGGAAGCGAACAAGCTCGCCTTGAAGGGCGGCTAC